>Ga0207754_100359_pt1 | contig 19186 bp, 19 predicted proteins | sample A23E1SouthBayCA_FD_187728 | JGI IMG/M metagenome (GOLD analysis project Ga0207754, IMG submission 187728) | Aerobic enrichment media microbial communities from Eden Landing Ponds, California, USA - A23 E1 (SPAdes) | ecosystem: Environmental > Aquatic > Marine > Unclassified | place: Emeryville... | reverse complement strand
TATACGCACGTCTACTGGTGCGTCTCCGCTCCCCGACGTGGGCGAGGAACGGAGTCTGTGCGTCCGCTTCCGAGCGTACCGTAGCCCGATGTTCTTCGCGCCGTTATAGTCTGCGTTCACCTCGTACCCGCACTTCTGGCAACAGAAGTGTTCGCCGTGGCGGTTGTCCTCGTGCGTGAACCCACAGTCCGTCCGAGAACAGCGTTGGGACGTGTGGTTTGGCGCGACCTGCTCCACGGAGACGCCCTGTTCGGGCGCTTTGTAGGAGACGTACTCGACGAGGCGTCGGAACGCCCAGACGTGGTGCCACTTTGCCTGTGGAAGCCTCTCGCGTATGTCGGTCAAGTCCTCGAACACGATAACGTCGCAGTCGTGAGTGAGGGCTTCCGTAACGAGTTCGTTGGCGACCGTGTGGATGTACTGTTTCCGCCACGCCCCTTCGCGCTTGCCGAGGCGAAGCAGGGCGTTGTGTGCGGCTTGTGTACCGCGCTGTTGCATCTCTCCACGTCGCTTCTCGAACTCACGGCACCAATGGTCGTAGTCGTCTCCCTGCCAGAACGTACCGGTCGATGAGACTGCCAACGAGTTGACGCCGAGGTCGATACCGAGGACCGTTTGGTCGGGGTGCCCGGCATCTGCCGAAACCTCTGCGTCATCCCCAGAACGCTTCGCGTTCTGGTGTGCGGACGAGACGGAGGTCTCGTCAACGCCGTCTATTCGCCGCGTCGAGAGTTGGATGTAGAACTCGTCGTCCACTTCGTCGTACCGAACCGTACTCTCGCGGCACTCGTAGTCCTCAGAGAGGATGTATCGTTCGTAGGGTGTCGGGCTGTCTGCCGGGAGGGTGAACGACGGTTCGACCCGGCCCTCAACAGTTGCCAGCGACACTTTGTTGCGGTAGAAGGTCGCGCTCCGTGCGTCGTAGTCCATCGTTTCAGCGGTGAACGAGGGGCAAGAGACACGCTGTCCTTTCTTCCAGCGTTCGACACACGCTTTGACGGCTTCGGCGGCGCGTTTGATGGCGGCTTGGACGAGTTGTGCCTGTAGATCCGTCTCCTCTCGAAGTTCGGAGTAGAGTGCGTCACGAACCTCTCGCTTGTTGGTCTTACACTCGGTGTAGGAGGTGTCGGACCAACAGTAGTCGGCGGTTCGGTTCGCGCAGTACAGGTATTGCTCGGCGGTCCGGTGGAGTGCGTCGCGTTGCTCGCCGGAAAGGTCGAGTTTCACGACGGCAGTTCGACGCACGTCCATACTTCAGAGAAGTTCCGACGGTACTTACACATTCGGGAGTCGGCCGGTTGGAGTATACCGGTTACGTCATACCATGTCAGTTTCCTCTCCGGCCTCAAGGAGCGAACAGAGTGAGCGAGTAGGCCGGAGGCTCCACCTTGAATTACGCCGAACCGAACCGAACCGAGCCGCGTCGCGCTACTCCTGCTCCCGCTCCCGCTCCTCGGGCGGCGCGCCCGCTTCCTCCTCGGGGACCACGGGGTCCTCGTAGACGAGGTTCATGATCCACTGCGAGAAGGCGTCGCTGCGCGCGTCGACCTCTTCTTCGCCGACGAACGGCGAGAGCATATCGCCGGCCATCAGCAACGAGAAGTCGAGGTTCTCGGGTTTGATGATCGGCTTGATGAGGTAGGTCGTGTTCCCGGCGTGGACGGCGTCCTCGCGCTCGACGTACCCCTTATCCTCCAGTTTCTTTGCGATCCGACTCCCCTTGCGCGAGGAGACGTCGAGTGATTTCCAGAACTCGCTCTGGTAGATCTGCCCCTGTTCGCGGACCAGTTCGAGGGCGCGCGCCTCGTCCTCGGAGAGGTCCTCTGCCTCGGCGCTCATACTCGCATACGCCGGCCGCGAGCGGTTTAAATGTGACCGTCCGACTGCCCGACTACCGGCATCGGCGGGTCCGTCACACCCGATCGAACCCGCCGACGTCTCGGTACGGCGTGCGACACGGTGGGCCGTCGGCGAACTCGTAGCGGATCGCGTCGCCGACGGTGATCACGGAGGACGAGCGCGTGCCGTAGCCGTGGCCGTGGAGGCACGCACCCACGTCGCCGGCCGCGAGGACGCGCTTCGCCCGTCCGCGGAACCCCGCGGCACTGCCCGGAAGTCGGTGGGTGAGCGCGTTTCGGACCCGTTCGCGCCGGCCAGCCGCGTCGGGCGTGCCGGTCGTCGTGACGACCGTGACGCCCGGATCGAGCGCGTCCGCGCGGAGGTCACCGTCCCACTGGAGCAGATACGCGCGCTCGGCGGACGCGAGCACGAGATTGAACCCGGCGTAGTCGTGTGTCGCTACCTCGCGTTCGACGAGGGTGCGCGCGCTCTCCGGATCGCCGGCCCGCAGGGCGCCAACGACGAGACATCCCCGCGAGCGTCCGGGGTCGAGGTCGCTCCAGCGGTTCGTGAGCCCGACGTAGAAGCCCGTGTCGGTGACGCCGGTCCAAGTACCGCCAGCCGCTTCGTCGCGCGGGGCGAGGACGCGGACGTCGGACGCGTCGGGCCACACGTGCGGCGGCGTCGCGGGGCGATCAGTCGCTTCGTCGCGGTTCGCGGCGACGACCACGGGAGTATCGTCGTAGATGCGCCACGCGACGGCGAGCGTACACACGGTGATGGATAGGCCGCCGACTGTGTTAAAGATCGTCGGCCGCGGCGACGGCGCGTTCGCGTGCCGCCGCGCGATCGACCGTCCCGGAGGCCGTCCGCGGGAGCGCATCGACGAAAACGACCGTGCGCGGGTGTGCGAAGTCCGCGAGCCGACCCGCCCAGTGCGTTTCGAGCGCGTCACGGTCGAGGGCCGTCCCGTCCTCCGGGACGACGAGCGCGGCGACGCGTTCGCCCCACTCGGGGTCGTCGACGCCGACGACGGCGACGTCGCGGACCGCCGAGTGCGATCGGATCACCTCGGCGACCCGACCGGGATCGACGTTCTCGCCGCCGGTGATGATCCGATCCGAGCGACGGTTGAGCACGTAGAGTCGCCCCGCGTCGTCGCGGTAGCCGACGTCGCCCGTGCGGAGCCCATGCGGCCCGAACGTGTCCTCGTTCGCCGCCGGCGCGTCGTAGTAGCCGGGCGTGACGGTCGGGCCGGCCACGCAGAGCTCGCCCGTCTCGCCCGTCGGGACCGGATCTCCCGCGTCGTCGACGACCGTCACCGTCGTCCCGAAGAGCGGCCGGCCGACCGTCTCCGGGTTCGCGTACGACTCTGCGGGCCGCGCGGTGGCGATCTGCGACGTCGCCTCCGTCATGCCGTACGAGGGGTGGATCGGAACGCCCGCGTCCTCGCTGGCCGCGACGAGATCGGCCGGCGTCGGCGCGCCCCCGCAGAGGACGAACCGGAGGGAATCGGGGAGCGTGCGGTCCGCGCGGAGCAGTCGATCGAGCATCGTCGGCACGACGGAGACGCCCGTACAGCCGTGCTCGTCGAGGGCGCGCGCCGTCTCCGCGGCGTCGAAGCCACGCTGGAGGACGCACGTCGTTCCGTAGAGCGCGCACCGCAGAGGGATCGAGAGCCCGCCCATGTGGTACATCGAGAGACAGCACAGCCAGCGGTCGTCGTGGAGGACGCCGAGCACGAACGCGCTCGCGCCCGCCGCGGCGACGACGTTCCCGAACGTCAGCGTCACGGGCTTAGGATCGCCGGTCGTCCCCGACGTGTAGAGGAGCGCGAGGGTATCCTCCGGCGTCCACTCGGCGGGGGAGAGGGTCTCCGGGTCGCAGTCGCCGAGCGCGCGGACGTCCGAGGCGTCGGGGTCGTCGACGGTCGCGACCGGGACCGATCCGGCCGCGGAGCGGGCGTCCGACTCCGTGTCCCCCTCGCAGACGAGCAAGCCGAGGTCCGCCCGCTCGCGCTGGGTGTGGAGTTCCTTCGGTGAGAGCCGCGCGTTCAGCGGGACGAGCGTCGCGCCGAGGCGCTGTACGGCAAAGACGAGACGGACGAACGCCGGCCGCGTCCCCATCAGCACGCCGACGTGGTCGTCGCGCGTCACGCCGAGCGCGGCAAGTCGGCCCGCGGTCCGATCGACCGCCGCGTCGAGCGCGGCGTACGTCCACTCGCGCCCGCTTCCGTCGTCGACGAGCGCGGTGTCGTCTGGGGACGCCCGCGCTCGCGTGGCGAGGAGGTCTCGCATTTACTCTTCGGGAGACGGGGCGACGCCATTGCCCTTTCCCTGTGGGACGGTGATCGCACCGTCGGTGACGGGCGCGGGGTCGGCCGCGAGGTCCCGAGCGAGCGCGTCGCCCGTCGCCAGCCCGCACGCCGGAAGCGGGGCGAGCGCCGCCGCCGCGTGAACCGCCGCCGTCCGCGCGTACACGGCATCGAACGTCGTCGTCACCACGGGTTCGACGCCCACAGCCCGCGCCCGCCGGCCTGCCTCGACCGTTCGATCCACGCCGCCGAGCGCCATCGGTTTCAGGACGACGACGTCCGCTGCACCGGCGTCCACCACTGCGTCGAGGCCCGCCGCTGCGACCGACTCGTCGAGCGCGATCCGTCCGCGTTCGCGGAGGGCAGCGTGTCCGTCAAGCGACGGGGCCGCGAGCGGCTGTTCGACGTACTCGACGTTACCGACGGCGTCAAGCGCGCGCCGCGCTTCATCTGGCGTCCACGCGCCGTTCGCGTCGACGCGCAACACGGCGTCGGGAGCGGCCGCACGCACCGCGTCGAGGCGGGCGACGTCGTCGGCGAGCGACTGCGCGCCGACCTTTAGCTTCACCGTCTCGACCCCGTCCACGAGCGCGTCGCGGACCCGTTCGGCGGTCGTCGCCGGATCGGCGTCGCCGACGGTCGCGTTGACCTGGACGCGCTCGACGCGCTCGCCCGCCCCGAGCTGTCGATAGAGAGGTATCTCACGGGCGCGCGCCGTGGCGTCGGCGAACGCGAGCGAGACGCCGTGGCGAGCCGCGGGCGCGCCCTCACAGGCCGCGAGCGCGTCGCCCCTCGAATCGGTCGCGGCGGCGCGTTCGAGCGCCGACCGGCACGCCTCACGCGACTCCGTCCACCCGGGGAGCGGCGTCGCCTCACCGACTCCCGTCTCGCCGTCACGCTCGACCGTCACGAGGAAACCCCGGCGGTCGCGCATCGTTCCGCGCGCGGTGTCGATGGGGGTTGCGAGCGGCAGGGTGAAGGGTTCGACGTTCACAGCGCGATTCCGACGGCGAACAGCACCGAGTAGAGCGCGAGCGTCTGGCCCGTCCGGGTGAGCGCCGGATCGAGGTGCTCGGCGTCGGTGTGTCGGCAGACCGTTCGAGCGACGGAGACGGCGAGCGGGATCGAGAGCCACGGGAGAAGAGTGCTGAGCCCGAATCCGTTCACCGCGAACCAGCACGGGACGAGGTAGGCGACGCCGAGAAGCGCGACGTACTCGACGCGACTCCACGCGTAGCCGATGTAGACCGCGAGGGTGTATTTGCCGGTCTCGCGGTCGGTCTCCATGTCGCGGACGTTGTTCACGACGAGGATGGCGGTGGAGACGCAGGCGACGCCGACGCTGGCGACGACCGCCGCGCTCGGGAGCGTACCGGGCGGGGGTGTCAGCGGGAACGCGGGGGCGTACGCCGCGGCCTGTACGTAGACAGTGCCGACGACGGCGATCACGCCGAAGAACAGGAAGACGAAGACGTCGCCGAGACCGTGGTAGCCGAAGGGGAACGGGCCGCCCGTGTAGGCGACACCGGCGGCGATGCTGGCGAGGCCGACGACGACGATGGGGAGCCCGCCGATGTAGACGAGGTAACAGCCGACGGCCGTCGCCGCGAGGAAGGCGAGGTACATCGCGCGCTTGACCGATCCCGGTTCGATGAGCCCGGACTGGGTGACGCGGGTGAATCCCTCGCGTTCCTCGGTGTCCGCGCCGTTGATCGCGTCGTAGTAGTCGTTGGCGAAGTTCGCGCCGATCTGGATGAGGAGCGCGCCGACCAGTGCGGCGAGCGCCGGCAGCGCCGCGAAGACGCCGAGCGCGTACGCGACGCCGACGCCGACCACGACCGGTGAAACCCCCGCGGGGAAGGTGTGCGGGCGCGCCGCCATCAGCCACGCGCGCCGCCGCGAGACCGCTTCGTCACTCATACGCCTGCGTTCGGCCGGGAGCGTGAAAGCGACTGCGGATGCGGCCTACAGCCGCGTGGTGTCGAGCGAGACTCCGGGTGGCGTGGCGACGAGGAAGCCACGAAAGTGCATCAAAGTCGCGCCCGCGTCCTTCGCGGTACCTGCGAACCCCGACGCGAGGTCGTTGAGGTCGCCGTCGACGGCGAGGACGAGCACGCGGCCCGCCTCGAGCGCCGCCAACCACTCCGCGTCGGGCGTGTCGCCGTCGAGCACTCCGAGGATGACGTCGTCCGCCCCACCCTCGACGTCCCACTCGTCGATTTGGTCCTCCGCGTTCCGCAAGTCGAGACCGAAGCCGTCGCTCATAGGGCTACTGTCGCGGCCAGTCACCTCAAAGCTTCGCGGCGGAGCCCGTTTATTTATCACGCTCGCCCACGTCGGTCGCAGTATGCCGAAAGTGCATTTCGACGAGGAGACCATCGAACGCCTCGATGGCCTCCGCACCGAGGACGAGTCGTACGACGAGATCGTGAACGAACTCATCGACATCTACGAGGCCGAGGAGCTGACGATCTTCCACGGCGGCGACGTCGAATAACTCTTACTCGTCGCTAGCGGCGACGCGGCAGGCTTCAGACCACCGACCGTTCTCTTCGAGGCGTTCCTGGAGGAGCGACGCGTACTCGCGGACGAGGGTTTCGGCCTCCTCGTAACGCTCGCTCTCGTCACCGCCGCCGAAGCCGAGCGCGCGCTTGACGCCACCGAGGAATCCCTCGCCGGAGGAGGTGCTTCCGCTTCCGCCGGCACCCATCGACGCCATCTGTTTCTCGACGTTGTCGATCTCGGGCATCACCTGTGGGAGTTTCCCCGTGTCGACCGTGAGACGCGCCGTCTCCGGATCTTCGGGGTTCTCGATACGGAAATTGATTGCTGTCATGATGAGGCCCCACTGCTGGCGTGAGAACGAGGACGCCTCGACTTGCTCGCCGAATTCGTCGTCGACGCTCATACGCTCGCCGACGACGCGGTCCTTCCAATCTGCCATACCTCACGATACGACCGTGGATGGTTTGTCTCTTGCCCTGCGGGAGAACCGCCGGCCGTCGCTACGGTCGCGCGCTCAGATGGCGTCCGTTTCGACGGAGACGTCGGCTCGGAGGCTTTCGCGCAGCGCCGCGCCGACATGGCTCGTGTCGAGGGCGTCCTCAGCGAGCGCGTTCGCGTCCGCCGAACCGAGGGCGGCCTCGACGGCGACATCGAAACGGATCGCCTTGAGGGTCCCGTCCGCGCGGTCCGCTTCGGCGTCGATGCGGACCTCTCCGAGGTCGTCGTGGCCCGCGTCCGCGGCCGCGACGCGCAGCGCGGAGACGTAGCAGGCCGCGTAGTCCGCGAGCAGGACGGCGCTCGGGTTCGGGCCGGCGTCGTCGTCGGCGTCAGTGGTGAGACGAAAGTCGCCGAGTCGGGACGACGCGACGTGTCCCCCGTTCGAGACGGTCGTGGTTTCGAGGTCGGCCATCGTGTCGGCTCGGACGCGTGCCCGCCGCCTAAGCGTTGTCCCCGTCTCGTCCGTGTCGACGCGTCCGGTACGGGACGCGGTGTCCGGGCGGTGTCGGCGAGCCGTGCGCGCCGCTCGGCGTCGGACACGAACGCCGCGAGAACCGAACCGCGGGCTGTGGGCCGGGGGTCGCTATTCGTATTCTTCGAGCGTCGTGACGTAGGACGTGAGGTCCGTGGTCGTGGCGATGCCGATGATGTGGTCGTCGTCGGTCACGACCGGGATGTGGTGGATCCGATGTTCGAGCAGTCTCTCGGCGACGTCGGTCACGACGTCTTGGGCGCTCGCCGTCACGACGTCCGTCGTCATGAACTCGGCGACCGTCGACTCGTCCTTCGGTTGGCGCTCCGCGACGATGCGGACGAAGTCGGTCGTCGTCAGGATCCCCGCGAGTCGTCCCTCCTCGTCGACGACGATAACGGAGCCAATCTCCTGTTCGAGCATCACTTGCGCGGCCTCCTCCACGGAGGTCTCCGGCGTGACGGTCGTCGCTCCGGCCGTCATCAGGCGTGCGATGAAGACGTCTTCCATGTCTTCGTCATCGGGCGCCCGCGAGTTAAGTGCTATCGAACCGGATCCGATCGCGCGGTGAGTCGGCCACAAACGTTTTTCAAGTAGATTGCCGAACGTTGTATGATGTCCACGGACGACGCCGACGACGCGGCGGTCGGGAGTACGGGGGGCCCGGCCGACGACGTCGACGGTGCGAACACTACCACGGCGGCGGACGACGGCCCACGCGTCGCCAAAGACGAGTACACCTGGGCGGACTTCGAAGCCGAGTACCGTGACGAGGAGGAGGAGGCACTCGACCCCGCGGACTACCTCGGGTTCGAGCGTGACGACCTCGACGGCGTCCTCGCGCGCGGGGACGACGCCGCGACCGTGATCGAGTCGGTCGTCGACGAGCGGACGATCGACGTCGAGGCGGACGTCGACGAGGACGCCTTTTTCTCCGACGTCCACGGCAACACCACGATGGCCAACCGCTACGACCTGGAGAAGGCCGTGGCGACGCCGAAGAAGACTCACTTCTCGGAGGTCGAGCGCTACTGGGTCAACAAGCCCTACGCGTTCGTCGTCCTCTTCCACTCGGATAAGGAAAACGAGATGAAGTACTACCTCGTTGAGCCGTACCGGAACGCAATGGAGGACGACCTCCAGGAGTTCCTGACGGGGAAACTTCGCACCGCGATCAAATATTCGAGCGGCGACGTCGCGGCGGAGGGGACGATGGACGAGCGCCGCGCGGTCATCGAACGCGAGACCCGCGACCTGCTCGAACGATACGACATCTACGCCGAGACGCGTGGGGGCCCGTCGGCAGCCGAGCGTCTCCGCTCTCTTTTGGAGACCGTCACTGGAGAGGGCGCGGACGAGGACCGCGAAGAGACGAGCGACGAGGAGATGAGCGACGACGCCGCGAACGAGAACGACGACGCGGCGGATGCTGACGAGTCCGCCGACGAGACCGCGAGCAGCGACGCGAGTGACGACGATGACGTCTCGGCCGTCGAGCGCCTGAAGGGACTTCTCAGCGGCGTCCGCGGCGGCGACGAGGAAAACGACGAGGAAGCCGAACTCGAAACGGACCAAGAGGCGCCGACGAATCTCGACGGCATCGCGGCGCGTCCCGAGCCCGCGGTGCTCGCGGAGGACACGGACACCCTCACGCAGTACCAAGTCGAGAAGCTCCTCTACTACCTCAAGCGCGACTTCATCGGCTACGAGCGCATCGACGGCATCAAACACGACGTGAACGTCGAGGACATCTCCTGTGACGGCTACAACTCCCCGGTGTTCGCGTACCACTCCGACTACGAGCAGCTGATCACGAACGTCTACCACGGCAAAGAGAGCCTCGACGACTTCGTCGTGAAGCTCGCCCAGCGCTCCGGGAAGGGGATCAGTAAGCGCCAACCGCAGGTGGACGCGACGCTCCCCGACGGCTCGCGCGCGCAGCTCACGCTCGGCCAAGAGGTCAGCGACCACGGGACGAACTACACCATCCGGCAGTTCAAGGACGTCCCGTTCACGCCCGTCGACCTCATCAACTGGAAGACCTTCTCCCTCGAGGAGATGGCGTTCCTCTGGCTCTGCATCGAGAACAACAAGAGCCTCATCTTCGCTGGTGGCACCGCCTCCGGAAAGACGACGAGCCTGAACGCCGTTTCCCTCTTTATCCCGTCCAACGCGAAGATCGTCTCCATCGAGGACACCCGGGAGGTCGAGCTCCCCCAGCGCAACTGGGTCGCGTCGGTGACCCGACCGAGTTTCGGCGAGGACGAGAAAGGTGACATCGACGAATTCGACCTTCTCGAGGCCGCGCTCCGCCAGCGCCCCGACTACATCGTCATGGGCGAGGTGCGCGGGGAGGAGGGCCGGACGCTCTTTCAGGTGATGAGCACCGGGCACACGACGTACACGACCTTCCACGCGGACAACGTCGGGGAGGTTCTCAAGCGCTTCACGACGGAGCCGATCAACGTCTCGAAGACGCTGTTCACCGCCCTTGACCTCGTCTCCATCCAAGCGCAGACGCGCGTGAACGGCCGGAAGGTCCGCCGGAACCGGAACATCACGGAGATCAACCGCTACGACGCCGAGAACGACGAGATCAACGTCAGCGACGTCTTCCAGTGGGAGCCGGAGGGAGACGAGTTCCGCCAGCTCACGGACTCGAACACCCTCGACGAGATCCAGTTCGACCGCGGGTGGTCGCGCGAGCGACTCGAACGTGAGATCTTCGAGCGACAGGTCGTCCTCGCGTATCTCGTCCGCAACGGTCTCAGCGACTACACGCAGGTCGCGGCGACCCTCCAAGCCTACATTGCGGACCCCGACACGATTCTGACGCTGCTGGCGAACGACGCGCTCACGGAGAGCCTCGAAGACCTGCGCGGGATGGAGTCCGTCCTCATCGACGTCGATCCCGAGAAGGAGGAGATGGTGCCCCGTCCCGACCCGGCCGAGGACGTCTACGAGGAGGCGGGCGACCTCTTGGCGCGCGCGGAGGACGACCTCTTTGAGGAGTACCGCGGCGAGGAGGCCCCGGACATCAGCTTCGCGCTCTCGGAGGCGGCGGCGAGCGCCGCCGACGAGGACGTCGTCGTCGACGATAGCGGTGACACGCCGACCATCGAAGCCGCCGGCGAGGAGGACGCGGGCTCCCGGGACGCCGAAGCGGACGGCGGCGAGCCTTCGGGCGCTGACGGTGCGGCGAACGACGGCACGGACGACACGGACACCGGGGCATCGAACGAATGAGCCTCGGCGACGCGGGCTACAGTTCGTCGGACGCGCTCGGGGACGCCTTCTTCCCGCTCTACCAGTGGTTGTTCGACGATTCGAGCGACTTCGTCGCGGGCGTTGAGACGAAGCTCGCCGAGGCGCGCCGCGACGAAACCGTCGAGCTGTTCCTGTCGCGCGCGCTCGGCGTCGGCGCCATCATCGGCATCCTCTTCTGGATCGTCGGGACGCTGCTCGGCTGGGTGCTGTTCGTGACGGTGATCAGCACGGACACGATCATCGGCCTCTACATCGCCAACGACGCGCTGCTCGCGTTCATCAACGCGATCAAGGTCCCGGCGCTGATACTCCTCACCGGATTCTTCTTCGGGTCGATCGGGTTCGCCGCTGGGTTCGGCGGGCTCGTCGGCGTCCCCTACATGCAGGCCGGCGAGCGGAAACGCGAGATCAACATGCTGCTCCCGGACGCCATCGCGTTCATGTACGCCCTCTCGATGGGGGGCATGAACCAGCTGGAGATCCTCTCTGCGATGGCGAAGGCCGACGACACGTACGGCGAAGTCGCCCTCGAGTTCCGCAGCATCGTCCAAGAGACCGAATACTTCGACACGGACTACCGGAGCGCGGTGCGCAACCGCTCGATGGAGACGCCATCGGACGAACTCGGGCAGTTCCTCACGGACATGCTCTCCATCGTCAACAGCGGGGGGGACATGACGGATTTCCTCTCGGATAAGAAGGACAAGCACATGCGGACGGCGAAACAGGAACAGGAGCTCACCCTGGACACCCTGGAACTGTTCGGCGAGATGTACATGACGCTCTCGCTGTTCCCGCTTCTCCTCATCATCATCCTCGTGATCATGAGCATGATGGGGAACTCGAAGACGACGCTCCTCTACGGGACGGTGTACGCGCTCATCCCGCTGGTCGGCGTCGGTTTCCTCGTTCTCGTCTCGACGGTGAAGGAGGACGAACCCGGCGACGGCTATCTCCGTCTCAATGAGGATGAGGACGGCGACGCCGCCTCAACGGGCCGCGAACCCGGGCTCTTCGATCTCGGCCTCATCGAACGCTTCCGCGGGGAGGGCGCGCTCTTCGAGCGCATCTACAGCCGCGAGGGGACGCACGAGGCGAAGTGGCTGTTCACGCACCCACACCTGTTCTTCAAGCGCCACCCGCTCTACACGCTCGGTCTCACGGTCCCCGTCGCGCTCGTCATCCTCGGACTCGCCGTCGCGCAGGGAACCGCGCCGACGAGCCTTAGCCGGATGCAGTCCAACCCGATCGCGGGGACGTTCGTCTGGGTCTACGTGCCACTGTACATCATCTTCCTCCCGCTCGCGGTCTTCCGGCTGTGGAACCTCCGCTCGCGTCGACGCGTCGTCAACAACCTCTCGGACGATCTCCGAAAGCTCTCCTCGGCGAACGACACGGGTCTCACCCTCCTCGAGTCCATCCGAACGGTCTCCGAGACCTCCTCGGGGAAGCTCGCCGAGGAGTTCCGCGTCATTCACGCGAAGGTGAACTACGGGACGAGCCTGCGCGATGCGCTCGTCGAGTTCAACAACAAGTACCACATCCCCCGCCTCGCGCGCACTCTCAAACTCGTCAGCAAGGCCCAAGAGGCTTCGTCGCAGATCTCGGCGGTCCTCACGACGGCCGCGCAGGCCTCGGAGACGCAGGACGACCTCGAACGCGAGCGCAAGTCACGCACGCGGATGCAGATCGTCATCATCATGATGACCTACTTCACGCTCCTCGCTGTCATGGCGATCCTGAAGGTGAAGTTCCTCGACGTGATGGCTGGACTCGCCACGCAGGCCAGTAGTGGCGCGTCGAGCAGCGCGGGTGGTGGACAGATGAGCTTCGGGGCGAACATCGACATCCAGATGATGAACATGCTGTTCTTCCACGCAGTCACCATCCAGGGGGTCCTCTCCGGGTTCATCGCGGGGTACATCCGCGACGCCGATCTCCTCTCGGGCGTGAAGTTCGCGATCGTCCTGCCGACCGTCGCGCTGCTCGTCTTCGCGTTCATCTGACGATGGAGGGGAACACGCGCGACCGTGGGCAGACGACGCTTGACTTCACGATCGGGACGAGCGTCTTCCTCGTGACTCTGGTGCTCGTCTTCGCCACCGCGCCGGGACTACTCACCCCGTTCGCCGGCGGGAACGTTGCCGCCTCGACGGCCGCCGACCGGATCGCCAACGACCTCGTGCAGGACCAACTCGCCAACCCGAACGAACCGTACGCGTTGCGTCGGGACAAAATCAACGACCTTCCTGACACGGGAGCCGGCTTCCGTGACGCCGTCGGCGCGCCGCCGTACCTCTCCGTGAACGTGACCGTCACGAACGCCAGCGGCATCGTGGCGACGCGTGGCCCGTCGGTCCCGGCGAACGCCGACACGTCCGTCGCGTGGCGTGTCGTGACCGTCGACGACAAGCACGCCGAACTCGAGGTGCGAGTGTGGTGACCGGGAGCGACCGAGGGCAGGCGCACACGCTCGAAGGGGTCGCCGCCGCGCTCCTCGTCGTGATGAGCATGCTCCTCGCGCTCCAGATGACGGCGGTGACGCCGCTGACGGCCTCAACGTCGAATCAGTACATCCAGGCACAGGAGCGCGCCGCGGTCAAGGGTGTCCTCGCCACGAGCGACGGCGGCGAACTCCGCAGCGCGGTCCGGTATTGGAACGCGACGAACGAGACGACGGCTGGCTTCTACGGGGCTGACCCCGAACCCTACTACACGAGTGAGGGGCCAGTTGATGAGCTGGGGTTCCTCAAGCGGTTGAACGAGACGTTCGCGGGTACGGGGATCGCGTACAACGTCCGGTTCGTCTACGTCGATCCCGACGGACAACGGGTGCGACAGCAGTTCGTCTACAACGGGCGTCCGACGTCGAACGCTGTGACGGCGACGCGCGTCGTCACCCTCTACGACCACGACCGCCTCGTCGGTCCGGACGGTCCGTCGGGCCGGACCGTCTCCGACCCGGTGTACTTCGCCAACAACGACACGGCGCGCGAGTCGCCGGTGCATACGACCGTGTCCGTGGAGGTGGTCGCATGGCGGATGTAGACCGCCGTGGCGTCTCGACCGCTGTCGGCTACGTGTTGAACCTCGCCGTCGCGCTTCTGCTCGTCACCGGCCTCCTCGTCGCGGCCTCGGGCCTGATCACCGATCAGCGCGACCGCGCGGTCCGGACCGAACTCAACGTGCTTGAGGAGCGCTTTGCGGCCGACATAGCCACCGCAGACCGTCTCACGCGCGTCGCCGAGGGTGGCGGGAGTCGGGTCGCCGTGACCTCCGACTTCCCGCGGCGCGTCGCCGGGCGCTCCTACCGGATCTCCGTCACCGACTACGGGTCGACGGTCGAGATACGGCTGGTCGAACCCCGATCAGACGTCTCCGTGATCCGTCGCATCCCGATCGAGACCGACGTGGAGAACACGACTCGCGCGGGCGGCCCCATCCGGGTCGGCACCGACGGGAACGGGACGTTGGTGGTGACGGATGACTGAACGCGCCGTCAGCGACGTCGTCGGATACGTCCTCATCATCTCGCTGATCCTCACCAGCGTCGGCATCGTCTACACGACGGGGGTGACGACCCTCCAAGACACGCGGGACACGCAGCGCGTCTCGAACGCAGAACAGGCGTTCGCCGTCCTTCAGTCGAACACGAACGACGTCCGCTATCGGGGCGCGCCCTCGCGGATGACCGAGATCCGCCTCTCGAACGCCCGTCTCGGTCCCGGTGACCCCGTCTCGATCACGGTTTCGGGAGACGGGACGACGTCGACAAACGTCACCCCGGTCGTGTACACCTCGGAGGGCGGGACGAAAATCGTCTACGCCCACGGCGCAGTCATCCGCGTTGAACCTGATGGTGGTGCCGCGATGCTCGAAGAACCCGACTTCGCGTTCGGCGAACGTTCGCTCGTCCCGGTCGTGGACACGGGATTCGGCGATCCGACGACAGTTGGCGGACAGACACGCGTCTTCGTCCGCGTCGCGGCCGCCGCCACCACTGACCGATCCACCCAGATCCACGACGTTGGGGGCAGCGCGAACCTCACACTTACGACGCCACGCCCGGCGCCGTGGCAGCGGTATTTCACGGCCAACGAGCGCGTCAGCGACTGCAAAAGGACTGGGTTGGACGACGACCGGACCGAACTCACGTGTACCGTCGAGACGGAGTCCGTCGTCGTCTCCGAGACGAACGTCAACGTCGCGTTCCGCTAGCGACGCCCCTCAAGGTCAGGTGGAGGCGTTCACGGTCTGCGTCGTGACGTGGAGGTAGTTGATCGTCGCTACGTACTCCGTGTCGAAGACGTGCTCGTTACGGAGTGCCTCGTCGTAGTGAATGTTCCCCGACCCCTGCGTGTGATCGACGTATCCGACGATCCCGCCGTAGACGTCAGCCGTGCTCTGCACGCGGACCGACACGCCCGGATTCGGCCCCGCGGACGGACCGTAGATGACCCCGACGAAGACACCCTGCCCCTGAATCTTCGCCTGCTCGTGCGACTTCATGTACACCCAGAGCTGGGGGGCCTTCTGGTCGGGGACGACCATTCGAGCGTCGCTTTGGACTCGCATCTCACCGGTCGTGTAGACATTGACGCGTCCCTCCCCCTCGACCGTGATGTCCGAATCGCCCTTGAGCTTCAGCGGGCCGTCGACAACGAGGTCAATGTTCCCACTGGTCGTATCAAGCGTGAGTTGTTCATCCTGCTTCAACACGAGCTCGGAGAGGTAGTAGCGACCGGCACTGAGTGTCCACGGGGTCTGGTCATCGTAGAGGGTGTTGGTACTAGCGTCGATGGCGGCCGCGTCGTCGTTGTCGTTCACCGAGTCGTTCTGGAAGCGATTCCGTTTGGCGTTGATCATGCTGTCCGCCGAGCTGAGCGACGGGATCGAGACGCCACTAGAAACCGTGCCACCGACCGGGTCGCTCCCTTTAAGCTTCAGGTCACCGCCGTACGAAAGGTTCCCGGTGATCCGGGCCCCGCTCTGGACGGTGACGTCGTCGCCCGCGACGAGATCTCCCTTGATGCGCGTCCCCGACCCCTGTACCTTCACCGAGCCGGCGGTGACGACGGATGTGTTCTCCGCCCCAGTCTCACTGTAGTTCCCTGCGGAGGAGTTGTAGCTGTCCACGATCGCGCCGCTCTGGATGCGGAGGTCATCGCCCGCGGTCGAGACGATCGCTCCAGCGACCGTCGGGTTGTCCGTCGACTCAACGAGGCGCATCGTCACCCGCTCGTGCGAATCGTCGACGCCGATGTCGGTCCGCGTCCGCGTCCGGAAATACTGTGCCCACGCGCGGTAGTAGTCGCTCTGGATCGTGACGTAGACCGTCCCCTCCGTCAGCGGGTTCGTCCAGTCCCGACTCGCGTTCGGGTAGACGACCGTCGACGCCTCGGTCTGGGTGAGCGTCATCGTCGAGCCCCCGCCGTTCGTTGAGCCGCTCATCGAGATGATCGGGAGCGTCAACGTCCCGTCCTCGTAGTGGATCTCGGGCGGCGTGACCATCACGGTCCCGTCTCCTTGCGAGCGCCAGACGGCGCCGCCCTGATAGGCGATCTCGGCATCTCCGTTCGCGTATGTCACCGCACCGAGCGAGCGATTGACGACCGTCACGGATTCGGTGCTGTTCTCGTAGCGTACGCGGACCCACCCGTCGTCGGGGTGCACCGCGTACTGATCGGCGTCCGTCCGTGGGAGGTCGATCGACTGACTCTCGGAGGACCCGAGGGCGACGAGCGAGGTTTTCGCGTCGACGTGCGACAGCACGTTCTCGGCGTTCGTGGACTCGACCTGCTGTTGGGTCGAATCGATCGCGTCGCTCCCGATCGCCACGGTCGCCCCCGTGACGAGGATCGTCAATCCCAAGAGGAGGACGACGCCGACGACCTCGGACTGCGCCCGTCGCGCGCCACTCATACGTCCACGGAGCGCTTCGCTACGGATGAACCTATTGGCGACGTCGGACGTCGAGCCACTCGTCTCACGACGTTCGACAGAATAGCGGGCGTGGCGGGAGTCTCGTGAGCGAACGCAGTGAGCGAGGAAGACCCAGCGAGACCGGAGGTCTCGCGGAGTCACCCCCGTTTTCCGACGACGTCGTGAAAGCGGGCGTGGCGGGACTCGAACCCGCGATCTAGCGGTTAGGAACCGCTCGCCGTATCCGCTTGGCCACACGCCCCGCGGCGGTGGCTACGCGACTGGGGATGAAAAACGGTTGCTCTTCGCGGTGGCGGCGTTCAGGCGTTCTTCGACGTCGTGCTCTCGGTGTCGGTGTCGACGTCCGAATTGACGGATTCGACCTCGGAGTCGACGGACTCGGACTCGACGTCGGCCTCGTCTTCCGTCGTGGAGCCGCCCTCGCGGACGTCCTCGAGTTCGTTCTCGATCTCCTCGCGGCCGCGCTGGAACTCCCCCATCGCCTGCCCGGTGGAGCGTGCGAGCTTGGGGATCTTGTTCGCGCCGAAGAGCAGTACCGCGATGAGCAGGACGAGCGCCAACTCCATCCCGCCGGGGAAGCCGCCCAGGAACAGTGGCGTACTGGTGACCATCTCTACCACACCGTAGCAAACTGCCCGTTATAGGCCTTTTGCTCGTTGTGCCGAGAGCGCAACCGTCATACCGGATGCGTCCGAAACGGCTCGTATGGTTGATGTTGGAGACGACGCACCTGACTTCACGGCACCGCTCGCCGACGGCGACGTAGACTCGTTCACCCTCTCCGAGGCGGTCGGTGACGAGCCACTCGTCCTCGCCTTCTATCCCGGCGCGTTCACGGGCGTCTGCACCGACGAGATGTGCACGTTCCGCGACAACCTCGACGCGTTCGAGGACATCGGCGCAACCGTCTACGGCGTCAGCGTCGACACGCCCTTCGCCAATAACGAGTTCCGCGACCAGAACGACCTCTCGTTCGGCCTCGTGAGCGACTCCGATAAGGAGGCCATCGAGGCGTTCGACGTCGTCGACGACGACTTCGCCGGCCTCGGCTACGCAGCCGCGAAGCGCTCCGTCTTCGTCCTCGACGCCGATGGCGAGGTCACCTACAAGTGGGTGAGCGACGACCCCGGCGTCGAGCCGGACTACGACGAGGTCGAGGAAGCCGCCGCCGACGCCGCGTAACGCACCCTCCGGAGCCGCACGAACGCGCCGGCACACTGCCCCCAACCCCATCGTCTTTTTAGCGCGTCCGGTCGCACGTCCGTACATGAGTGACAGCGACTTCCCCGACGTCGACGCTGATCGCGGACTCCGCGAGTACGACCCCGCGGCCGAACACGCGTTCCCGGACGCGACGCTCAACGACGTCCTCGCGCTCCTCGAGAGCGACCCGGAGATCGTCGCGCTACTTGAGGCGCAGAACGTCAACCCGGTCACGCGTAAGGGGTACAACGACCACGGCACGAAACACGTCGAGATCGTGCGAAACCGTGCGCTGCGTCTTTACGACCTGCTCAAGCGCGGCGGCGTCGAGTTCAATGGCGCGGCCGACCAAGGCCTCGATGAGGCGGACGAGTCGGTCATCGTCGCGCTTGCCGCGACCCTCCACGACATCGGCCACATCGTTCACCGGGACGAACACGCCTACTGGTCGATCCCGCTCGCCGCCGACGTCCTCGATCGAATCCTCCCGGAGTTCTACGACACCGCGGACGCCGTCCGCGTGAAGGCCGAGGTGCTCCACGCGATCCTCTGTCACCACACGGAGGAGAAACCCCTGACGCGCGAGGCGGGCGTGATCCGCGTCGCCGACGGCCTCGATATGGAGCGCGGGCGCTCGCGCATCCCCTACGAGCGCGGCGGACGCGGCATCAACACGATTTCGAGTCAGGCGATCGAGTCCGTGACGCTCCGGTCGGGCGACGACGTGCCCGTCCTCGTCGAGATCCGGATGCGGAACGCCGCGGGCGTTTACCAGGTCGACAACCTCCTGAAGGAGAAACTCCACGAGTCAACCCTCGAATCCGACATCCGCATCGTCGCGGTGAACGTCGGCAGCGACGACGACCAGCTCGTCGAGCGGATCGAGCTGTAAACTACCCCACCCTACTCCCTCGGCGCTCTGCGCCTCGGTCCTTGAGGGTGGGGGTTTGATGTGGACTCCCGGCAATCAGTCGCCAGCGATCTGCCGGTGACTCTCACCGTTCAACGTCCCACCAGTTATACGCACGTCTACTGGTGCGTCTCCGCTCCCCGACGTGGGCGAGGAACGGAGTCTGTGCGTCCGCTTCCGAGCGTACCGTAGCCCGATGTTCTTCGCGCCGTTATAGTCTGCGTTCACCTCGTAC
>Ga0207754_100357_pt1 | contig 19248 bp, 15 predicted proteins | sample A23E1SouthBayCA_FD_187728 | JGI IMG/M metagenome (GOLD analysis project Ga0207754, IMG submission 187728) | Aerobic enrichment media microbial communities from Eden Landing Ponds, California, USA - A23 E1 (SPAdes) | ecosystem: Environmental > Aquatic > Marine > Unclassified | place: Emeryville... | reverse complement strand
CATCCGATTCCAACCCAGTAGAAGAATCGACACCGTCTATTGAGAACGCCGCAATCCGACGTGAGGGCCGGGCACAGACTCAGGAGATGGACGTCTCGTTGCTCCGACAGGGTGGCATCTACGAGGTTCGATCGGCGTCCGGGGGTATCTACGAGGTCGACGTACTCCAACGAACCTGTACGTGCCCCGATGAGCCACCGGAAAGTGGCTGTAAACACTACAGGCGCGTTCGTACTGACATTCAAGCCGGCCTCGTCCCCAGACCTGATGGGAAGCTTCCCACTACTACTCAATCACCGTTGACCGACGAAGAAATTCACGCGGTTCGGTCAGCAGAGGCCACTATTCTCATACAGTACCTTCTCGATGCCCTCCTCGCTCGCGAACTCGAGCGCACACAGCTTGACCAAGAGATTCATGACATCGAGTTCCTTGTCGAGGTTCTCCTGGAGGTCGGCATTTCAGAGGGATACAATCTTGACGAGAGTAGTATACCATTGCCAGACCTCGGTTAAACCATGTTAAACGGTTCAAAACTACGACACTTACCGGAGACGTCTGCTGCGTAGTGGCCCGTACTCCTCCAAAAGCACCGGCCACAGGGGAACACCCTCCAAGAAGTGCCTGGGTGACGATGGCCACTCCCATTCTAACGGGAGCGAACCTGTCACTCATCCGCGCAGACGTTCCTGACCGGGTGTCGTAGTCCTGTCGGAGTTGAATATACTGACTCACATGGTATATCCTTTGGCCCAATCGACAGCCGATAGGCTGTTCCAGGGTAGAATCGACGAGATCGGTTGATGGTTGTGGGACTCACTTAGAATGCCTATCGCCACCTCTACAACCCGAGATCTTGATATCGATTCGCGAAGTCTCTAACTCACTGGCCGCATAGTTGTTTGCGCTATCTACGGTATTAATCATACTAACGTTACTACCACTGTTACCAATATGAGTGTTCACACCGATATACCGAACACATAAACAAGTGATATTATTGGCCAGGAGAGAACGCTGAGATTACTCCTCAGTGTCCATACCAAGTTCGTCACGGATGAGATTGGGATTGTCTAAGATGACCCGGAAGCAGGCCATGTAGAAGTCCCAGTTCTTGTTGAGTTCTGTGTCGTGAGACTTCTTCCATTCATACTCGACGTCATCCCAGAGACCCTCAACGGCGTCGACGACCTCGGTTGAGAGGAATACGTTATTATTTACATAGACATCAGCAAGCGCTCCCAGCTCCCTATCTGGGTTCGGGTATTCGTGGGTATCAGGTCCTCCAGTCGTGCGTGACTCTTGTTCAACTGCCTGCTGAGCAGCCGATGGATCATCAGAATCCACTTCGGCTATCTCCTCAGTGTCACCCGTGGTATTTTCGGGCAACGATTCAGCGCCCGAACTCGAGCTTGGGTCCGAACCGGAGACTCCGAGCTTCTGTGCCCGCTCTGAAACATCGCTCATCTGTGCCTCAAAGTCGTCTTCAGAGGGATCGTCACTCATGCTTCCACCTCTTGGTCGGCCGCCGCAGCGCGAATATCTTCGACGGTCATCGCCTTTGCCGCTTCAACATCCAATCCGAGCGTCGGTGGTGATGTCTGCTTAAGAATCAATTGAAGGAGTTCGTCGTATCGTTCGACTTCGTCGTTCCGGAGCGATTCTGGGTGAGCGTAGATTGACTGCTGGCTCTTTTTGGCCCTCGCGAACGCCGCTCGATGGTCAGTAATAACGCCCTTCTCGTCGAAAGTTTCATTGAACCACTCGACCATTCGCTTGTTCTCGTTGGTCATCTTCGTCGAGTTAACCGTCATCAGGAATGCGAGATACTGAATCTCGAGATCGTGCATCATTCCAAGGACCTCATATTGGTCGAACAACAGATCTGTCGAATGCGGCATCTCCGTCTCCGGCTCCATCGGCACGACGATCTTCTCGCCGGCCGTGACCGCGTTCTTCGCGTATGGTGAGAAATCCGGTGGGCAATCACAGACAACGTAGTGATAGTCGTCTTCAAGTCGTTCTAAGAGTCGCCCCAATCGGTTCTCGCCGGCATCAGCCGAGTCTAGGGGTGTTTTATTTCCATTATAACTCTGGTTGCTGGGGATAAGATCGAACTCTTCGTGGTCGGTGTGGATGAGGTCGTTCACATTATCCCAACTTTTCGGATCTAAAAGGATTTCATCTAGTGAGAGCGCGTTCAGGTCTTTGTAGAGGTCTCGCTTCCCAAGGTTTGCGGTGAGAGTGCCCTGTGGGTCAAGGTCGATGGCAAGCACGTTGAAGCCGCGAGCTGCAAGACCGCCCGCAATGTTCAACGAGGTGAATGTCTTGCCAGTGCCACCCTTCTGAAACGAGATGGCGAGTACTTCTGGGTAGGTGTCGGTCATAACTATCCTCAAATTGAATTCATACCGTTATAATTGTTCGTCAGACGATTACCGTTCAGAACGGTACTACCGTTAATAATGCTATTATTGATCTGCTTCTATTTCTCCAATTCGGCATTTTAACCTATGTAGGGCCTATTCTGATGCGACAATGATAACGGTAATACCGATTTTAACAGTATATGCGGTATTATCATTATCACTACTATTGTCAGTAGTACCGTTATTAGCGATATTACCGTTAAAAAGGCTATTGCTGTTAGTACTATTTGTTACACTATTTCCATTATTCACGGTAACTACATTTTGAACATTCAACATGTTAGCACTACTATGACAGACATTAAGATCGCTACCGACTGGGGCACAGTGGATCGATGAGTGCTACCCGTCGGAGTCCTGGTCGGGCACATCTTTCTGGCTAGGTCGCTGATTCTGAAACGCCGTCTCAGCCATCTGAGCGCGTTCACTCGCCTCGATATGTGAGTAGTGCTCGCGAACCACCTCCTCGGAGTTATCTAGGTGTCGTGCAGCCTCCGTATAACCGAATTCCCGAACCATGACTTCGCCGGCTCCCCGACGAGCGCCGTGCGGGGCAAGATAGCCGTGTTTGTCGTCATCCAACTCGATGTCTGCTTCCTCTGTGAGTCGCTGCAAAATCCGCCGTGCGCTGTGGGTCGTCAACGCCGGAGGGTCGACATCGTACTCGACACAGAGTTCGATCATCGAGACGTCCCCATCGTTCACCCGCTCGCGATGCAGACTCTCAGCCTCTTTGCGCGTATAGTCCCGCTCAACGAGTTCGTCTTTGAACGTCTTGACGAGGGTGGGATACGACAGCGTCGTGAACACGGGCCAGTCGTCACTCGATGGGTTCAGTACTGACCGGAGGCGTTCGAGTGACGGGATCGCAGACGGTGGGACAGCCCTATCGCTCCATTCGCCCTTTTTCCCGAGGACGGTGATTGTGTTGTCATTGAGGGAGACGTCCGACCACCGGAGACCGTCGCGACCGCGCCGGGCGTCGGCGACATCAGCCAGGACTTCCGCGCCGCGAACACCCGAGAAGCACAGGAGATAGACGAGCGCTCGGTCGCGACACGCTTTGATCGCCTCGTAGCGGTTCTCACCTACTTCGTCGATGGCTTCGTGTGCCTGTTCGTCGACGTACTCCAGGAGTGCCGTTCGCTGCTCGGGTGACCACGCCTGTTGGCGCTCGGTCTTCCGTCCGTCGTCTTCTGGAAGTGGCTCTTTCGCCCGTGATTTTAACGCCGGATTCTCGTCGAGATATCCCTCGCGTACTGCCCATCCGCAGAACGCCGAAATGTGGGCGTAATAGTTCTGCTTCGTGCTTTTAGTCCAATCCTGTGTCGCGATATGGCGAGCGTATTGGCGGATATCTCGGATGGTCAGCTCCTCGAATGTCGTGGGCGAACGCGGGCGCTCATCTTCGAGGAAAGTGAGAAAGCGGTCGAGTTCGCGTTTTGCATCTCGGCGGTACGTCCCACTCTTTCCTTCCGCTCCTTTGCCCTTGTCGGTGAGGTAATCCTCGACGACGTCCGCGACCTCGACCGGCCGATCATCCTGGCCGTCCGTGTGGCCCTGGCCGTTGCCAGAAGAACTCATCTCACTCACCGCCTCCGTGGAACCGTGTTTCGAGGTCTATCTGGGCGGGAATACCTGGGATGTCGGGTGGAGTCATGGGATTCGTTTTGGTAGAGGGCGGCCACCTGCTTGAAAGTACGTACTCTTATCGCACTAAGAGTACGTACAGGCAATCGGCACTCTCAAAACGCTAATTGCGCGTTACAGAGAGTCTATCCCCGAATATCCACGTTTTAGCATTTCATAAACTTCCAATAAACCATATATTGCTATACTGATTCTCTGACCTGTGGAAGTTGAGACTATAGCGGGATTAGCGGGGCTGTGATGCGTGGTTTCGGCCGAATCGATGACCAGAAACTGATTCAGATCGCTTTCTGGCCGGACGTTATAGTTGGATAGTCAACTCATCCGGGATGTTTCCGAGACCGCGGGTAGTGTAGCCACTCAGACATCGCGCTACCACGGTTAGATATCTTCGCTATCCGATGCCGGTTTCCTTCTTCAACAGCGTAAGCGTGTTGTCGGCCGTTACGATCGGCGAATGTTCATACTCACCGGTCAACTCGACCTGTACCAGCAAATCAACAGCGCGCCAGATCGAGTACAGCAGACACGCAAACGCGAAGTAAAAGAAGCGAAGCCCAAAATCCTTCGACGTCGTCGCCGCCATGAACCGTTTGATCGACCTGTACCCACTCTCGATCTCCCAGCGATAGCCGTACTCCGTGAGGTGACCACTCCCGCAATTCGTCATGAACACCGAATATTGTCGATGGTCGTCGTGCTCTGAGTCTTCTTTTCGACGATAGATTAGCGTCGTCTCGTGCCACTCATTCTTCCCGAGATGTAGTTTGCGGTCAGTCTCGTACCGATCCTGGTCCCGCTGGAGCAATCGCTTCGCCTGGGCTTTCTCGCTGGTCTGCATCCGCTTGGGCACGACATACGACAAGCCACGCTGGCTGAGCATCTCTAGGACGTGCTGACTGTCGAACTCCCGATCCATCAGCACGTTATCGACGTGTACCATCTCCTCAGCAGAATCCAAGAGGTCCTTGACGATTTCTAGGCGGGACTCTCCCTTCTGAACTGGCCGCACGTCCAGTACAATCGGAACTGCATTACCAACTAACTGGATGGTAGCCCACTGGTAGGCGTACTCGTCGGTCTTCTCTTTCGTGCCGATGATCTCGTCTTCATAGCCCGTTCTATCACCGGTGAACGGGTCAGCTTCGGTGATGTCAATAGCGACGATGCCAGCTCGAAAGAATTGCTCCGTCTCCGCGACTTCGCTTAGGAGCCTGTTGACGGCCTGTCGGTACATCTTGCGGATCCCTGATACTGAAAGATCACGAATATGCTCTCGGTGGGCGTGGCCCAACGGCGTCCGATCCCGAGTCGATTCGTAGACGAAACTGCGAGCCCCTTCATTAGCAGCCAATCTCTCGCGAAGCCCCAGGTACGTCTGTAAGTCCCAGTAGGCGTTCTCGTGGATTTCACAGCCGTCCCCACGATCCAGCGAAAGCGCCGGGAAGACGATACGGCTGACATGCTCCGTGATCGTTTCCGCTTCGTTGAGGACAGCTTGATCCTCTAGCTCTAATTCGTCCTCTTCCGCATCGTGAGACGGAAGACGCCGCTCTGGTTCGCGTGGAACAGCGACATCCGCGTTCTGAGCTTTGACAAGGATAGTGCGCGCGGCTGTCTCGACTGTACTGCGAAACTCGTCAGGAAACCGTTTGTGCCAACTACGCCACAGCGTCGATTGGTCCGGCACTGTCTCCAGATCCAGTTGGTCGCAGAGTGCTGGACGGCACTCGAGATACTCGATCAGTGCGGTTTCGTGGGCCCATCCGTGGAGCTCTTTCAGCAAGAATACGCGAAAGAGCGTGTCCATCTCGTAGTGAGTCGACCCCCCGTAGCGGTCGTGCGTACCGAATTCGAAATACGCCAGCGGAAGTGCACAAACGAAGTTCTCGATCGACTCATGGCGGTCGTGTCTGAACCAGGTCTGCGAGACGATTCTGATATCTGATTCCAGCCCGTCGAGCGAGCTTCGCTCGTACAGCGGCGTCGAATCGTATACAGGCCACTGAGTGTATGATTGCCGGGCAATTCTCCGAAAGACTGCTCGCCGAGAATCACGAGTCTGAGACACTACGAAACACTGGACAGGACTCGCTCAAGAACTCATCTGACTGGTCAGTACAGAGAACTTACGTACCGTTCGGTTTGCTGGATTACTCGATACAAGAACGCCGTGAAAGATATAGAGTGAGGTAAATGCGCTCTACCGGTACGCGGCTGAACTCTTCGACACGTTGCCCGCTACTCAAATTCGAGTTGCTTCCACTCCATCCCGGTCGGGGCCTCGGGTGGTTCGAGGGGACTTGAGATCAGGTCCGCTCTAATCGTTGGCTTGTTGTACGCCCGCGGCGCGACATCATTTGGTCCATCAGGGTAGAACAGTGATGCGAGCAATTGGATATGCCCGCGTCCGACACAGAGCTCGCACTGCCCGCCGCCGTACATACTGATATCCTGCTCTGCACAGTACTCGATAGTCTCGAGAAGCGACCGGACGGTTCCGAATCGCGAGGGGACGATACGACACCAGCTCGGCTCGAACGGCGCGTCACGGATGTCGGCTGTGCTGCGGACAGACGCACCCAACGAGAGACGATCCGAATTCGCCGCGAGCAGGTCGTGTACATCGTCGGAGACGACAGGATCTGCTACGATGGCATCGGGGAGCGTCTCGAAAACCCGGCGATAGAACTCGGGATTCGGTGCTTGACTGTCGCCGTCTCCGCCGGACTGGCCGTTCAAATCGAGTACGCGGACTGCGTCGGTCTCCGCGAGTCTCGCGAAGGTGTCCGCGGTCCATTCATCCGTCGGCTCAAGCGCGAACTCGCATGTGGGGTTGACTGCGAGTATCCCTTCGACTCGAGTCGTATCCCCATCCGGGACTGGAGTACTGACAACGAATCGAACCGGTGAGCGCTCCCGACCGAAGCGTGACGCCAGTGTCGTGTCGTTTTGTTTGAGGGCCAGGTCGAGTGCGGCACTTTCGAGTGCCCAGCGTCGATACGCCCGCGAGGCCTCGCGCTTGGGTGACTTCGTCGGAAAGAGGTCGACGGCTTCGAGCGATTGTGAGAACTCATCGAACGTATATTCGCCTGCAAAATCGAACGGTAGTGTATCTGGCAACGCTTCGTGGTCGACAGCCTCGTGAGTGATGTCTTCGCCAGCGCCGAATTCATCTTCCGCCAGCAGGACGAACGTTGAAGTGACGCGAGTCGTTTCGCCCACCATCTCTCGACGACGACTGGTCCGGTCCGAACCCGATATTGTCAACGGGAGGTCCGCAATGCAATCGTACAGCGTCATGTTTCAGTCCAGTGGGTACACACAGGGGTCGGATCAGCTCCCATGCTATCATGGTTGGATACCCTCCCGGATGAACGTGACGAGTGGCCGTGGTAGGCCTGCTGTTCCATGTATCAGACCCTCGTATCGGTAGTCGTCTCGGATTCAGTCCGGAGAGCCCAACGCAAGCGGAACGCCTGTGCCAGTTCATAGAGCCACAGGATGACAAGAGCGGTGTATCCGGGACCGAAGAAATACGCCGACCACGACTGATCCTGGTAGAAGAAGCCGACGCCAACCACCAAGATTGCGATGTTCCACACCCAGACCATCCACGTCGAGATCACCGACGGGATGACTCCATCTGGGAGGGGATCAGACGCATCAACGGAGGTACTGCCCCCCAACCCCCCTTCGCTCAGGGCAGGGAGATTCCGAAAGTAGAGCAGCAAGCCGGCGAGTGCGATCGGGAGCGCCCATCCTACGAAGAAGAAGTGGAGTGCGCCGTCTTCGATATACGCCGGATTCACCCACTCGACGCCGAAGAGTACGAACGGTGCGAATCCCGCCGGCCCGAGCATCCAGAACTGGGCTACCAGAACTGACAACGCGATACCCGATCGGGAGTCTGTCGATCGATACGTCTGGACGAGGTTGTACAGGTACAGTGCAAATCCCGTCGCGAAGAGGACCAACCCGGTCGCCGTGACTGTCCGCCCCATCCCGACCCAGGGGCCGGTAATCAGCGGAAAGATGCCGGCGACGAAGAACCACGCCGAGTAGTCCCGTAACCTCTCACTGTAGAGATCGGTACCAAGCAGGCGGGGAAAGAGGTCGTAGAGCGTGCCGATGGCCGCGAGCCCGAGAAAGCCCCACGCGTTAGCGTGGACGTGCGCTTCGCGCAAGCCGAGCCAGCCGCCGGGAACCTGCCAGACGTGGGCAAACAGGCCGTACGCGTACGTGATCCCCCACAGGAACACGAAGACTGACACCAGATACAGTCCAGTCGTCGCGTTCCACGCCAGATCGCTTTGCATAACCATCCGCAACATCACTATCAGCAACCCGGCGACGAGGAGCCAGATCGCGATGAGTCCGCCATCGAACGCCCACGTGTGACCCCATCCACGCCCGTACCACAGCAGGAGAAATCCACCGTTCAATCCGACGAAGTTCAGCCAGTCGTAGTACTTCGAGGGCAGTGGACGCTCGAGTTTTCGAGCCGTAAGCTGGGGGAGCATTCCGAATAGGAGCTGCGTGAAGCCGCCGATCGTCACGAAGTGAATGTGACTCCACGAAACCCAGCCGACCCGCGGGACGAGATTGAACTGCTCGAGGCCGTGATAGACAGCTAATACGAGACCGGCGAGTAGGAACAGCGCACCTGCGAGGTGAAAGGGAGTGAACCGAATCGGGTGGCGTGCCATAGTTACATATACGGAGGCAGGCCCGAAAGGGATTCCTACGGATATCATAGAGTATATCGAATATATTCGTACTTAGTTGGCGTCTCGTGGTCGGATACGCTGAGACAATTCAGAGACTACACTTTTTCAGCGATATCCTTCCCTCAATTCACCTAATAACTATGTCGATGGCCAGTTGTTGTCTTCGGGGTACTGCTTCTGTGGTTGCCCGTACGTCAGGGTCGCGCTCGTTGGATTTCGCTCTTGGCACTCGTCGGACTTCTCATGCACCAGTATCCTCTCGGAGATCTATCTCAATCTACCACCAGTACTGGTTCTGATCGGGGCGGCTTCTATTGTAGTGGCGACGGCGCTGTTCGCACTGGAACTCGTACGGATGGACATCGACCCGCCGATGTCCCTGTAATTTGAGGATGTGGCGAAAATGTTCGAGGTAGAGTATAATTGCTCGCAGTATGTTTAATGCCCATGGGACAAACAGTTAGCAGCTACACCGAGACAGACTCACTTACCACAACCCACTGGCTTGCGATATTGCTCGTCCTGATAACGGGAGTTATCCACGTGTACGCCGGATTTGTCGAAGGACGGATTCCCGTTTCGCTCGCAGGAGTCGGGTTCCTCGGTGCCGCCGTATTGTTCCTCTTAGACTATCGGCGATCTCTTCTCTATATAGTTGGGATCGTCTATACGGCAGTTCAGTTCCCACTCTGGTACGTAGCGAATGCCGGCGAATTCACGACGCTCGGGTATGTGGATAAAATACTCCAAGGGGCGCTCATCGTCGTGCTCACGTACCTCTACTGGAGAGCACGAAAGACTAACAAAATGGATCGTGAAGCAACTGCCGCTTGAGTACTCGGACCGGTTACATTCCCGCCCATTTCGTGTTGGACGATATTGTGCGCGTTACGCTCCCTGACGAGGGAGATCAGTCGTCTTGATACTCCTTTTCGAAGCCCCGGAATTCGGTTCGGTGGGCTTCCTCATCGGCGAGAATTGTCACGGCGAGATCTTCGGTGACCGGATCGTCAGCGTCCTCAGCAGCATCGATGATCGACCGATATGTCTCGATAGCGTCCTCTTCAGCGTCGAGGACACCTCGGATTACCGAAAGCACGTCGGTCGAATCCTCGGGGGGTTGCAGCGAGTCCTGCCGAGCGGTAAACTCTGCCGAGCTGGGCGGTCGGGCATCCAGTTGCTTGAGACGGTTGCCAAGTTGCTGGGCGTGGGTCAGTTCCTCTTGGATGTCTTGCTGGAGGCTCTGCTTGATCTCTTCGGCACGAACTCCGTCCAGAACGATCGCGTTCGTCTGGTAGTTCATCACTGTCTCCATCTCGTCCCCGTAGGCCTTCTGAAGCAGGTCGATGACGCGGTCTGAAGTCATACAAGTTACACTACCATCCAAGCGCCGATATATCCACCGCCGCACCTGTTCGCTCCAACCGTGCTTGAAGAGTACGTAACCACAGATCGCATCCTCTTCGACCAGGTTTCCCCTTTCAGTAGTTGAGTACAGTATGTCGCAGACGGTATTCGAGAGGGAGATTAACGAGTGTCGGGACGCATACCTGCAACCTCAGCTATGTGTTGCTGATTGGGTTGCGGATGAAGAAGGACCACCGCACAGGTAAACGACATTCGGAAGAACAACACGAAAAATCCCTGCCGGCCAAGAGCGTAATCCGCGAGCGACTGGAAACCGTTGACGTCGAGTGATACTACCGGACTCAGTCCCCTTTGAGCCAAGCACGGCGAAGACGTGCGACTTCTTTGGGAGTGATATCGTCACGCTCGATAGCGACCTCGATGTCCGCGGCAGTGACTGCACCACGCTCAAGCACGCGTTGGAAGATATCCTCAACGACAGTGGCCGTCTCGTCTCCACCGACCGACCATCGGCAGTCACTGCTTTCGACGGTCCCCTCAAACGTGACTACATCGCCATCCGCTGCTTCCGCGGGGAGTTCGACCGTGTACTCGAGGCTCGCGTCGACCACCGAATCAGCGATGTTCCAGTACACTGTGATGGTTCCGTCATCCCGGTCTACGGCAACTGGTTCGGGAGAGAGGTCGATATTGCCGATCTCGCCATCGACTGATTCCCTGAGTATCATCCGATCGCGAACGTTCCGGAGCGAGACAGTCACTGGAACCACCTGGTCGGGGGAGAGGTAGGAGCGGTGAACCGTTCGCGTCACGTCAGCCTTGCCTTCAGCTGTGCTATCGGGTGATTCTGTCGCCGTACCGGTGGTGGATTCCCTCAGTCCGGAATCTCGATTCACCACCCGTGCCCAGACGACGAGCAAGCTCGGGAGGACGAACACGCTGGCGAGGAACGCGAACACGATCGTCAGCGCGGTGATGAGGCCGAACGACTGCAGGAACGGGAGGATCGCGACGAGCAGCACAGCGAACCCGCTGGCGGTCGTCGCCGCACTCGAGAGTAACGCACCGCCGGTCCCGGTGACGGTCTCGTGGAGCGCCGTGGCAACCGTCTCAGCCCCGGCTAGCTCCTGGTTGAATCGCTCGCTAATGTGGAGGCTGTAGTCGACGCCGAGCCCGATCGTGAGCCCGGTGATCATGCCGGTGACGATGTTGAACGGGATGTCCAGCAGCGCCATCGTCCCGAGCACCCACGTCAGGGTGAACGCAACGGGGACGATCGTGACGACGCCGAGTGATGCGCTCCCCTCGGTGAGCCGGTAAGCGACCGCGAGGACGACGACGACCGAGAGCAGCGCGACGACGAGACTCAGGAGCGCCGTCTCCGCGAGTTGGTCGGCCGTGATCTGGTTAACGATCACGTCGCCGGTCGCGATGACGGAAACGCCCTCCCCGTCGGCGTCGTCGGCAACCCACCCCATCTGGTCGTGGACGACGTCGTCGTCGACGCCACTGTCGACGGTCACGACCATCCGGACAGCCCGATACTCGCCGTCCTCCCTGTGGACGACGTCGGCCGCTTCCTCGGGTGCCACCCGATACAGTTCGTCGTAGACGGCAGTCACGTTCTCGTCAGGGACGCCGTCGCCGTCGGTGTCGGCTGCCGCTAGCGTCCGGTTGAACGACGCGTTGTCCGCCGCGACGCGGTCCATCACCGTGATCGGGTCGGTCACCGCGGGCTCTCCGTCGGCGTACGTCTCCGTCGCCGACATGTCGCTCGCGTTCGTGCGTGCGGCGTCGAGCCGGTCGAGTGTCACGGGATCAGTCACGTCGCCCCTGACGAGTATCGTGGCTGTGGTGTCCTGTCTGACGAAGTCACGGTCGAGCGTGTCGATCGCCCTCTCTGCCGTGTACGTCCCGGGCGCGATCGGATCGGGGAGGTCTTTCAACCAGTCGTCGGGATCTTCCGCGAGGAAATCCGACTGCTCGAAGCTCGCGTCGATACCTGTCGCCCCGTACGCACCCGTCGCGCTGACGAGGAGCGCGACGGCGATGACGACGTAGGGGGCCTTCGTCGCGAGCGTCGCCCCCGTACCTAGGACGCGACTGACCGGCCCGCCACCCGTTCCGACAGCTGGTTTCAGGCGGTCGATCCCACGGCGTTCGAGGAGCTCGTCGAGTTCGACTTTCAGCGCCGGAACGAGCAGGCCGAAGACGAGCAGCGTGGCCACGATGCCGATAGCGCTGACGACGCCGAGTTCGCGGAACACCCCGAGCGGGCTCGTAAGGTTCGAGAGGAAGCCGATGACTGTCGTCGTGGTGACGTAGACGAGTGCGACACCGACGCTCCCGAGTGCGACAGCCATCGCGCGACTGGGCGACGTCTCGCTCGACTCGCGAGCCTCCCGATAACGCATCACGACGTGGAGGCCGTAGTCGATAGAGAGGCCGATCAACAGGACGAGGACGACGATGAACGGCTGGCTGAACGCGATGTCGAACCACCCCATCGCACCGAACGTCCACACGAGCACGAGCGCGATCCCCAGGAGACCGAGCAGGATGTCCAGCAGGTCCCGGTAGACGACCACGAGAACGAGCAAGACGAACGCGATCGCCAGTGGACCGACCAGGAGGACGCTGTCGATCATCGAGTCCGTGATCTCCGTCGAGACGACACCGTCACCGTAGACCAGGACGGCCATCGAGTCGTCGTCCGGCGCCAGGTCCGTCATCGTGGCCTGTGCGTCCTCGATCTCCTCGGGTGCGTCACCGGGTGCGAACGATCCGCCTGCGGACTCGTGGGTCACGACGAGCAGAGTCGCGTTCGTCTCCGTCGATCCCGGCTCGTAGTAGTCGGGCATGAAGGCAAGCGCGCGTGCCGACCGGTCCGATTCACTGGAAAGTACGTCCGCGACGAGAGCCTCGACTTCGGAGTCGTTTAGCGACCGGAGTTCCTCGATCTGCGTCTCGAGAGTTGGGTCGAGGCTCTCCAGCTCGTTTCTGTCCTCGGCGAGCGTTGCGTACTCGTCCGCGAGAATCTGTTTCGTGACGTTCCCCGTACTCTCACCGGTCTCGTCTTGCGCGCGTCGCTCCTCGACAGCGTCCGCGAACAGCCGGTAGTCCGCCTCGGTGAGGGTCACCGACGTGTTGGCGTCGACGGCCTCGAACGCGGGGCGAACACTCGCGTTCGGGTTGTTCGCGAGCGAATCGATGGCCTCCGCAAGGCTCGCCTCTGTCCTGGTTAATTCACGTTCGCGGGTCTGGAGCTCGGCGGCCCGGTCTTCCCGGATCGAGGTGGTCGCGACGAGGTTCGCGACGCTTCGCGTGGAGTCGTTCTCGACGAGGGTCTCGTTGACTGTTTCGTTGGTCTCGAGCGCCCGTTCGTATTCGAGAATAGAAACGAGGGTGTCCTTATCGAGGACGTTGTCGTCCCGGACGATGACCTGTGCTGAGGTCGTATCCGTCGACCCGCTCGAGAAGTTCGCGTCGACGTAATCGAGCGCATCGGCTTCGTCGGCGTCGGTCTGGAACTGGTCGAGGGACGTCGATCGGTCGACCATCGGCACTCCGGCGGCGACCACCGCGGACGCGACGACCATGACCGCAATAACGAGCCGAGCATTGTCCGTGATCCACTCGCTCACGTCGACCATTACTGAACATACACCCCCAGTTTCGACGGCGTGGACGAGGTACGATCCACCGTAACCGCCCCGTTGAGCGTGACGCAGGCCAGCGATCTGGCGACAGAAATCTGGACATCGGGAAATTTCGCTCCCGGGCTGCTAGCCACGCGTTCGCGGAGTTCCGACATTACATGTCCGTACACGCCTCGGCTGGTTAGTGATCAGCGCGAGAAATTGAGGCGCACCCTAACATATTCGTATAACTCGGTATAATGAGCGAAATAGTAGGTACGCTACAGACGATGCCACACGCGAAACTTTCCATAGATATCCCCGACCATACCTGGATCGGAGATCTCTCGGCTGCTCATCCGGAGGTGGTGTTTCAAGTCGTCACGAGTATTCCTGGCGAAGGGACCGGTATCGGGCTTGTCAGGCTCAAGACCGCTGACCCACTTCCACTCATTACCGACATTCAATCCCGTGACGACATCGAGGACCTCGAGCTACTCTGGAAGCACGAAGACGAGGCGCTCCTCCAGATAAAGACGGTGAACCCACTTCCACTTCTCCCGGTCCTGCGAGCCGGTGTTCCACTCAGAATGCCCTTCGATATTCAGAACGGTGTCGCTACGTGGGAGGTGACGACATCGACGAGGCGGCTCTCGAGTCTCGGCGATCACCTCGAGGATTTAGGCATCGGCTTCACGATCGAATCTGTTCGCGAAATCGACGCGAGCCAAGCAGACCAGTTGCTCACGGACCGACAGCAAGAGGTGCTTCTGGCTGCTGTCGAAGCAGGCTACTACCGGACACCACGGGAATCGACATTAGGCGAGGTGGCTGCGGCACTCGACATCGCGAACGCGACGTGTAGCGACGTGTTGCACCGAGCGGAGGGCCACATCATCCACTGGTTCGTCGAGGAGCATATGGAAGTGTGATAGCCCGACGGCGAAATCCTGGCCGACTGTCGTACCGTGGTTGACGCCGTGTCTAGACGGGTTCTACAGTGAACAGCGAGTCGTCCGCCAGGACGACTTGGACGCGGCGATGCCATGCGTCAGCGAAGGCCTCCCGTTGCTGGTCACTGGCTGACCCATCGAGGATCCCCTGGAGATTCCCGATTGCCGGTCCCCCGTCAGGGACGTCTCCGACGTGGTACGTTACGGCGACGGTATCGTCCGTATCGGTTCGTCGGAAACGGAACGTCGGGTCCGGCGTCTCCGAGTCGAACGCGTCGAAACGCAGGAGATCACGGCGCCCACCGTAGCCGCCGGCGAGTCCACCGAAGCCGTCGTCTTCGGTCGCACCGGTCACAAACGAGATGATGCGACTCATCACGCCGTACGCGGCATCGTCTCGCGGACCGGCCGCCTGCACCTCGATCTCGCTCCGGACCGGATGCTCGTCGGCGTACAGCGCGTCGAGGCCGAGCTGGACGATCCGGTAAGCGCCCGAGGCTGTCGGGCAGGAGTGTCCCGCCTCTTTCACCGCGTCTCTGTAGGTGATGACGAACGGATCGCCCGGTTCAAGGACGCCGAGAGCTTCCGCGACAGGGTCGCGAATCTCGATCGGGGCAACGTCGTAGTTGACCTGCCAGTTCGTGCTATGCTCGGTTCCGTCGGTCGCAGTCGAATCTGTTGTCATGCGTGTAATGGAGTTCGTGTCCAGTAGTCAGTAGCGAAGCAGTCGCATCCCGTTTAGGATGACTGCGAGGACGCTAGCTTCGTGGACCAGCATCCCAGCGGCGAGGGTGACGTAGCTGGTCAGCACGCCTGCGAGGAGGACGATTACGGTCAGCACCGCGAGCCCGACGTTCTCGAGGACGTTCCAGCGCGTCGCTTTGCTCAGTTTGACCGCGTAGGGGATGCGTTCGAGGTCGTCGGCCATCAGCGCCATGTCGGCGGTCTCGATGGCGGTGTCCGTCCCGGCGGCACCCATCGCGATGCCGACGTCGGCAGTTGCTAACGATGGTGCGTCGTTGATACCGTCGCCGACCATTGCGACGACGTGGCCGTCGGTCTGAAGCTCCTCGATAGTGGACTGCTTATCCTCGGGGAGCAGCTCGGCGCGGTAGTCGTCGATGCCGACCTCCTCGGCGACGGCGGCGGCCGTCCGCTCGTTGTCGCCGGTCAGCATCACCGTCTCGATGCCGGCGTCCTGAAGCGCCGCAACGACGCCAGGAGCGGCCTCCCGGAGTTCGTCCCGCAGCGCGATTGCGCCGATGATGTCCCCATCTCGGATGACGTGGACGACCGTTTCGCCGCGCTCCTCACGCTCGCGGACGTAGTCGGCGATCCGACTGGGGACGTCGATGTCGCGGTCGTCCAGCAGTGCGCGGTTGCCGACGACAACTTCGTGGCCATCGGTATGGGCGATAACGCCCTTACCAGCGACCACGTCGAAATCGTCCGGATCGGAAATCGACTGGAGGCTGGCGTCCGTATTGTCCGCCTGGGCGACCGTCGCCCCACCGTCCGTCGCAGCAGTCGGGCGCTCGCGGGCCGTGTCGACGATGGCGTCGGCGAGGTGGTGTTCGCTCTTCTTCTCGGCGGTCGCCGCGAGCGAGAGGACCTCGTCATCAACAACGCCGAACCCCTCGACGTCGGCGACGGTGCTCTCGCCCTTCGTGAGCGTCCCCGTTTTGTCGAAGGCGACGAGGTCGATCTTGCCAGCGCGTTCGAGGTGTTCGCCGCCCTTCATCAGGACGCCCGAACGGGCGGCGTTGCCGATGGCCGAGACGATGCTGACCGGCGGCCCGATGACTAGCGCGCCCGGACAGCCGATGACCAACAGGGTCAGCGACAGGATCGCGTTCTGCGTGATTGCATACGCGCCAATTGCTAACGCGATGACGGCTGGGGTGTAGTACTTCGCGAACCGGTCGATGAGACTCTCCGTGGGCGACTGGGCCTCTTGGGCCTCCTCGACGCGACGGATGATACGTTCGAGCGTCGTGTCCGAGCCCGCACCCGTCGTCCGGATTTCTAGTGCGCCCTCCTGGTTGACCGTCCCGGCGTAGACCTCGTCGCCGTCAGCCTTGTGGACGGGCGCACTCTCGCCGGTGACCGGCGCCTGGTTGACTGCACTCTCGCCGTCGACGACGTCACCGTCGACCGGAATCTTTCCGCCCGGCTTTACGACGACGACTTCGCCCTCTTCGACCTCACGGGCGGGAATCTCCTGGAGTTCCCCGTCGCGCCGGACGGTCGCCGTGTCGGGCGTCATCTCCAGCAGCTCTTGGAGTGCCGTCCGAGTCTTCCGCATGGTCCGCCCCTCGAGGTAGCTGCCGAGGCTGAACAGGAAGATGACGGCTGCGGCCTCCCAGTACTCTCCGATGACGATGGCACCGATGGCGGCCAGCGTCACCAGCGTCTTGATGCCGAGTGTCCGGTTGGTGACCTCGTGGTAGGCGGTTTTAGCGATGTCGTAGCCGCCGACGATCGCCACGAGGATCAAGATCGCAGCGCTCGCCGTGTCGAAGGCCGAAACGTAGCCGAGCGTCCAGCCGCCGGCGTACAGCAGGCCACTCACCGCGACGATGATGGCCTGCCGGTGTTTGCGATAGTACTGTTTGACTGATTGGGTATCCATGGCTTTTCTCCTCAGGTGGGCTGGGGCGTGTAGCCCTGGTTCTCGATCGTCTGTTCGAACGTGGCGGGATCGGCGACGTTGTCGTCGTACTCAATCTCGACCCGGCCAGTCGCGTAGTGAACTTCAACATTTTCGACGCCGTCCTGATTCGCGAGGGCGCGTTCGACGGTGCTTGCACAGCTCGGACAATCGAAGTCCATCACGCGGAGTTGCGTTGTTTCGCTCATCACAGTTCTACGTAGTGCCCATACCCTCTAAAGTATTTTTTAGATGATATGTTTGAATATGGATACGGAGTGTTTGAACGGACAAACGAGTCATCTAGAGCTATGACAGGCCTCCGAGGTGGGCATCAGGTGGAGTCCGTGCGATGGTCGCCACTACTTAGCCTGTACACGCTCTCGGTCCATATATGAGCACATCTGATGCCGAGCACGAACTCGAGGATATCGCCGTTCGAGATACGGGGGTCTCCGATGCGATCGATGAACCGATGCGAGCGATGATTCTCGATATTCTTGCTGACGAGACGCTGACGGCGAGCGACGTACACGAGCGCCTCGCCGACCGCGGAATCGACCGAACAGAAAACACCGTGCGCCACCACATCAACGAGCTCCGGGACGCGGGCCTCGTCGATGTCGTCCGGTTCGAGGAGGGGCGCGGTGGGACGACGAAATACTACGGGGCGAACACGATCGTCCTCTCGTACTCACTACCAGATTCGGCCGACTCCGCCGTTGAGGAGATGATCGACGCTATCCAGCCCCAGATTACGGATGCCCTCACCACGCTCACGGACGAGTACGACGACGAAATCGAGGACATTGTCACGGATATGCAGCCCTGCGAGCATTGCCGAACCCAGAAGTACGAAACGCACGTTCTTCTGACTGTCTTGCGACGTGCATTCGTTCGTGGTCACCGAGAATGACACTCAAAAACTAACGACGGCTATCACGGGAATCACGGTATAGAGGACGGCAACACCAATCACGAGCACGCCGGGAATCTGGCCGATAGCAGACTCTCTAGCCGGGGGTGCTCAACGAACGCCGTAACGCGAATGACCCACGCTGCGAGGATCACGGCAAACAGCGGAAGGTAAATCCAACGGAGCCGGTGGGCAATCGCTTCCTCCATTGTAATTTTGAACGTCGATCGGTAGTAATAGTCACTCCGGATCAGCGACATCTTGTGAGGGGTCCAGTCCCGGAACAAAGACGTACTCACGTGATTCGTGTCTGCACGGGCACTCGTAGGAGGGAACCATATGCATTGAGACAACCACCCTCAACCACTCTTGCCAGTGGAAGTTGAGACTACGGCGGGTTTAGCGGGGCTGTAATGCGTGGTTTCGGGCGAATTTGTAAGTGGAGGACGCTTAGAATCCCCTCTCAAAGATTTTCTCGTGTCGTACTGCCAACTGGATCGAGGAATTTCCAAGATTCCCGACAGCGTTGCCACTCAGGAATCCGCATTGCCCCGGACAGAGCACCGCTCTATCCGATTCCGGTCTCCTTCTTCAGCAGCGTAAGCGTATTGTCGGCCGTCACAATAGGTGAGTGTTCGTACTCACCCGTCAACTCGACTTGGACGAGCAAATCGACCAACTCTGCACGACTGAGCAGTGAGGGCTTGAGGCATATGCATTGAGATGGCCAGTCTCAACTCCTCTGAGCCGGCGGTCTCAGCTAAGTCCACCGTATAGAGGCGGAATAAGACTATTCTGAGGTTGCTGTTGGGGTATTGTAGAATAGCTTTCTATTTTGGAATAGTACGCTATTCAGTCGATTCTGAAGAAGCAGATTCGCGAGCTTGTTCGAATCGTTCGGCCACTTCGTCTAC
>Ga0207754_100356_pt1 | contig 19319 bp, 15 predicted proteins | sample A23E1SouthBayCA_FD_187728 | JGI IMG/M metagenome (GOLD analysis project Ga0207754, IMG submission 187728) | Aerobic enrichment media microbial communities from Eden Landing Ponds, California, USA - A23 E1 (SPAdes) | ecosystem: Environmental > Aquatic > Marine > Unclassified | place: Emeryville... | reverse complement strand
CGAACCCGCCGCTGGCGGGCTCGCCCGCGTGCTTTCCCAACGCTTGTTTGACTAGGTGCCGACACTGCTCAACGAAGTCGAGGAGATCGACTTCCATGGACAGAATCGATTTCCTCGGCTTCGTCCTTCTACTCCGTGATATAAGCCGATTAGATCGCTATTCAACACGGCACTCGATCCCGAACTCAAGTCGGACTGGAAGCGCGCCGTCGAGGAGACGGGCAGGTACGATTCGCTGACGCAACTCATCCGCCAGTCTGTCGAGAACGAACTAATACGAATCGGGTTTCGGGAAGGGATCGATCCCATTGAAGCGTTTAGGTGTCGAAAGTGAGGTCGACGAGTAGCATTCGGTCAATCAGAACACTCTTTTCGCTGTACAGACTTCTCCCAGTACTATCACATGACAACGGTTGTTGTCGGGCTTGACGGCGGGTCTTTCGAACTAATCGAACCGTGGATGAAAACGGGCGATATGCCGACTCTCGCGCGGCTCGTTGATACCGGTGTCTCTACCGACATGAAAAGCTGTCTTCCTCCGGTTACGTGCCCAAACTGGCAATGCTACGCGACGGGAACCAATCCCGGCAAACTTGGTGTCTTCTGGTGGGAACATATCGATAGAGCAGAGCGACGGATCACGAATACCAGTAGTTCCGAGTGTTTTGACGGTCAGTATTTTTGGGAGGGACTCGAAGGCAGAACTGCGGTGGTAAACCTTCCAACGAGCTACCCGCCACCCGAATCTGGCGGTATCCACGTCGCTGGTGGTCCAGGTGCACAGCAGGACGGATATACCACACCAGCGTCTCTGGAGGGGGAACTTGAGGCGAACCACGGGTACCAGATCCATCCTGATTCGATGTCACTTCTCTCCAGTAGCGACCCCGACAGCCAGTGTGTCGAGGAGATCTACGACCTCATCGATTCCCGGTTCGATATCGTCGAAGAACTCCTCGATTCTGGCGACCTCGAGTTCGTTCACGTGACGCTGTTTTATCTCAACGTCCTCCAGCACTTCTTTTGGGACCACGACGTGGTCAAACAGGCGTGGAAACAGATCGACGATCGGCTCGGATCGCTCGTCGACAGACCGGACATAGAGTACACATTTCTCATGTCTGACCACGGTGCCAACGAGATCGAAGTGACGTTTAATATCAACACCTGGTTGGAGCGTGAGGGCTATCTTGTCACAAAACGCGGAAAGAGCGACATCCTCCACCGCGCCGGTATCACTCGCGAAAGAATTCAATCCGCCCTCGGAACGCTGGGAATCGAGTGGTGGGCACGACGGTTCGTCCCCCGACGCATCCAGACGGTACTCCCTGGGTCTGACGGCACAGTCGACAAGAGCGGGAAAGAAGATGTCATAGACTGGGACGCCTCACGTGCGGTCGCAAGCGGGCAGGGACCCGTCTACGTTCTCGAAACCGACCCAAGCGAACGCGCACGGATACGATCGGAACTGCGGTCGAAATTGAGTGGTCTCTCACACGACGGGACCATCGTAGTCGAGAACGCGGTCGCGGGCGAAGAACTCTACGACGGGCCTGCCGTCGTCTCCGGACCGGACCTCGTGCTCGAACAGGGGCCGGGCATTCATATTCAGGGCCGTATCGGCGAAGATTCGGTGTTCGACGAACCCAGCCGGTGGTGCGGAGAGAACAAGGACACGGGGATGTTCGTCGCGGCCGGTCCGGAGATCAGACCGGATGCCGACCTGTCGGACATGCACATTCTGGACATCGCACCAACGCTGTTGCACCTCCACGACCACGCCATTCCGAAACGAATGGACGGACGAGCACGGACGGAACTGTTCGCCTGCGATTCGGACCCAGCGACCAGAAGTGTCGAGATCCGACGACAGCAAGCGTCGGACACCCGTTCTCGACGAGACGCTGCGACTGACGACGTGACGGACCGGTTAGACGACCTCGGGTATCTGGAATGAACGCGTCAGGCGGACCGGGTGTGTTCACCATCTCGCTCGATACAGAACTTGCGTGGGGAAGTTTCGATAAGGGCGAGACCGGCCGATACGTCGACGCGTACTACGGAACGCGTGAGGTAGTCAGTCGTCTCTGCAACCTGTTCGACGAGTACGGGATGTCGGCGACGTGGGCCGTCGTCGCTCACCTGGTGACTGACTGTGATGGCCCGGGTGCGCACGAACACCTCCCGGAACCAGACTTTGCATGGGTCGACAGCTGGCAGGAATCGTTGCCCTGCAGTCGTGGACTGGACGAGGAACTCTGGTACGCACCAGAACTGGTCGAGGAGATCCGCTCGTGCGACCACCCTCAGGAGGTAGGACTCCACGGCTACACCCACATGCCGATCGGTGCAGACGGCTGCGACCAGCGAGTGGCAGCTGCCGAACTGGCCGCGGGGGTCGACACGCTACGGAACTTCGGAGTCGAGCCCGAGAGTTTCGTGTACCCTCGAAACGTCGTCGGACACGAATCGGTACTCGCAGACCACGGGATCAAAGTGTACCGGGACGTCGACGCCAGGTGGTACGAACAGTCGGTGCTCCCCGAACAGTTGAAAAAGGCCGCCAGGTTCGCGGACGAAGCCGCCGGGCTCACGCCGCCAGTCGTCGTGCCCGAAGAGAGACACGGCGTCGTCCGAGTGCAGGGGTCACAGCCGTTCCGACCGCGACACGGCGGCTGGCAGTTCACCCCGCCACAGTCGTCGTTCCGGCGTGCGAAGCGTGGGATCGACCGGGCTGTGGAAACCGGTGGCGTGTTTCATCTCTGGTTCCACCCGTTCAATCTCGCGTCCGAACCGGACATCCTCCTGAACACACTGGCCAGAATCCTCGCGTACGCGGATTCACGTAGGGAGGAGGGAGTCCTAGACTTGCTCCCACTCCGTGAGATAGCCGCCGCCTGCCGCGCGGGCAGGTGGAACAGAAAGAGAAATAACTCGTCGGTGGAGAAATGAAGGCTACGATGGACACAAACGGCGAGACCACACGCGCCGGTGTGGTTGGACTTGGATACGTCGGCCTCCCCCTTGCGCTCGCGATGGCCGATGCAGGCTACGACGTCGTCGGAATCGATATCGACACGGAACGCGTCGCAACGCTCGAATTGGGCGAATCGTACGTCTCAGACATCGCCGATTCGACCGTTCAGGAACATCTCGGCGAGCGGTTTCGCGCGACAAGTGACTATTCAGCCCTGTCGAATGTCGATGGCATCTCCGTCTGTGTGCCGACGCCGTTGCGCAAGAGCGGTCAGCCCGACATCTCATATATCATCGACGCGACCGAAGAACTCGCATCGGTCATCAGCCCAGAGTCGACTGTCGTGCTAGAGAGTACAGTCTACCCGGGTGCGACATCGGACATCCTCGCACCCACACTCGCCGAGAACGGTCACGAAGTCGGTGAAGACGTCTTCGTCGCCTTCTCTCCCGAACGGATCGATCCCGGGAACGAGGAGTACGGAACCACCGACATCCCGAAAGTTCTCGGCGGGGTCACACCAGCGTGCGGCGATCGGGCCGAGGCGCTCTACGCACCGGTGTTTGACGAGGTGGTGCGCGTTGACACGTCGACCGAAGCGGAGCTTGTTAAATTACTCGAAAATACGTTTCGGAGCGTGAACATTGCACTCATCAACGAGATGGCGACCGTCGCACACGACCTCGATATCAACATCTGGAACGTCATCGACGCCGCAGACACGAAGCCGTTCGGATTCATGACATTCTATCCCGGCCCGGGTCTCGGCGGCCACTGCATCCCCATCGATCCGCTGTATCTCTCGTGGAAAGCAGACCAGAAGGGGATCTCGACCCAGTTCATCGACCTCGCTGACAGTGTCAACCGACAGATGCCCCAACACGTCGCCGACCGCGTCATCTCGCTGTTGAACCAGGACGGGACGGCAGCACCCGAGAGTGAGGTGCTCTTGCTCGGTGTCGCGTACAAACCCGGCGTCACCGATACTCGCGAATCACCGGGCCTGGACATTATCTCACTGCTCGAAGAATCTGGGGTCACTGTTCGATATCACGACCCGCACGTCCCGGCAGTGGAAATCGGTGACGACCGTTACGAGTCGAGTGAACTCAGTCCGGAACTCCTCGCGAAAAGTGACTGTAGCATCGTCGTGACCGACCACGACGATATTGACTTCGACCGCGTCGTCGAGCATGCGCCACTGGTCTTCGATACGCGTAATGCGACCGGGGGCGTCGAAGCCGACCACGTACACAGGTTATGAGCGATACCCCTCGCGTCTGTCACCTCATCACGCGGCTTCACAAGGGCGGAACCGAAGCCAAGACGATCCAGACGGTACTCGGGCTCGAAGGCTACGAGTTCACCGTCGCACACGGAGCGGCCTACGACGACGATCAACTGCAGCGACTCAAGGACAGGGGCGTCACCACCCACTGCTTCCCACTCATCCGACACTACAACCCTGTGACCGCCGTTCCGGCGGTTCTGAGAGTGGCTCGGTATCTGGGGCGACATGACTTCGACATCGTTCACACGCACAGCACCGAGGCTGGAATCATCGGGCGCCTCGCGGCACACCGAGCGGAGACACCAGCCGTCGTGCACACCGTCCACGGCGTTCCGTTTAGCGATGATCGAAATCCGCTGTTGAATCGATTCGTCCTTGGGTGTGAGCGGAAGGTCGCGCCGCTAACGGACACGATCGTCACCAACGCCGACGCGATCACGAGCGAATACCTCGAGAGAGGCATCGGCCGACCGGACCAGTACCGGACCGTGTATAGCGGTATCGACATCGACGAGTTCGCGTCAGCTGACGAAGCGACGGATCTGCCCGGTGATGGCCTCAGGATCACGATGGTCGGTCGCCTGGTAGCGGGCAAGGGACTCTGGGTGTTGCTCGACGCTGTCGACGCCCTCGACCGGACGGATATCTCTGTCTGCGTCGTCGGCGACGGGCCCGTTCGCGAGGAGTTCGAGTCCGAGATTCGCAATCGCGGCCTGGAAGATACTGTGTACACACTGGGATATCGGACGGATGTCGGCTCGATCCTCGCGGGGTCGGATATCTTCGTGCTCCCGTCGTTCCGTGAGGGGACGCCCCGCGTCATCACGGAAGCGATGGCGAGCGGGCTCCCAGTAGTGGCGACCGACATCGCCGGTATCCCCGAACAGGTCTCGGACGGGGAAAACGGGTACCTCGTCCCGACCGGTGACCCGGGCGCGCTCGCAGACCGGCTGGAACGACTGATCGAGGACGCCGACCGCCGCAACCGATTCGGCGCGGAAAGTCGCAATCGGGCGAGTACGTTCTCCATCGAGGGGATGCTCGGTGACCTCGACGAAGTCTATCGAGACCTCCGCCTCAAGTGAGCCGGCGGCACAAACCACTGGATACTTGTCATCCCCTTCGGAATCCGCTGATATGACACGAGCGTTAGTCACCGGTGTTGCTGGATTTATTGGCTCGCATCTCGCTCACGAATTACTCGATCGCGACTACGAGGTACGAGGGCTCGACAACTTTTCGACGGGGAATCCCGAACGCATCGGCCCGCTTGACGAACGAGCGGACTTCGAGTTCATTGAGGGCGACCTCCGCGACGAGACGGACGTCTCAACCGCAGTGGCCGACGTCGACTACGTCTTCCATCAAGCGGCAGTTCCCTCGGTCCCCCGGAGCGTGGAGAATCCCAAGCTCACGACGACTTCGAACTGCGTTGGGACGACGAATCTGCTCGTTGCCGCCCGCGATGCTGACGTCGATTCCGTCGTCGTCGCTTCCTCCTCGTCCGTGTACGGCTCCGGCGGCGAACTCCCTAAGCGAGAAGACCAGCCGGCGAATCCCGAGTCGCCGTACGCGCTCTCCAAGTACTGGACCGAGAAACTCGCACTGCAGTTCAGCGAGCTCTACGGCCTCCAGACCGTCGCACTCCGGTACTTCAACATCTTCGGGCCCGGACAGGACCCAGACGGCGAGTACGCCGCCGTCATTCCGAAGTTCGTCGACCTCATGATCGACGGTGAGCGGCCGGTGATCTACGGCGACGGCGAGCAGTCCCGCGACTTCACGTTCATCGAGAACGCCCTGCAGGCGAACATCAAGGCCGCGGAGAGCGACTGTACGGGTGAGGCGCTGAACGTCGGCTGTGGAGGGAACGTCACGGTGAACTCACTCGTCGAGCGACTGAACGACGTCCTGGACACGGACGTGGAACCGGTCCACGAGGGGCCCCGACCCGGAGACGTGAGACACTCACATGCAGATATTTCGAAGGCCCGCGAAGAGATCGGGTACGAACCCACAGTGAGCTTCCAGGGAGGGCTCGAACGGACGGTCGAGGCTGCGCGATCCGAACCGGAGTGACTGGCGCACGGTTAGCCATGTTTAATCAAGCTGAATGGAGTGTGAAATTTTTGGACTTCCATGCCGGAGATCGCCGGTCCCACTGGTCAGAGAGGGAAATTGGATCGAATTTGGTTTTATGCATCGCGAGCGTGTACACAATCTGGAGAGTCACTCATCATTTTATCGTACGTTACAGGAGTCGCGCTCTCAAATGCCATCGATTGCTTGACTGCCCGGGCACCAGGTGGAGTCGCAAAGTGGTCCACGATTGAATGGAGAAAACCGATCTAGGACCCGACATATGAGTAGCGCCGAGTCAGATCTCGCTGCACAAATTTAACGAAGGTTCAACTTAGCACTCAAAAAGATTGCTCTGTTGAATAGCGGTGCTTTCCGCGGCAGTCGAAATTTGAGTCGGCTTGCTAGCGGTCGTCGCGAGTGATCTCAAGATCGGTATCGTCTCACGGTGGCTTAGAGACCGCTATTCAACACAGCAAAAAAGATTGCCATAGGTTATCCCTGTTCGACGACCAGTTGTCCCGTCAATTAGTCGTGCGTGCCGTACCTTCATTCTCTTTTTCTGAAGGTGCAACGCATAGACCCACCCCACAACATTTGTAATTTAAAACCCCGTATTTATACATTATATAAATTTTCATATATGGATCTGACTATCAATTTTGTTATATGTTCTTTATTATATATGTAGTTGTAACAACCGCATTTTTAATCGATTTGTGAAAGCGCGATGCTAATGTATTCCTGCATTTTAGATTTAAATTCGGTAGAGGTATAGTTTTTTATGCTTTTCTTAAACAATTTTGGATCCGGGTCGTATTCACCACTCAACAGTTTTCTTATGATTTTAGCGCAATCGTCTACAGTCGTATATCTAAGGTGAGGGTCGGGAACAATCTCTCTTTGGCCCCCAGAATCATGCGTGACAGGGATGCATCCAGCATTGATTGCCTCAACAGTACTGATGCCAAATGGTTCATTTTTCATACTATGGAGGAAAATCATACTATGTTTGAGAGTTCTTTTCACAGTCTCATCTGTAGAGTCGTGATACAGGGTGACATTACTAATGTCCTGGCTGTCTATATACCTGTTACACCTGTCAAAATATTCTTTTGATGTTCGTCTCCCTATTATTTTGAATTGTATCTCCGGAAGTCGCTCTGCGACTTGAATTTGGAAGAGCTGTCGCTTGTTTGGATGGAATGATCCGAGAGAGACAACTCCTTCTCCGGAGAAGTCCTCGAGATCTTCCGATTCCACAGAGGGTGGATATACGACGCCATCTGGAGAAGATTTATATATCTCTTCATACTGAGTCGCCGTAAATTGAGAGTTGCAGACCACTGCCCCTTTTTTTGGTTGCTGATTGTAGAGGCGGTACATTACTTGCACCGGAGCAGCGTATGCCGCATGGAGCAGAGACGATTGATACCTCTCATTTACTTCTGGAATCGCGGGTACAGGCAAATGAAAGTAGTGTAAGTAATCGGGACTCTCGGGAAGAAATTTGTGCGTATTGTTCGAGTTAAATACAAAATCGTACTGATCAATTTTTCTTTTAGAGGCCCAATTTAGGCCGACCTGTTCATACATAGTACCAGGAAGTGAGGAGGCTACACCCGATGGGCGATAAATGTCTATTCTATCATCATCAAGATCAAAGTAGTTCAAAAATTTCGATGTTGACTCTTTTCCGCTAAAAGTAAATAGAGCGATCTCGGACCCAAAGTTGTAGAGTAGTTTAATAGTTTCGGCAATAACTTTGCTTCGGCCACCAATCCCGACGGAATTTTGAATTACCGCAACCTTCATTCCTGCTCGATCCCAAGCCGTGAGTTGTTCATACTTACTCTTTATTTTACGGTGAGTTTAAGATTATAGCTGTGCGCGTGACTGAATTCATTTTTACGAGCTTTCAGGATCTCTATCAGACATTATACGTAGTTCAACAGCTGGTATGTATGTTCCGAAAACAATCAACAACGATGCATTGAACCAGAAGAGAGGGTTCGATAGGATTGATGTATGCCACGATAGCACGATACTTGATGCTAATAACCCATATATCTGAGCAGAGATGATGTCAGACTTCGCTTTTATATAGAAGGATTGGGAGGCGTATCCCCAAATTAACACTAGGATTAGGCCGAATACCCCGAAGTCAAGATATGGTACGCCCAAACCTGTGAACCCTCCACCACCGATGTATAAGCTTAGTTCACGGTAGACAGACTGAAAATATTCTCCTTTAATCTCATCCTTTATAAAAAGGTAACTGAGCACAAAAGAAAAGCTTTCTGTCCCGTAGGTATGGCCGGAAACGTGCTTAATACCGCGATGCAAATTACCGACATCATTTGTGAAGTATAAAAGTAATCGAGACACTCCATAGCGAATCGACCCTCCTATGGTTTCAGTGGAAAGGCCAGCACGGATGACCTCCTGGGAAGTCCAGACGGTCATCCCGGTCAGTAGCCCACCAACTGGATACTTTAAGGAGATGCCGCGGTCACTTGTGGCGGTGTACGCAGCTATGCCGCCAGTGATAGCGGTAGCCAGCAGTATCCGTTGTGAAACTAAGAGTGGTAAAATCATGAGTGGAACGAGTCCGAGAGTAAGAATAACCAACCACGCACGCGAGTTGCTTGGTAGTTCGCTGTCACTCTCTCCCTCAGAACTGAACTCAGTTAGCCCTATTCCAGAGGCAGCAAATATTACCACACCTATTAACCCAGTATAGAGCAATCTAGCCCCGGTGAATGGTTTTTGATTGGGCCACAAGTTTCTGATGTCGTGCCAACTTTGAACCAATGTGCTGAGGAATGAACTGAGAGAGCCAACCTGAAAGATGGCTACCGCCGTCCAGTAGACCAGCAATAGCGCAATGCCGGCAGCGAAGGTGAGTATTGGTATAGAACTTACATTCACTCGCCAACTGTCCCAGATGTTCAGATCATCGCTAGCGCTCACCCTGTCCCGGAAGGGTGAAGAAATTACGAGGAGCTTTTGATTCGCTAACTTGGCACCCACAAGGAATGCCGCAATACAGGCAGTAACCCAGAGAAACCCGTGAGGGGTAAATGTCACATCAACTACCCCATATCTTTGATACACCTGACCCGCTGGTCCAAAGAACGCAGCAACGTGCACAAGAACCCAAGTGCCGACAAATAGCTTTACCGGCGAGAGATTGTTGTACGTCAGGCGCATTTAGCTACTACTTCTGGATTCATCTATTTTATACACGTATTAAATACTTGGCATTGAAATCAGGCCGTTGGAACATCGAGTATGATCAAACGTTCGGCAATTATATTTCAGGGAGTGATTTGGCGGAGTGTATCGAGGCCCGCTCGTGTGGTCTCGGAACGGGTTCTAATCGTTACCGGCCATATCCCACGTGCGCTAACAACGTAAAAGGTAACATACGATAGGTTCTGTAAATAACTGATGATACCGGATCGGTGGAACGCTGAGAATATAATTGAAGCAATGAGACATCCGAAAAAAATCGTTGAGGAGTCTTCACGCATCTCATGGTCAATACAGAAGCAGCTTGTAAACTCATACGGGAGGAGGAAACTCGGCCCCCTTCTGGAATTATGAACGAGAACTGGGACAATCTCATCATACTGGACGCTTGCAGGTTTGATTTTTTTCAGGAGGAAAATTCGATACAGGGAGAGTTGCACACAAAGATTTCAGGAGGGTCACAGAGCTGGGAGTTTATGAACCACTATTTTATTTCTGAAACGTATCACGATACAGTTTACGTAACTGCAAACCCCCACGCTGTGCGTATTCCAGACGGTGTGTTTCACTCCATAGAAAACAGACTGAATGACTGGGACATGAGTTACGAGGTTGTCTTACCTCAAGCCATGGTGGACGCAGCTATTGACGCGCATAACCGATATCCGAATAAGCGCCTGATAGTACACTTTATGCAGCCCCACACTCCGTGGCTGGGCCAGACTGCAGAGTGGATAAGGAATAATTTTGATGTCAAAGGAAATAATAAAAATCACGGAAAGAATTTACTCGGTAAAGACGTCGATGACCCGAGGAGTGGTAGTGAAGGCTTCTTTACACTTCCAAAAGAGGGGAAGATATCACTGGCAGCGGTGAGACAATCTTATCGGGAGACGCTAAATATCGTTCTAGATAGTGTTAGCAGTTTGATCGACCAGATAGAGGGTAGATCAGTTATTACCTCCGACCATGGTGAGATGCTGGGCGAGCGTGCAGGCACTCGTAGGGTGTATGGCCACCCGCCCAATCTCTGGACGGAGGAAGTTCGTGTGATTCCCTGGTTAGAGATACCGGGCACTGAGAGAGGCACCGTCGCGGAGGAACCGCTGGAGCGGGAGGATGTGGATCAGGAAGTCGTACAGAGACAACTGGATGCTTTAGGCTACACATGAGCGAGCGGCTCGTGAAAATCATTTATCGAGCTCTTTTCCCGTATATGTTCTCAACCCCCAATTGGGTGGAACTCCTAACAGAGGTGGAGTGTGGCGATTATTCTAATGTCGTTATTTGTACCCGAGTGCTTCAAGATGGCGGTCGATCTCCTCTTCGTATTCGTCGTGTTGAGACACTTTGCCCTGTGTAATCGTTCGTCGCTCGCCGATTGTTTCCACCGCCCAAGGCACTTCTAGTAGTTTCTCGTGGTGGAGGCCGCTGGGATGAGCATAGCCCCGCATCGGAACCGGCCACAGCCACTCCCCCATGAGTTCCCCATGGTCAGCCGTGTAGACTGTCTTCCCGCCGATGTCCTCGGCTAGCTCTCTTGCGTGTACGAGTGCATACAGAAGGTTCTCTTTATAAGCTTCCCAGACTGCATCGAGGGAAGTCTCTCCCTTTCTGAGACTATCTCCAGGATCGACTTCGTTATTTATTTCATTTTTAACCGAACCGTCTTTCTGCCCGATACAAGGGGCGTGTGGCTGAAAATAGTGCACTACCAGTCGCTTCTCCGGGTGCTCATCGTGTACCCTTCTAGCCACGTCCGAGAGATGCTTTGCTTCAATCGTCCCGAGTCCCTTCGGGTCGTGTCGCGCCAAAATGCCTCCTGCGGCTGTCGCGTCCTGACTGAGCCCAAATTCCTCTACCCAGAGGTTGTGCACTTCGTGAAACGAGTCTGAGCCTATCCTGGATACCCAAGGGTTACCACTAACGTAGACGACATCTTCCCAAATTTCATCCCCAAAGCACTCTCTCATCCATTCTTCACTGGACGAGCCGGGGGAAAGCACGCGCTGGTAGTCGTCAAATTGCGAGGTATCTACAGCCTCCTCAAACAGGTCTGCTCGGGCTGCGTCAAGGATAAGCAGATTGTCCCAATCTCTATCAAAATAGTTTTTTCCAGTATCTTCGGTCCTCAGCATTGGCTTGGCAAGGCGAGACCTGAATTGAGCCCTCCACCAGTCCGGATCGTTATATCCTTCTCTTAGCTTGTTTACGATTTTTCGCATTGATGGCATTTTCGTAGATACTCCTGTGCTGTTTGGCTACCTCTCTCATATTGTTCTTTTTATAATATTCTTTCGCATCATCTCGCATCGCCTCGAGTGTTTCTTCGTCTTCAAGTAGTTCAGAAATCCAGTCCGGGGCCGCTTCAGAATCGATATCCAGCGTACGTATAAATTCGTTTGTGGCTGCCAAGTCTTCGAAATATCCAATTTCGCTTCCAACGATCGGCAGCTCGTATCTGACGGCCCAGTTCACGATTCCGCTCTGACTGGCCTTGGAGTAGGGCAAGAGGCACAAGTCTGCCGCAGCGAAGGCACGTTGAAACGTCTCGTCGTCCAAGACACCCGTCACAGTCACATTTTCTGGAGCGTTGGATTTGATCTTCTCAAAATAAGGCTTTGTGGAACTGGTCCTCGGGCCGCCCGCTATCAGGAACTCGTGGTCGGGCAACTCTTTCGCGATCTCGACGAATAGATGATGTCCCTTAGCCTCTCTCACGTATCCTGGTTCTACGATGAGTCTTTTTTCCGGCCTGATACCGAATTCATCTTTTGCCTCCTCTTTCGAAAAGTCACTTCCGGAAGTCGGGACTCCATGTTTGATAATTTCTGGTTCTATGTTAGGTACGGATACTGCGAATTCTTCTGCGCAATCCTCGGTCAAGAAAATGAATTTGTCGGCCAACATTTCGAGGATTTTATTATTTGCATTTATATAGAGTATCTTAATAAGACGAAGTGGAGGAGTTGGCGTGTGTTCGTTCCAAGAGTTATGCATCGTTATTATGATTGTCTTGTCACTAATGATCCTGCCCAGAACCAGTGGAATCATAAATAGCCAACTTCCGACAGACTTTGGACCAAAAACCCCATATTCGTGCTGTATATGGATGATGTCAGCATCTGATCTCGCAGCCGCGATCCCTTGTTTGAGATAGTGCATCATGTCAGTAGAGTGGGACTTCAACCCGATTCTCTCTAATCCTTCTACTTCGTCGTCCAGCTCCGATTCAAGCGCAGTGGTATATGTATTTATTCCACAGTCCTCATCTCTCCCTGAGGCTACTAATGAGACTCTCATACTCTATAATCCCTGTGTATGAAGCAAATAGTTTCGGTTTCTGATACTATAGGTTGAGAACATATGGCTTCCGTTATACGGATGACTGGATTTTAAATAGTTCTGCATACTTCTCGTCGTTTTCTATGAGATCCTGATGGCTGCCGCGCTCCGTTATGCGCCCTTCCTCCAGCGTATAGATTCTGTCCGCATTCTGTACAGTTGACAAACGATGAGCGATGGATATAATTGCATAATCGCGATCCATTTGCTCTACTGATCGCTGAATCTGTTTTTCAAGATTTGAGTCAAGGTCACTGGTTGCTTCGTCCAATATCAGCAGGTCCGCGTCCTTGATTAGTGCTCGAGCCAGAGCCACGCGTTGCTTTTGACCGCCAGACAATTTTACACCCTGATCACCGAGTACCGTGTCGTACCCGTTTGGCAGATCGTGTATAAACTCGTCTACCTTCGTAATCTCACACACACGGTCAAGTTCTTCATCTGACGTATCTCGTTTTCCGATGGTCAGGTTATACCGTAGCGTCTTGTTAAATATAAATGGGCTTTGACGGACGACTGAGATATTGTCCCTCCACTCGTGGATATCCAATTCGCGGATCGGCACATCGTTCACCGTAATATCTCCACGTTCAACCTCATACATTCGGGCTATCAGTGACGCGATGGTGGACTTACCTGCTCCAGACTGACCAACGAACGCAACGAACTCACCCTTTCGAACCTGGAGGTCTATCCCCCGAAGCACCTCTTCATCATCGTCATATGAGAACCACACGTCGTCAAATTCAATCCGTTCGATCGCATCGGGCACTTCTTTCGTTGGATTATTTGGTTCATTGTACTCATCAAGTTTGTCGAAGAATTTCAGCGTCCGAACCAGATGTGGTATATCGTTCAGCACCTGATACAGGTGGCCGTTCACGTTGCTCACCTTCGGTCCAAGGCGGAACATCGCGAAAAGGAATAAACCGATTTCCCCGAGCAATAAATCAGCGAAGGTCAGTGCGAAGTAGATTAGAACAAAAACAGAGACCGATACGACAAGGTTATAGAATTTTTTAATGGCCACGCTATTGCGCCGCTGTCGTATAGTGGCGACTGTATAGTTTTCAATCGCCTTACGGAAGTCCCTATACAGTTCATCTGCTACCCCAAAGAGTCGGATATCCCGAATTCCTTGTGTTCCGGCCTGGACGGCAGCCTGTCGCTGCTCATTCGCAACAGCTACCTGGTCCCCCAAGTCGTAACCACTTTCCAGTACTCGCTGAAAAAGTATTGAGAAACCTCCAAGCACCGTAATTGTTAGTATAGTCAGCACCGGAGCAATGACCATTGCGATAATGAAATAAACTGTTGCGATCAGTACCTGTTGCAAGAGCTGGACCCCCCTCTGAATCACCCGCCCCGCATTGTCGGTCTGTGTAATGATCGCATTCAGAATGTCGTTAGATCCCTCCTCATCATAATATGAAACTTGGGCGTTGAGCGCCTTCTGGAATGCTCGGTCTTGTAGATCAGCTACATAGTAAGTTTGTAATGCCGCTCGGAGCCATCCAACTGTGAAGCTGGACGTGTACCGAACGGCCATCACGAGTGAAACACCTAAAATAGCAGTTCCGAGCGTGAGCGGTACACCCGCTGCCTGGTATACAGTTACAAAAACACTCATTATGCCATCAGCTTCAGCGGCAGAGTCGCTTGCTTGTACCAACTCAATAATCGGAAGAATAAATCCCAGCCCGATGCCTTCCAAGGCTGCAGCGATAAGTCCTAACGTGATGATCGCTGCTGTAAACCGAGGGCGGTATCGAGCGACATCTCTCAGTGCGTTCAATTTATCCTTGCGAGAGATGTCTTCCATTTCTTCGCTGGTCATCGTGTATTCACCTCTGAACCGCAGCACGTATATAAACTCCTTGACCCACAGTTCGTAAAGTTCTCTCGCAGTGGTGTAGTAATAGGTATAAGAATATTATGCAATCTGCTTCCAAATCTGAATACGTTCGCAGCACATTATTCGTCTGTCAGTATAGTAGACACTCGGTCATGACGTGTCTCCACCCTTGTTCCCAGGATATGTAGAAGGTAGTGTAGTAGCCGGGCAGTTGGGCCGTTTGGTAATGTTGTAATTGTATGGTAGGGTGTCAGTTGATTCCCCACAGCAACGAATGATTCATACGAGAGTGCGCTAGATCATTGAATAGTCAGATATGGATGTCGAGGATCACGAGCGGATAGTCGTTGATGTTGACGGCGTCATAGCGAAAAAGAACTCTGAGAAAGGGTATCATGAGTTAGAGCCAGATGAGTCAGTCGTGAGCCGTCTACATGAGTACAACGAGCGGGGATTTTATATTATAGTTCACACGGCGCGAAACATGCGAACGTATGAAGGTCGAATCGGAAAAATCAATGCGAATACGGCGCCAATCCTCGTTGATTGGCTTGATGAGCATGATGTGCCATACGATGAGATCCGCCTCGGGAAACCATGGTGTGGCCACGATGGATTTTACGTTGACGACCGCGCCGTTCGCCCTAGCGAGTTTCTTGAGAAGGACCACGATGAGATACTTAGGTTGATAGAAAAAGAGGTCCGTCGAGAGTCAAACGTGCCCACTAAAGAGTGATGTCTGACATCCTCCTGATTCCGTCGGCAGGCACAGTTCCTGATGAGATGAAGTTAGATGTGGGTCCAATACCAACCGGGATGGTTCCGCTTCACGGGAAGCCAAGTATCGAGCATATTATTGACTCGTTTGTAGATTGCGGGGATTGCGATGACATCACCGTAGTTGTAGCCCACCAGCCAAAGCACAGTTCCCTGGTCAATTGGACCCGCGAGTCAGAATACAAGATAGAGCGGGTTCAAGTTGAATCGCCGAGCACACTTGCAACAACAGTTTCGAAGACGATTGACGCGATCGACGAACGGGGGGTGCTCGGTAACAATCATCTCTACGTTCAGTTTGCAGACACACTTGTATTTCCGACTTGCGTCGATGGAGACAAGGATCAAATTGTATACGATACCGTGGACCATCCAGTCCGGTGGACTACTTTTAAAACCAGTTCTGGAGGGAAAATAGAGAGCGTTTCGGAGAAGTTTTCGGGAGTCTCAAATAGCCGATCAAACACGTTCGTTGGCCAGTTTCGATTTGAAGAGCCACGAGCATTCTTACAGGAGCTTATCCGTGCGATGGAGTCCAGTGATTCAAGTGCTGAAGAAGTCAGTGCGTTCTATCGAGCCGTACTATCATATTTGTCTGGACGAACGTATGAAATTCGACAGCCATCGAAGTGGATTGATTTAGGCCATCTCGACACTTACTATCGGGCTAAACTCGATTATCTTAATGTTCGTGAGTTTAACGAGCTGGAAATCGATAGCCAATCAGGTGTGCTTACAAAACAGAGCGATAACACCTCCGTTCTCAATGATGAACTAAATTGGTATAGGAATATTCCGGCGGCCATCCAGCCGTATACCCCCGAAATCTATGATTACGAGCTTGGAGAGAACCCGTCGATAATGATGGAGTACTTAGGCTACCCCCCACTGAGTGATATACATCTGTATGGACATCACGGACTCCACATTTGGCGGAATATTTTCTCCACTATTTTCGACATTGTCGAAGAGTTCCGAGGTCATTGCATGCCGAACTCTGCAGCTACGGAGAATATGGATGCACTGCAATCTATGTATGTTGATAAGACGGTCAGCCGATTGGAACGTGTGCGTAATCAACAGCGATTCGACCTATTTTTTGATTCCGATGAAATCATCATTAACGGAGATCAGTTTTACTCTCTACCCCGGATTCTGGACAGTCTATTGAACGATGTCGAGTCGGTTGGACTGTTGGAGCTCGATAGTTTTACTGTTATTCACGGGGATTTGTGCTTCCCAAATATATTGTTCGACGTCCGGTCTGGAAATGTTAAGTTGATTGACCCTCGGGGCGACTTTGGAGGTCTTGGAATTTATGGGGATTATCGGTACGACCTCGCAAAGCTGATTCACAGCGCGAAGGGGAACTACGAATTTATTATTAACGACCGCTTCACCGTAGATGTAGACGGCGACGGCGTTGATTATACTATCCACACCACAGATCAGCACCAAGAACGTGAACAATTGTTTGACTCCATGATCGAAGCACGGTATCCAAAAGAACTTTCTCAGTTATACGCGATTGAGAGTCTGCTCTGGCTAAGTATGGCTGCACTTCACGGTGATAGTCGCGAGAGACAGTATGTGATGCTAGCACAGGGCATTGAAAAGTACAATCAGAGTTTCAATCAGCGATGAAAGTTGTAATAACTATGGCTGGAAAGGGGAGCCGGTTCCGATCTGTCGGGATTGAGGAACCGAAGCACAGGATTATGATCGACAACCGTCCAATGTTTGCGTATGCAATGTCGTCGTTAGAGGATTTCTTTGACTGTGAGTTCGTATTTGTCGTAAACGAAGCTTACGACGATGAGCCATTTATCAGTGAGCAGTCTAGTCAACTTGGTATTGAGGAGTACGAAATAATCGAAGTTGAGGATTTCACCGATGGACAGGCGACAACAGCTATGCAGGCCGAGGAGTACGTCCCAGACGATGAAGAAGTGGTGATATACAATATCGATACGTACATCGAAGAGGGTACGCTCCGGATTGATGACGTACGCGGCGATGGCTGGATCCCTGTCTTCCAAGCCTCGGGTGAGAGGTGGAGCTTCGTGGCCACTGAGGATAGCCAAGTTACCGCTGTCGCCGAGAAGGAGAGAATTTCCAACTTAGCAACTGCCGGCCTATATCACTTTGGTGCGTGGAGTGACTTCGTGACAGCATATTATAAGATGCGGAAGGACATCAAAAACCAGTACGGCGAAGTGTATATTGCTCCAATGTACGACTGGTTGATCAGTAACAGTCGGGAAGTGTATGCCGAACAGATCCCGTCAGACAGCGTTCACGTGCTTGGAACCCCCGAAGACTTGATCGAATTTTTCCCCGCATTCGAAAGCCGAATCGACGGGTAGCGATTTATAATTGAGTCCCTTGACAATCGATCAACAGTACTCGGCAAATGACCACTTTGAGATAAATGATTTGTTCACCCGGTGTAGTGGCCAGTTTTGCTCATCACACACGAGACAGTATTCAGCTAAGCCTATTAAATTAGAAAGGGGTTGACAACAATTACGATAATCTTTCAGATATATATTCTTTCGATCTACGGTACAATTTACCAAGGCCGTCTTCTCTCAGGATGATCAATCCACTCAACAGCGGTCCGGTTGACCAGCGTATGTCAGATCCGCCATTGTTGTATATATGCTTTATTTTTCCTAATTTTCCTTGCTTAAAATATCTAGTATCGGTTCCATGGCGAATGATCTTAGCACGGAGGTCATGCTCTTTGACCGGTATATCAGACGTTTCGAAATGGTAATGAATCAGGCGTGTCGGTCTTCCTATATTGACGCCGTCAATGTCGAACTCCCCGCACGGTTCGCCCATTTTTTTATATTTCCCGTGGAGTTCGGTTTCCCAATATTCGTTTAGTTTTTTCCAGATAGACGCATAGTAGTCCATGTTTTTAGAGTTTGATATCAAATACTGATCATGTAATAAGTACGGGTTTCCCGTCTTAGGTCCACACCAGAATATATCAGTATTTTCGACTATTTCGGCGGTCAATTTCTCTAGTATGATCAGATCTGGTCTGACAAGTATAACAATATCATAGGTGGATCCCCTCTCTATCTCAGCCTCTCTTTTTAATTCATTTACCTTATATGTCTTGTAAAACATCGGTATTGCGCCTTTCTTAAATGTATCTAGACGTTTTACTTTCTCCGGAACTTCAACGTCACCCAGTTTTTCGTAGTACTCTTGCTGGAACTCTTCAATCACAACGCTTTCTGGAGAGTACAGTTGTTCAAGTTCGTCCTCAGAAACCTCCCCACTATTTATTGAACCAGACTCTTTCCAAGTCCCGCCTACTTCTTTCCAAGTGTGGATGAATATATCAGGATCGAATTCTTCAATCACATTTTCGTATAAAAAATCATATGTTTCTTTATATGTCCTCATCTGTCCAAACAGGCACAGGGCCACTCTACTCTTAGCACCCATCGTCTCCACTGGCGAGTTTCAAATTAATAAATCACCTGCAAATCAATCATTCGCGTTAAGTTAGAGGTATATGTTTTAGCCTCGATGAATTTAGCCACTGTCTCGTAGCAGGAGACCAATCGAGGGGATATGCATCCTCAGCAAGGGCTATCCACTCAGACTCGATTCGTTCAATATTTCTGTCCACAGGATAAATGAGCTGTATGAGCGAGAATCTCTCGCCTGCGGTCACGCTCACGCGTGAACAGAAAGAGCAGCGGCGGTTGGCCGCTGCT
>Ga0207754_100355_pt1 | contig 19327 bp, 9 predicted proteins | sample A23E1SouthBayCA_FD_187728 | JGI IMG/M metagenome (GOLD analysis project Ga0207754, IMG submission 187728) | Aerobic enrichment media microbial communities from Eden Landing Ponds, California, USA - A23 E1 (SPAdes) | ecosystem: Environmental > Aquatic > Marine > Unclassified | place: Emeryville, CA... | reverse complement strand
GTCGTTCTGCTGTTTCAGCAACGCATAGTACAGCGAGTAAATCCACGTCTTGCCCGAAGACGTCGAGGTCGCGACCGTGACATTCTCCCCATCCGCGAGTCGGGAGATTGCCTCCGCTTGGTGGGAGTAGAGGTCGTTGCTCAGGTTCTCGGCGAGCGACTCCGGGAGCACCTCACCAGCAGCGACGTGGTCGCCTTCGCGGGGCTCTTGCCGGGTCCGGTAGCCCAACTGCCCATCGTACCCCGGAAACGTGCGTGCTAGAATCTCAGGGTCGAGCAGGTCCTCGCCCTCATAATCGCCGTAGTCAGTGCCGTCGTGGTCGGAAGCATCAGAAGTCATCGGTGAATCAGAAGTCAGTCAGTTGGCCCTGTGCAGTTCCATCGGCGCTGGCACTATTCTCATCGTCAGCGTTGGGGGAGTCCGCGCCACTCCCCGCAAGCGGGGACGCATCCTTGATCGCGTCGTAGAGGAATGCCATCGAGCGAACGTCATCCTCACAGTACCGCTTGTGCCGCTCCCAGTCGAGTTCGGTCGTCGGACATGGGTTATCCATATACCGCTGGAATAGGCGGCCGACAGCAGCCCCGGAGAGGCCAGTGTCATCAATCTCCCAGCCCAGCGCCGGTGCGACGTCCTCGAGTTTGTTCGTCCGCCCGGGCAGGGTGGCGTTGCCCTTCGTGACAGCCCATAGGAGCGGGTCGACAGTCCACGCCTGCTCCCAGTCATCGAGATACTGCGGGCAGTACTGCTTGATGTGGCGATGGAGGTGCGGGAAATCGAAGTTCTCCCCGTTGTACGCGACGACCGGACGGTCAACGGCGTTCGCAGCGAACCACTGCATAAACGCCTCCACCGCCGCGCCCCGCTCATCCGGGTCCGTCGAGATGAACGACATATACTGGTCGCCCCCCTCGCGGTCGAGGACGCCAATCAACCAGATCATCGTCGGGTTCAACCCGTCCGTCTCGATGTCGATGAACACCGGCTCCCGGTTCGGGAGCGAGGCACTCCCGTCGTGGATGACCTCGCCATCGGCGAACGCCCGTGCCGCCTTGATGACCGTCTCAGCAGTCTTGCGTCCAAAGTCATCGAGTTTGCGAAGGGCAAACACCTCAGCGTTCGCGACATCTCGCCGACGTTCGTAGCCGGCCTCCCGCAATGTCTCGGCCCGGCTTCGGCCCACCTGTGAGAGAGCCTGAAGGCCGAAGTGGCGCGGCTCCCGGGTTGTTGTACTGACGACCCCCTCGTCCCGAAGCTCCAGATGGGCAAACGACGGCTCGCTACTCCCCAGCTGTTCGTCAGCCGCCGGGAGACAGCCATGGACCGTGAGCTCGTCCCATTCCGACCGATACCCAGGGTCCGCCTTCGTCGTCAGATGCGTATATGTATCCGCTGACCCAGCCCGCTCCAAAGCGTCCTCATACCCCTCTTTCCCGGCTAATTCAGCCTTGAGCCGGGTCAGGCTGACTTCAACCGAGAGCAACGGCGAGAGGAGATATGTATGCTGTGGCCGGTCTGGGAACGCCGCCTGCTCGACCGACGCAACCTGGGCCAGCTCGGACTTGTCTGGCACCGTGAGCAGGCGAACGTCGCCCGACTGTGCGACCGGAATCGGCTGTCCGCGTGCAGGACGGGCCGGAACAATTTCGATGTTGCCGTCCGTTGCACGGGTCAGCGTCGTCTGGTCACGTCGACGCTCCGTCACGGCAACGTCAGCGTCGAAGTAGATGAGCATATCCTGCAACTGTGCCAGATTAGATCGGGAAACGGCATCAGCGGAGCAGATAACGACATCAAGCACAGCATTCCCACCCCACACAGCAGTCACCTGGCGTGCAAACCCGGTAGTAGATCCCCTGACGACCCGGCGGGAAACCGCCCGACGGCGTCTCGCTTCCAGTCATAACCCCGTCTTGTCCGCTGCGAAGCATAAACCTTCCCAGCCGTTTAATCCCACTCGCTTCACGCCACCATTCTTCTTGGTTTCATCACGCCACTCGTATTCTACCGTTTCCTGCCATTCATACTATCCATCAGATCAGAGAGACAATTACTGCACGTCGGTATTAGCCGACCCAGGTGTTAGTTTTTTTTTTAATATATCAATAGAAACTGGGTCTCAGCGGGGGTAACATTCCGTCATTGCCACCACTGTCTGGTAAATCACCGCCGCTGAAGAGTACGCATTTATTGAGTTGTGATCCTGGCTGGCGAAATAATCACGACCACTGTTCCATATCAACTAAGTGGTGTGGATGGTTCGAGATGAGATATGACTCTCCGCACCGACGGGAGGGGGGCTTCCCTACCGTCGCTCAACTCGACATTTCCTCACGACGAGGTGTCGATGGCACTCACTAGATGCGGGCTTCTCGTTGATAAAGCGGAGACGCTTGCTCGGCTGTACGCCCGCTATCGGGACTGGACTGTCGTCGAAGAGAAGTGGATCGAAGAGCGCTTCGACGAGCGCAGTACGCGTGGCAGTTCGAAGGGAATCTACCGCGCTCTCAGTTCCCGATTCAAGACTGCTGGTACCGAACTTCCCTCCATCGTCAAACTACCCTCCATCCTCGATCAATGTGAGACGGTGCGCGACAAAGCGCAGGTACTCTATTTCTACTTGTTGGAGGATGACCCCCTCGTGAAGTACACCGTTCATCGGTACGTCGACCAGTTTCAGGAGTCCGGTGTCGGTGGTCTGGATTTCGAGCAGGAAACGATCGAGCGCCTCCTGAACGAGTTCAACTACGACGACGGGAGCAAGTTCGACTACGCGGAATCGACGACGCGTCGATGGGGAGAAGGGCTCCGATCGGTTATGCGGGAGATCGGTGTTCTCGACACACAGCAGGCCCTTGAAGGACAAATCCCCAACCTCGGGACGACACCACTACTCGTCGCATCAGGCTACTCGTGGGAGACCCACGGTGACGACTGGCTCTCCCAGCCGACCGGGTGGCTCTACCTCTTCCAATCGGAACAGTACTGGGACTCTTTGGCCGAGCGCGTGAGCGACGATCCCAATTGGGAAGCGAGCGGGATTCACGGAGAACTGAGACTCCAGCCCGTCGACGACACATACGACTGGGCCGAACCGTGGGAGGGCGAAGTATGACGGACGAGAGCTGGTTTGCCGCCGATGTCGGGAGCGATTTCGAGGAGTCTGTCCGCATCGACCGCGAGGATGACGGTCGCGATCACCGACTGGAGTCGATCGACACCTACCACGTGACGGAGGAGTCCGAGGAGTTCATATCTGACTTCTTCTCGCGCCTTCTGGGCCGTTCCGAGGATATGCGATCGGGGGCGAACTACTGGCTCTACGGCTACTATGGGAGCGGGAAGAGCCACCTCCTCAGCGTGCTTCGCGGCCTGCTGGATAGCGAATGGCTTCGACAGCGTGACGACGTCTGGGAAGAGCTCACCGACGGCCGTGGTTTGGAGAATCTCGAATCCACGTGGTCATCGATCCACGACGAGTACGAGGTCATCCCGGTCTCAGTAAACCTCCTGAAACATCAGGGCCAAAAGAAGCTGAGCTTCAGCGAGATCGTTCTCCGCAGCGCTCACACGTCGGAACGGCTCACCGGTGCCGAGGGAGGACTTTCGTCGCAACTCGACGTCGCGTTCTTCGAGGACTGGTATCGGACGACCGACGCGTGGGACGACCGGACTGCCAACACCCAAACGGCGCTACAGAGTACGGTCGACACCCCCGAGAAGTACGACTGGGAGGACGTCCAACAGTACAACGCCCTCGCCAAGTCCGTTCTTCCAACACTCTTCGAGCAAGAGACCGGCACGACAGATGGGCTCGACGACCTGATGCCGTCGGATCTCGACCCCCAAGCGATGGTCGAGCGCCTCGAACAGTTACGGAGCGATCGCGAAGAGGAACTCGGCCACCCAGTCAAACTCGTGCTACTGCTCGACGAGGTCAGCCTCTTCATCGGGACGGACTTCGACCGCCTCACCGAGCTGCAGACCCTCGCAGAGAGTGTCGACGAGACCGGTGACGGCGACATCCAACTGGTAGCGACGGCACAGGCCAAGATCGAGGATGTCCAGCCGCAGTTCGCGGCTCGCGGGGCCGACTTCAGCATCGTCAAGGATCGATTCCCGCACCGGTTTGGCCTTCCGAGTCGACACGTCGGCGAAATATCGACCCAGCGGTTGCTCAAAAAGACGACGGACGGGAAGGAGGATACGGAACGCGTCCTCGACCGAACCAGCAACGAGCCCGAGACGTTACTCGTGTACTCGGGCATCGAACAGAACACCGAACCACCGCTCGACGACATCGACCGCGAGCGCCTCGTCGAGTTCTATCCATTCCTTCCGTATCAGCCACCGCTGTTCCTCGAGATCCTTTCGAACCTCCGGCAGGAAGCACATGACCCGGCGAAATCGATCTTCTCGGGAACCGCACGGGCGATTCTGGCTCTCGTTCACGGACTCCTCCAAGAGTGGATAGAGGCCGGCGAGGAGACCAACGTCATTTCGCTGGTCGACTTCTACGACCTCATCGAACCGGAACTCGAGGATATTACGCCACAGGACGTTGGAGTCATAGACGAGATTGAGGAGCAATACGACGCAGGCGAACTGGAGGAGATCGACGTCGATGTCGCGAAGGCTGTGTTACTCCTCCAGCACATCCCGGATACGATTCCGATGTCCGAGCGGAATCTCGCAGTCGCCGTGTTGAGTGACCTCGACGGCCCGACTCAGTTCCAGATGGAGAACCGCGTCGAGGATTCCCTCCAACGGCTTCGGAAATTCATCCGTCCAACGCACGACGAAACCGGGCCGAAGTACGCGTTCACGCATCCGGAAGAGCGCGAGATCATCGAGGCCTCCGAGGAAAACCTCGCCAACCCGGACTGGCAGTCCATCATCGAAGCCGTGGACGGGTATCTCTGGGAGGACATCGTCCGCGACCTCTCGCTCCCGACCTCGGCCGAGTACGGGGATACCGGCGAGCAATATCCCGTTCGCTACGAATTCAGTATCGACGGGCTCGAACTCGACACGACAGTCGACGCTGAGGACGCCCTCGATGTCGAGGTTACTGTCGAAGGGGTTTCTCCCGCTGCGGCAGACATCAGCTACGACGGCGACCCGCTCGAATGGACGATCGGACAGGACGGACTCGACGATCTCCGAGATAGCCTCATCGAGTGGTGGTCGCTCAGAGATGCCGTCGGAGACCACACGCTCCCACAGTCCGTCGAGCGTGACCTCTCCGACCGCGCAGCTCGCGTCCAGAGTAAACTCGTCGAAGCGCTCAAGAGTGGGACGTTCGACGTCAAGGATCGCGGCGATCAGATCGGGGGTATGGTCTCGGGGGTCGAGGAGTATCTCGACGTCAACTACCCCGACGACTTCCACCCCGTAATGCTGCAGGTCGGCGACGAGCACTTACAGGAACTCCGGGGACTCTCCGCACAGGACCCGCTTCCCACGTGGGCCCAGCAGATTGATGTCGCAACAGAAGACCCCGAAACACACGGTGGATCGATCCAGAACAACGTTCGCGCCTTCACCGGCCGGCAGTTGAAGCAACGCGGCGGGAACCTGGCGATGGCGACGATCCTCGACGGAATCGTCAAGAAGAAGCCGATTTACGAGGACGCTCGCCCCGCGCTGTGTGCGATTATCTGGGGACTCTGCCGGAAGGGGGACTTCCTACCTATCGATGAGACAGGAGACTCCCTCGAACTCGACGCCGTCATCGACCTGAACAGATTGACGACGACGCGTCTCAAGATCGCGGGGAGTGGCGGTGTCCGAGGCATTCTTCGCGAGGGCGGATTCATCGATTCAACGGAGACCATCCCGGACGGAATCGTCAGGCTCCAGTCCGCGAACGCCACGCTCGCGGGTCGGCTCGGTAGTCTCGTGGAGGACGTCAGACTGGTCGCCGAAAGTGACCTCCAAACGCGAACCGTCCGCGACCTTCTCGAGTCGTTCTTGGAAGCGCTCGAAGCCGAACAGCAGAGCGCAATCGACCGAAGAGAGGCCGTCAAATCTCGCGACACCGACTGGGAGGACGTCGTCGAAGCAACTAATCACGCGCAGGAATGGTACGACGACGCCGAGGAGGTGTGGAACCTGCGCCTTCCCGCGCTCACGCGAATCGACGCGTTGCTGACTCTCGCCCAGCAGTCGTACGACTGGCTGACCGAGGAGTGCGAAACGGCCAGCCAAACGCTCCGCGAGAGCATCGACGGCTACGAGGGTGAATGGTGGACGCACGACGGCTGGGATCGGTTCAACGACGCCCAAACCACTTCGCCGGCGCTTGACGACGCGATAGAGACTGCGTGGGACTCGTTCCAGGCGGAAACCGGAGTCGATTCGTTGGTCAACGAGTTACAGGAGCATCCATGGATTCAGCCTGCGAGCGAGTTTAGGTCGAACGTTCGGCCAGCCTTCGAGAGCGAATACATCACACCGCTCCGTCGCGCCACATCGTGGTACGAGGATGTCTCGGGTGCGGTGTCGACGGTGACCGGCGGAACAACTAGCGCCGAGGCTGACGACTTCATTCGAGCGACGAACACACTACTCGACAGCGAACCTCTCGCTGTGGTTGCCGGTAGCGACGTCGACGAATTACGAGAGACGTTCGGGGAGCTACAGACACTCGTGGGGGAGCAGTCTCCCACAGATATCGGGGCGATCGGGGTTCTTCCGTCGGATCGCGAATCACTGGACTCTGAACTGGAACGGCTCATTGACCGCCACGACCTCAGTATCGAGCGGACTGAGGCGGGGGTGATCATCCGATGACGACCAAACGTCCCTTCCACGACTTCACGGAACGGCTCGCACAGTTCGCCGACGGACGACGCGGCATCCGAAACCCGTTCGTGATCGTCCCCGTCCAGCCGAAGTACGAGCGACGGGTCGCCGAACGACTCACCGAGTGGGCAACGAATCCCCATCGTACCGAGGAGTTCCCGGACGACGGAACCGTCCAAGTCCTCCGGCTGGACGAGCTGTTCGTCGAAACCGACGTCTTCGAACTCGCGGTCGATCTCGGCGATAACAGCCAACCAGCGACGATTACCGAGACGATGCAAGATCGATTAGCGGAGGAGCTGGTCGCGGTCATGGTTGAGAAAATCGAGGCACCAGCCCAGCAGCGTCACGTCGTCCTGCTCACGCATCTCGGGAGCCTCTACCCGTTCACGCGGGCGTCGGAACTGCTTGACGAACTCGACCGCCGCAACGTCCAGTCGACGATTGGCATCCCGTTCCCCGGAGACATCGTCGGTGGGAAACTGAGCTTCTTCGGCGAGGAATCGCGCAACTACTACCCGGCCCACCAGATCGAAGGGCGGGTTGAGGGGGTGCATCTCCAATGAGCGACACGTACATCCACGACATCTTCCAGCAGTCACCGACCCGCGAACTTGAGGAAGTCCAGAAAGTCAACGCCCGAGCGCGGGCCGAGAACGACGTCCGCGAGTTCTACGAGACCGCCAGCGCTCGCGACGTGCTCACCACACTCGGGAACCTCGTCGACAAGTATCCACACGAGGAGTCGCGCTTCCTCTACATCTCCGCAACGTTCGGGTCGGGGAAGACGCACCTTCTAAAGCTCATCGGGTTCGCTGCTGACACCGGATCGGAGTTCGCCGACCTCGGCGAAGAACTGGCGAACAGATGGCCGGGCTTCCAGTCGTTCCGGCAGAGCGTCGCCAACTCTCACGTTGATCGCCTGAAACCCGTCTTCCTGAACCTCCTCAACCGGGACGCGTCACAGGAACCGCCGCTCCCCTACCTCATTTACGAGGCAATCGGCCGCGAACTCGGGTATCCCACTGACCCGAATTGGCTGCTCGAGTGGGCGTGGCAGCTCGACATGAACCACGGCGACTGCTGGGAGCGACTACAGGAAATCGAGCACGATGGACAGAGGTTCGAGGACGTGTACGACGAGCGGGCGTCGCTACGGAGCTGGCTCTACGACGCCGTTCCGACACTCGATGATTCACCGTTCGCATCTCGGGAGGAGGTCAAGCAGTCGATCGACGAGGCCATCGAGGAAGTCGACCCCGACGAGTTCGACTCAAGAGAACTCGTTGAACGCATCGAAGCGGCCCAAGCGTCGCTGAGCACGCCAGAAACCAAGACGGAGTTGCTGATCGGGCTCGACGAGGTCGCGCTGTTCATCGGTGATGGCCGCCGTCGCTACAGAGAGTTCCAAGAGACGATGGAAGCGCTGACCGAGTTGGGCGTTGGCCCCAACCCCCCGGTCATCGGGACTGGCCAGTATCCAATCGAGCGTATCCACGGTGAATTTGAGGATACCGAAGTCACGAAGCAGCCGTGGTACGGTGCCCAAGAACCGCTGGAGGGTGCTGACACCGAGATCATCGTCCGGAAGCGGTGGCTGCAGAAGGACGCCGAGGGCGGACAGGCTGTTGAGTCCGCGCTCCGGGAAATGCCCGACCTGACGCTCGACGCATACTCCGACATTGCCGGCGCCGACCCGGATGGAGTTGAGTCGTACCCGTTTCGCGAGTACGATCTCGGATTGCTCCGGACGGTGGTACAGCAACTGATGCCGCGAGGACGCGTGACAGAAGATGAGTACGTACAGGGTCGGGCGCTGCTCATTCTCGTCCGCTCGCTGTTCACGCGGTTCGAGTGGGGAGACAAGCAGGTCGGAGCACTCGTCACGTGGGACGAGTTGTACGACCTGCTGGTCGAAGAGACGACCTACGTCCCATTATGGGTACAGGAGATGGTCGAGAACAAACTCGTTCCCTCGGCCGGCGGCGACGAAGATGCGTTCTCGGTTCGCGTTGCGAAGGCGCTGTACCTGTTGAATCAGGTTCGTTCCGAGGTGCCGTCGACGCCGGCGAACCTCGCCCGGCTGATGGTCAAGTCGAGTGACGAGTCGTTCGAATCCGTCTGGGAGGATGTCGAATCGGCGCTGTCAGACCTCCTCGAGGATCGGAAGGTACTGACGGAGACGAACGACCGCGGCGACGAGGAGTACCTGCTGGTCTCCGAGGAACAGGAGGATATCTTGACGCGGGCGAAGACCCGCGCACAGCAGATTCCGTCGCATCGACTTTCGGCCAAGTTGGAGAACTCCCTTCGGGAGGGCAGCGATCTCCTGCTCTCCGAAGGCAGTCGACACGAGGTCGATCTCGAGGGCGAGCGGAAAGTCCCGCTTCGTTTCGGCTACTCCGTCCTCGACCCTATCGAGCAAGCACCGACGCCGGAGTTTGACGCTGTTCGTGTGCGGCTGGTCGCGGGGAGTGACGACGAAATAAGCGACCAAGTTGATGCATGGCAATCGACGAACGAGGGTCGAGACGGGGGCGAGCACGTCCTCGTCGCCGTCGATCTGCAGGAGTCGACGATCGACCGCCTGCGGGACGTGATGGGTATGCAGGAAGTCCTCTCAGAGGAAACGGAGACGTATCCCGACTTGGAGTCCGACCACCGCGACGAACAGCGGGCGCTCGAGTCGACGATTCGCGAGCAACTCGTGGACGCGGACGTCTACGTCCGAACAGGGGGAACGAGAGGACGATACGGGGACGTGTTCGAGCAGGTCGTCGAAAAGGAAGTCCGATCCGTGTTCAGCGGGACGCGCTTCGTCCTGACCAACGGCATCACGGAAGTCGAGGACGCCAAACAGATGGCGCGGTTCTTCCGCGGCGTCGACGACTGGCCGCTCTCGAGCGAGGATGCAGTCACACTCGGTGTAGATACTGACCGGGCGGAACTCGACGACGGCTGGTGTCAGGAGTTCCTCGATGAGTACGAGAACGCACAGTCAGTTCGTGCCGAGGACTTGCTCAGCCAGACCGTCCAGCGAGGTGGCACGTATCGCGGGACACCGCAGGAATCGATCTCGGCCCTGCTGATCACGCTCGCGACGGCCAACAAAATCGCGCTACGCCGCGACGACGAGTACATCACCGAACCGGACGAGATCGGTCGAGCGGTCAGAAACAAGACGAATCTGACCGACGTACAGATTCGCTTCGAGTCGATTGGTGACACCGATACGGAGCAGATTCGGGAAACCGTCGAGACGCTGATCGGCAAAGAGCCGGATGGAACCGACCCCGACGCGTGGCTCTCTGAGTTAGCGGATTGGGTGGACGAAAACAGCGTGCTGGTGAAACGCGTCCTGCGAGGCGTCAGTAGAGAGTTCGGTGAAGGCGCTTCGCTGGACGACCTCGAAACGGCGCTTCAGCCCGCACTCGGCGGCGAGGGTCTCGAAACGGACGATTTCGCGTCCGACGAGATCGAACGGCAGTCCGAGCGCTTCGCTCGGGCACGAGGGCTGTTCCGGTCGGTCGAGGGCGGTGACTCCCTCTGGGAGGAGTTCAGCCAACGAACGACAGAGATGCAGCGGCTCTACCCCGGTGCGGACATCACGGGGGAGATGCAAGCGATTGTCGGCGGGGACGAAGTCCCCGATGCTGACCGGCTCCGAGCAACGATCGACGAAGCCGACGCTCACAGACGAACCGTCGTTCGTGGGCAGTATGAACGCATCACGGGAGAGTCGCCGCCGGACGAGGAGCCCGAGAGCGTGGTTTCCAGTCTCGTTACGTGGCTCTATGCTCACGATGGGAGCAGCAAGGAAACTGCCGACCGCGTCTCCGTCGAGTTCGACGGTGTAACCATCGACGACCTCTACGACCTCTTCGAGACGGCGTGGAGTGGTGACTCGTTCTCAGAGGGCGACCTCGTCGACTCGACGGTCATTCAGCAGGCAAAGCGGTACGAACGAGCACGGCGACTCCTCGAAGCGTTCGACGGCGAGACATCATTGTGGTCGCAGCTTCGAGAGGCATCGGAAAGATTGGAGAATGAATATCCGAACCACCCAGTCACAAGCGATGTGAGCGAGATGCTCAGTCGGTCACAGCCGCCGAGTGTTAGGGAGGTGGAACAGCTCCTCGACAAGGCGGAGAACCCCTTCGAGGTAGACGAGCGACTCGAGGAACTCGCCGACAAGCTGCAGTCGGAGTATCCCGATCATGATCTCACCGAGGAGGTCGTCAAGGCAGTAGAGGGAACCAGTCCGCCGAGTGAGGAACGCGCGGGTGAATTGATCGAAGATGCCGAGCAGTTGCTTGACGGTGTTGACGAGCAGCTGCGGCGGATTCGGGAGACCATGGATGAACTACCGGATGGTTCTGTGATGATGATCGAACCGCTCGACTGACATCCTACTGTTGCGAAATAGCGAACTCGTTTATTTTTTCTTCGTAAGTATGCAACAGACTGCACCGGCAGGACATATCGGTTAGAATCCGCTGTTGTCGGCCAGCTCAAGCGCCTTCATTCCCACAATAACGACCAGCGCGATGATTGAGAAGAATCCTGCAAGCTCAAACAGCACCATCGGATTCTCTACGAACCACCACATGATTGGTTCGAGAAATGCGATTCCGTAGAAGTCGGCGAGTATCGTCGAAATCACGGCTCCGAAGACCACAAACAACAGTAGATACAGGAAGTATCGAATCTTCCGAGGGCCGGCAAACTCATCAACCATACACCAGCTTACACATTTAGAAATAAATGCTTCGTGGGGGAACTTCCCCGTCGACCCATTTGCAAGTCCCGACCCGGCCGCCGTCCGAGAGTATATGGACAATCTTCAAGACACCTCAATGGCTCTGCTTGAAACATCACGGATTCTCGTATGGACGGACAATCTACTCACCCCCGCAAGGCCCAGCTCGACAAGGAAGAGCGCGAGCATCTCGAGGATGTCGTCACCGAGATGCGCGACCGCGTTGAGGCGAACGTTCGCTACCAGCTCGAGGACGAGTACGACCTCGACGAGAAGCCGGACACCGTCGAAGCAAGCTCCGACGAGCCCTCCCTCGCTGACGCTCGCGAGGACGGCGACGCGTCCCTGAGCGAGGAGCAGGAAGACCTCGTCGAGGCTATCGAACTTGAAGCCGTCGACGGAAATGATTGGGACGACGGCTACGAGCAGTACATCACGGGCGTCGGCTACACCATCGTCAATCGGCTGGCCGCGCTCCGCTGTATGGAGGTTCGGGACTTCATCGACGACGAGGTCACGGCCTTCCGCGACGACGGCCTCACACCGGCCGCCGATCGGCTGGTCACCGAGGAGTTCATGCTCGAGGAGGAGGCAGTCCTCGAAGCCTACCGGAACGCGTGCGACGATCTCGCAAAGGAGATCGACATTCTCTTCGACCGCTCGACTGCTTACAGCCAGATTGACCCCGACGATGACACCTACGAAGATCTCTGTGAGATGCTTGATAGGGTGCCTAATGAGGTCTGGCGGGCCGATGATGTGTTGGGCTGGGTCTATGAGTACTACAACGTCAAACTCCTTGATGAGCTTCGAAGCAAGGCTCGTACTCAGGAACTGGAATCACATGAAGTCTCAACAGCAAATCAATTCTATACCCCTCATTGGGTTGTACGGATGCTTACGGACAACTCGCTAGGAAAATTATATCTTGAAAGCAAGGGAGAACTGCAAACTGCTGTCGAGAAGCAGAAGCCACTCACGCCAGATGAACGCAAGAACCGAACACTAGAACCTAATGATACATCAGATATTGCTGATTTTTGTACTTATCTCGTCCCCTCTGAAGAGGGAGAACCACCAGCATTTGACGATCCTGCGGACATCCGTGTCATCGATCCCGCCTGTGGTAGCGGTCACTTCCTACTCTATGCATTCGACATACTAGAACGGATATGGCAAACAGAAACTAACATCGACTATGACGAAATTCCGCGCAAGATTCTCCAACATAATATATATGGAGTCGATATTGATTTACGAGCGTGCCAACTCGCAGCATTTAATCTCTACTTGAAGGGGAGAACGCGAGCGGAAGCTGAGGGCTCTGATGGCTTCGAAATGCCAGAGATTGGAATAGTTTGTTCTGACGCGAAAGTGGCTGATGTTGATGGTGTCGAAGAAGTGTTTGAGGAGGTTGCTGACGGGCGATCAGATGTCGAAAATGCACTCAGCCAAATTCTAGATGCTTTCGAAGAGGTTCATGGACTAGGTAGTCTACTTGATGTGCGTGGTACACTCAGTGATATTTTTGAAGACCAAAGTGGCGGGCAACAATTAACCCTGACTGATGATTTTACCTCAGAACACTCGTTAAGTGAGTTCCTTCATTCATTACGTAAAGCAATTGAGGAACATCGGGATGTCCAATCTTTCCTCGCGCAGGATCTGAAGAGTTTTATCCGGTTGTTAGATATTCTATCGCTCAAGTATGATGTGGCCCTAATGAATCCTCCATACGGGTCGCAAAACAGGATGCCCCAGTCCGTACGAAATTATGTAGACTCTAGTTACACATACTCGTCTGAATACTATATTAATTTTGCTGAGCAATGTGCGAATCTAACTAAGGACAATGGCCGTATTGGTATGTTAATCCCACGGACGTTCATGTTTAGACATAGATATGAAGATTTCAGAAAAGGTTTCCTTGGTGAACTTGGGAGCTTTGATTTCCTCTCTGAATTTGGGGTCGGGATATTGGATAATGCTACTGTCCGAACCGTAGGAACCGTCGTTAGAACAAATTCAGAACAGGTATCCACTGGCAATTTCATAAGATTGTACGATGTTAATAAGGGAGAGAAAGAGAGAGAGTTCACGAAGGCGATTTCTAAATCAGAACTGGACGTTAAACGTCTATTCGAAGTTTCACTGAATGAATTTTCAAAGGTACCGGGAACAACCATTTGTTATTCTACTCCAAAAGAAATTCGTGAACTTCATAATACAGATTTGAAATTAGATGCCGAACAAGCAGGTATTAATGGTGAATCTATTGGTGCAGCGCGTCAGGGATTAGCAACCGCAAATGATGACCGATTTGTGAGATACTATTGGGAAATCGAGGACTATGATCTATTCAGACCGATTGCGAAAGGAGGTGCAGATGCGTGGATTGTCCCTCATATCACAGAGACTGTCGAGTGGGATGAAGACGGTACAAGCATCAAACGGTCTAGTAAGACGATCAGAACGCGGAATGAAGAGATGTATGGGAAAGGTGGGTTGACATGGACATTCATGAAAGAAACCGGGAGACGGTTCGGATATTACCCTTCAGGAGGACTATTCAGCCATACTGGTTTTCTCTTTATGCCGAAAGAAAACAAATCGATATGGCGGCTGTTGGCGGTCATAAATTCCGATCTCTATCATGCGCTGATGCTTTCGCTTACCATTGAAAGGAATTGGAATGCGGGGGAAGTTGGGAGTGTACCATGGATAGAGAGTCTAGAAGATCATAACCGTCTTGAAGAGATCGCGAAAGAACAGTATCAAACTGCGGTTCGTGAACGTTTCTATGAAGAAACAAGCCCATATTATATAGCTCCCAAGATAGCCCCTGATAGCATCCATAATACGGATTTCTTCTATAATCATCCACACACATCTGTAATCGGAGACCAACCTCAGACAGATTCCGAAAATATCTCACCAGTGATGAGTATTACTGAGGCCGCCCGAGAAAGTGAGCGACAAGGGCTTCAGACTCACAAGCAACTTGAGGATCTGTATGAACAAACCAATGAAATAATATATGAGTCTGTTGGAATTTCTGAAGAAACCAAAAGAGACCTTCTTACAGAAATTTTCCTCCGAACGGCAGAAGACCCAGAAGACCGCGAAGTGTCCGATCCCAAATCTATCGCAGAAGTCCCAGAGAATCTCAACGAACAGACCAAAAATCTCGTTCATTACTTTGCAATGGAGGCTGTCCGCGAAGAAGAGGATGGCATCATCCCACTCGAAGGCACTGACGAGCAGGCCGATATGCTCGGCCGTATCGTTGAGCGGTTCGAGGGCACGTACGGCGAGTACGCCGAAGACCGCCTCGTCGAGGTCGACGACATCCTCGGGGCCGAGTCCGCCGCTGACGAGGCGTACCCCAACCTCCGATCGTTCATCGAGGACGAACTCTTCGCCTATCACGTCGATACGATGGAGAACACGCCTATCGTCTGGAAGCTCAGCACGGGCCGGCTCCTCGCCGACGCGAAGGGTGAGGGATTCACGTGCTTCGTCGACTACCACCAAATCGACGCCAGCCTCTTCGACCGTCTGAGCAACCAGTACCTCGAACCGCGGAAGGCCGAACTCCGCGATCGTCGATCGGCAGCGAACCAGCGCCGGAACGACGAGTCACTCTCCACGAGCGAACGCGCCGATGCGACCGACGAGTTCGAGTTCTGTTCGAGCGCGCTCGAACAGATCGCCGAGTTCGAGGAAGTGCTACAGGAACTCGGGAGTACGAAGGAGCGCGACTTCGACGATGACGACCGCGAACGCGTCGACGCACTCGTTCCGAAGGTGGTCGCCTTCCGCGAGGAGACTGCCGAGCGCATCGAGACGATGGCCGAACTCCGGGAGCAGAAAGGCGAGGAGTGGTTCGAAGACACGTTCTCCCCTAGCTTCTGGGAGAAGGTGAACGAATGGCGCGACGAGTGGCTGGATGCGCTCTCTGAACTGGAATATGCCTGCGAGGAATACGCCAAGCCGACCGACGAACCCGTCGAGGCACACCTCGCCGACCTCTTCGATTACTTCAACTGGCGGCTCAAAGGCTCGGATCATTACTCCAGTACGGGTATGCTCTTCATGACCTACTACTTCGACAGCGCCGGTGCCGAACTACTTGACGAGGATGGCGAGCCCTTCGACACGCTGACCGATGACGAGCAGATGCTCGCCTCACTCGCGATGGGACTGGATGATGCCTCGGTTGTCGACGAGGCGTATCTCGAAGAGATGGTCGACGATGACGACGATGTCGATAGTGTTGATGACGTCCCACCGCTGGCGGAGTACAAGGCGCTGGCCGAGGAGATCGACGACCGTTGCCAGTCCGTCTATAAGCAGATTCCTTCCGACTGGAAGGATCGTGCTCTCTCAGAGGTGACGACTGCCGGCTACCAGCCCAACCACAAACACGGCGTCGCTATCAATATCATGCCACTCGCTGAGAAGAGCGTCGTCCCCGAGATTGTTGAGGATAAAGTGTTGTGAGGATGTAACTGATTGAGTGGGTCAACAGTTTAATTATAATTCCGAGGAGTCTTTGTATCGATGAAGGAGTATTTTGAGTCAGAGGTTGTTGATGTAGAGGATAGAATATCTGGCGAATTCATCACTGAGTTGCAAGAATCCGATGTCGATGTTGAGATTGTAGATATAATGGGCGATCTGCTCCACGAAGATGACTTCGGTGGATCAGAGAAGATTGTTGAAGAAATAGAAGGAGCACTCCTCGACGATGGAAATTGACCGTCTCACAATCTCGAACTTTAGAGGGATAAAGGGAGAGTTCGAAATTGAACCGAAAGGGGACAATATCGTTCTTGTCGGCCCCAATGGTTCTGGAAAGAGTTCAGTCATAGAGGCTATCGACTTTCTCCTGACTGGAACAATTCAAGATCTATCTGGCGAGGGAACCCGGTCGATAACAGAAAAGCGCCATGGGCCTCACGTCAGTGCGGAACCTGACGAGGCTTGGGTGGAATGTGAGTTCTCCTCAAGTGGAGAGAGCGTCGTTGTTCGTCGAGATTTAGCTGACAGGGACAGCCCATCAATTGAGGCAGATAGCGAGAATCTGTCAGATAGGGTTGAATCGATCAAAAGTGCTGCCAATCGAGGATTACATCTTCTTTCACGTGACGAAATTCTGGATTTCATCACTGCTAAAAGTGGAACCCGCTCAGAGCGAATACGTACACTGCTGAACATCGAGAATATCAAAGATCGTCGGCTCGCTTTGGATAACGCCCACGAAGAACTCGATGAACGGGCCAGCGAGCTGGAGCGGGAAGCGACCAGTCTCCGTTCAAGCCTCCGAGATATTTTGGATTTAGATTCTGATGAACGGTTAGCAGAGGGAGTCAACCGTCTTCGAAGCGAGCTGAATGGCGACCCAACCGACTCCATTTCGGAGGGATCGTTTTTGGCTGGAATCGACTCGCCGTCCAGACGCGTGGTTGCATCCCCTCTCCTTCGGTCGGACGGGAGGGAACTTGTTTCGCAACTTCAGGCCTGGTTCGAGGAGGAATTAGATGGATTTCTCTCGGCTGATCAAGAATTCCGTGACGCATGGCACGAGATCGAAGCAGATTCCGAGGCATTGCGTGCTTTCGAACAACAACAACTCATTCGACTTGGTCGTGATGCAGTCGAACCCGAGGAACAGCAGTGTCCTCTCTGTTTGAAGCCGTGGGAATCAGACGAATTAGAGGAGCATTTAGATGGGCGGCTGGAGAAGGCAGCGGAATTAGAAGAGGCATTGGATAAGCTCGAATCTCAAAATGACACTGTCCAGCAATACTTGACTGACGCCAGAGTAATCGCAGAATCCCTTTTAGAGATTCTCTATGGGGTTGATCGCTTTGAAGAAGAACCACTGGAGAATTTTGTTACGACTCTGTCTGTTTGGGAAGGTCAATACGATGGAGATCTCCTGTCCAGCCCTCCGAAAGAAGATTTGACTAATCAAGAGCGTCGGGATTTGTTGAAACCTCAAGCATTGGAATCACTCCTTGTGGAGATATCGACGCATATCCAAAGCGGGCCAGAACTCGATGTTCTGGAAGATGCGTGGCAAACCCTTAGCGCAGCGGAGGGGCGCTATGAGGAGATGATTGAAAAAAGCTACAAAGCGTCGACGAAGCGCAAGGTTGCCAACGATATGGAAAAGGTTCATCAGACGTTCATTGACGCACGAGATGATGTTCTCAGTCAGATCTACACAGAGATTGAAGACCAGTTTGAACACTACTATACACGTATTCATGATGATGAAGACGAGTTTAGTATCGGTCTGAATCCTACTGAGACTGGCTTAGACGTAGAGGTTGACTTCTACGAACAGGGCCAGTATCCGCCACACGCCCTCCACAGTGAAGGACATCAGGACAGCATGGGTATCTGCCTCTATTTGGCTCTTTGTGATTGGCTTCAGGAGCAGGAAGATCTCCCTCTGGTTATGCTTGATGACGTAGTTATGTCAATCGATGCCGCCCACAGGCGTCCATTAGCGAAATTGCTCGGGTCTGAAATCAACGATGAGTACCAGTTAATTATAGCAACTCACGATGATCTATGGCATCGCCACCTTCGCTCGTCCGGGGTTGTCAGCTCGTCAAATGCGGTTCAATTCTCTGGATGGAGTATTGATGGCGGGCCTAAAACGCTAGACCGACCCGAGATGGAATGGGAGACCATCGAATCTGAATTAGAGAGTGGAAACACCTCTATCGCTGCCCACCAGACCAGACGGATGGCGGAATGGTATCTTCGTGAAGCTTGTGACCGGTTGGATGGGAAAGTGCCATTCAAATCAGATAGTCGATGGACTCTAGGAGATTTCAAGAGCGGTGCTGTATCACGATATAAAAAATTGCTCAGAAAAGCGAAAGCCGCAGAAGAATCGTGGGGCCGAGATATCGAAGATATTGCTATCTTAGAAGAGGAGGCGACAGATGTAACAACCCGAATGGATGAATTTGGTGCCGCCCTCAATCCAAATGTACATTGGAACGAAACAGAATCTGAATTTGCGCATTGCACTGCAGAAGAATTACGACCAGCGGTTGAAGCCTACCGGGACTTCTATAATCTGCTCTGGTGCGAAGATTGTGGCTCCTGTCTCCGCACTGTAAAAGAAGGGCAAAGACCGGTAAGTCTACGATGTAATTGCTCAAAGACAGACCTAAATCTAAAGAAGGCTGATTGATTAATGCAAGCAACTCAATCCCTCTCTGACGCCGCCAAAGAAACAATTCGCCGGGAGTTCGACAAAGCAGAATCAGACGATCCGATTGTTCTCTGGTGGGACGACGGTAAGTACTTAAAAGACATCGTCGAGCAAGCATGCACCGAACTCGGTGTTCATCTGAAGACAGCAAACAAGATACCACTCGAACTCCGTGCCGACCCAGTTGATGGCGAACAGGTCTGGTACGTTCCACACGTCAAGGAGCCCGAAGACGCCGAAGGAGACTACGACTGGTTCCGCGATGTCGAGCACACGGGCGGCGAGGTGGAGATGAGCATCGAAGACCTCACCGTCCATGCGTTCGAGCGCGGGCAACTCGATGCGTGGGAACTGAAAACCGCGACGCAGGCGGATGACCCCGCAAAGCGCCGTGAGATCGCGCGGATTCTCCACGACCAGCTCACCGGCGGACAGCTCCCGACGCTCGAACAGCTCCGCACGCAGATCGTCACCGGCGGCTACACCGATCCGGTCGCGTTCGTGCTGGAGAACGGCTGGGG
>Ga0207754_100350_pt1 | contig 19582 bp, 17 predicted proteins | sample A23E1SouthBayCA_FD_187728 | JGI IMG/M metagenome (GOLD analysis project Ga0207754, IMG submission 187728) | Aerobic enrichment media microbial communities from Eden Landing Ponds, California, USA - A23 E1 (SPAdes) | ecosystem: Environmental > Aquatic > Marine > Unclassified | place: Emeryville... | reverse complement strand
ATTACCGATGTTAGAGAAAACGTCGCCTTCGCTGAGGTTGTTGCACGGGGCAGTTCCTCTGAGTAAGCTGTCTCGGATCTATTCCTCGTTGGCGTAGACGAGCTGCAGTGCTTCACGAAGGTGATAGCGCACCTCGTCATCATCCGTCTGGTGGTGAGCGTGCCGGATGTGCTTTTCAACGGGGTTGTCGGTTTCAGTTTCGACGCTTTCTGGAGGCACATATCCGTATTTTATTGTAATTTAATATATCTGTTGGTTATTTGCTAGATATTGATGTACCACCCGTAATTAATTGGCTTGTTATCGGTGCGCAACCAATACCAGTCTGTCTACTGTACCTGAGATGCAAATTGATTGTTTGAAGAATGTCAAGTAGCGGTCCCAACAACATACCGGTCATCAGATGAGATGCTCTATGGATTCGCCGTCCCGAGCTAATTCGGACTGCTCAGGCGAGGCGTCCGTAGCACGTGTGGAGAACGACTCCGGTGAGACAGCCTGTTGCATTGCCTTGAGCTTCGACCGAAGTTGGCCGCTCATCGAGCGCACCAGCTCATCGTCTGGCCAGGAATGCACTTCGAGCCCATCGAAGCGTGTTGCGACCTGCTGGACCGTGTTCAATTGTTCGGGGTCGTACTCCACCCGGTGTTGTTGTTCCGCGTTGCGCCTGTGACGAGTACAGTGTTTCTGTCTTCGTTACAACAACAGGGGTCAATTCGGCAGGCTGCACACCCTCTCAAACCGAGCACTTCTCTAACCCAGTGTGATTGATTGAGACTCCGAAAAGACCACTTCATAGTGAGAGTATTACTCGGGTAGTGACTCAGTACACTGGTCCTGATGAGCTTGGGTCGACCAAGACAGCAATCATGCAGGCGACGTATAAAGCGCTGAGTAAGCACGGGTACGACAACCTCACCATTCAGGATATCGCCGACGAGTTTGAACGGAGTCGGACACTACTCTACTATCATTACGATGGCCGTGATGACCTACTGGTTGACTTTCTTGAATTCGTCCTACATGACTTCCTTGAGCAACTACCGGATGGTGAAGGATCAGCACGGAAAGAACTTGAAACACTTGTTGAGACGCTTCTCCCGACAACGCTGGATGAAGACGTGTATCAAGTCCAACTCGCCATGTTTGAACTTCGCGTAAACGGACCGCACAACGAAGCAGCACGTGAGCAGTACCTACAGGTCGACAGAGAAATCAAGGAGACACTTGAGACGATTTTCCAACGTGGCGTTGACTCCGGTGAGTTTACTGACATTGACCCCGCTCTTGAAGCAGAGCTGTTCTTGTCGATCTTGACCGGTACTCGTACCCGCCGGCTCACCGTATACAAGCCCGACCAATCCATCGCCGAACTGCGAGCTGCAATTAACACGCAGATTGAGCGAATCACGACAGACGCAAACTAACTCGAAATATGTTGTTCTTCGCCTGACCAGGGTACATTCTTCTTGATACCACCGCCAGCAACTGAGCTCAATTGCTATACCGGCGCGCAGGATCTGTATCTCCCTCAAAATCACTGGTATACGCTCTAAGCGGCCAGATAATCTGTTGCTGAGATCGACCAGAAAGTATTTGACAAAATATTCAATATATAAAGGTATGTACGAGATGGAGGAGACTGTCGCACTAGTTACCGGCGCTGCATCTGGCATCGGTCGAGAAACGGCAACGCGCTTCGCTGAAGAGGGGGCATCTGTTGTTGTCGCTGACATCGATACGGACGGCGGTGCTGAAACAGTCACACAGATCGAGGATCGTGGCGGGACCGCAACGTTCGTCGAAACTAATGTTGGCCGAGTAGAGTCAATCCAGTCGACGATTGAGACAACTATCGACCGGTATGAACGGCTCGATTACGTCGTAAACAACGCAGCGACAGGGAACGAGCCTGCCCCGATAACGGACATTGAGGAGGAGGAGTGGGATCGCATCAATACGGTCAATCAGAAGGGTGTCTGGGGAGGGATGAAACACCAGATTCCAGCGCTGCAGGACTCTGGTGGCGGTGCAATAGTCAATGTCGCCTCACTGGCTGGGATACGTGGCAGCCCTGGCCGAACACCGTACGGTGCAAGTAAGCACGGTATCGTTGGGCTAACGAAATCGGCTGCACTTGAATTTGCAGATCAGAACGTCCGCGTGAACGCAGTCTGCCCAACAATCGTCGACACACCAGCCTTACGGTCGCTGTCTGAAGCAGAGCAAGACCAAATCATATCGAAGGTCCCGATGAAACGCCCTGCACAGCCAGAAGAAGTGGCAAACGCTATCCTCTGGCTCTGCTCGGACGAGGCGTCGTTCATTACCGGACAAGCGATACCGGTAGACGGCGGTGAGTCCCAGCAGTAATTAGCTCGTTGCGCTGAGAAAGCCGGTGAGAGTGTGCAGAGCGTATACCGGACAATACTGTATTGGATAAGACAGATAAGAGCAGAAATCGAGTGGTCCGAGATGTTGATTTATATAATATCCCATAGAGTATATAAAATATTCAGATTATGTGCGACACTATTTTTATACTTCTATTTATCTGTCCGAATAACATCTATTCCATTGACCGTTTCTGTAGACTGGTCTTCTCCACCATCGAATTCGGGAGTGAACTGGTCATCTGTTTCGTCTTGAGTGGGGGTTTGCTTATCGGTAGCTTCGTCTTGCAGAGCATCCCGAGATTGATCTGCCTGTTTTTGGGTTGTCGGGCCAAGCACTTGCGCGGATTTGATTCCAGTCATAATAGCCATAACGCGCACTTTTCCTTTGTAGTCCTCTCGAATCCGAGCACCCCAGATAACGCTGGCATCTGATTCGAGCCGCGCAGTAATATTCTGGGCAATGCCTTCAGCTTCCTTCAGCGTAAGGTCTGGGCCACCGGTGATGTGGACTAAGCCGCCGCTCGCGCCGCGATAGTCCACATCGAGCAACGGATGGTTAACCGCATCTTTGACCACTTCTTCGGTCTTGTTCTTGTCTTGTGTCTCTCCCACAAGCATCACCGCGACGCCACCCTGATTCATTATGGAGGTCATGTCAGCGTAGTCAAGGTTGATGAGACTCGGTTGGGTGATCGTCTCGGAGATGCCCTTTACAGTCTCAGCGATGATTTGATCCATTACGGAGAACGCCTTGCCGATAGGCAAGTTTGGGACATAATCGACCAACCGATTGTTATCCAATACGATGATAGAGTCTGCCTCGTTGCGAAGTTTTTCGATCCCCTCTTCAGCCTTGACTGTGCGCGCTCGCTCAACGTTGAACGGCGTCGACACCATCCCGACGACGATTGCACCTCGTTCTTTGGCAACCTTCGAGACAACAGGGGCTGCGCCGGTTCCGGTACCACCGCCCATGCCAGCAGTGACAAAGACCAAGTCAGCGTCGCCCAACGCTTCTTTGATAGTCCCGATTCCCATCTCTGTCGCGCGTTCACCCATCGAAGGGTCACCACCTGCACCAAGACCATTAGTCAAGGACTTACCGATTAAGATCTTCGTGTCGGCTTCAATCATTTTAAGATGCTGCTTGTCTGTGTTAATCGCTATAGTGTCAGCTCCCTCAACGCCGAGGTTGTATAGACGGTTAACTGAGTTATTCCCAGCACCGCCACAGCCAACAATAACGATTCGGGGGTCACCAAATCCGTCAACAGTTTCATCAGCCAGCTGTTTTTGCTCTTCCTCATCGCGTTCAAGCGCTTCATTTACGATATCTTGCATTTTTGTCACCACGTAGTGTGCATCTCTCGATCCGAGGCACTGTCATCATCCACATCATTGTCTTTGTTATCGTACGCCGTCCCCATCGTATCAACGTCATCTGGTTCTGCGACGATAATGTCGTCTGAATCGCTGTTATCCACAGCCTCATCAGAGTCTGACCCCTCAATCGAACCTGTCCCAGTAGCGGCTACCATGTCGTCTTCCGGTGACTGGTCATTAGAGTCTGAACTGATACTGGTTCTCTTCGAGGGAGCGTCATTGGATTCATCTTCCTTCGCTCCGGCAACAATTATATCATTATCGCTATCTGCTGAACGAGTCTGTTTGCCCGTTCCAGTGGTCTGGGTCTGGTCATTATTCGACGTGGAACCGTTCTCGGAACTCTCTGTCTGTGCAGCGAAGTGCTGGGTAACTCCTTCAACGATTTCACGCCGCGCTCGATCGGGATTGGAGACACCAAAGCCAGCTAGATCAACGCGGTATGTCGCGTCTGCAACAGTGTGAGCTACCGGCTTTAACGAATCTTCAGAGATTTCGACGCGGTCAAGTTCGGGATCGCCGGCAACCTTTGAGCTGATAGATTGTGCAAGGCCATCATTAACTCCTTGTTCATCCTGTATGACCTCCTCAACAATATGTCGGACAAGTTCAGTGGTAGCACTCATATTAATCACCCCCAGAATCAGCTTTCAGCTTATTTATGATGGTCTCAAACTCTACTGGACTGTCTTCACCAAACCGAACGTAGTGTTTATCACTTGGCAAGAACTGTTCGGTATCATGCTCTACCTTAATAAGGTGGTTCTCTAATGACCTACATGGGCAACAAACCCGGTGATTAGTCAGCGAAGCCTTTGCTACACTGGTCATTTTCCGCTTGAGCCAGCCACCAATCTCGTCATTATCAGCGGGTGCGATATTCCCGTCAAGTGTGCCACTGATGATAAACCGCCAGTGATTTGACTGTCCTTTCGAACGCATACCCACGGCCCCGAAAGAGATATTGACAGGCTGCTCTACGCCAAGCTCGATGGCAGTTAATTCCATCTGCCATTCTATTGGCCGTGAGATTGCATTCGAGTCGATGGGTGCGGTGCCCCCTTCCGCAAGATGGCTTCCGAACCAGTGCATCAAACGCCTCGCCTGCTGGTACCCCTCAACATCAGTCCGCATGAGCCCATATGGTTCTGTTTCGAATAGGGGCCGGCAGATCGTTTGGTCAGGAATGATATATGCACCCTTATTACGATTGACTTTTTCGATCGGATAGACTAGGCCAAAATCAGAGAGAATTTTAATGATGGATTTATTATAGAGGTCACTCGTCGTGAGTCCGGCCTCTTCTGCAATCGCCTTCTTCGTCAGATGATCGATATCGCTATTGAATGCTAGGCGAAGTAGTGCATGCAAGGCCTGTTTCCTGGTTCCGTCACCGTATACGATTTGATTAATTTGTGTTAGGTATTCTTCTAGTGGGTCGTCGACATCTCCAGTTTCATGGAGGCGTTGTTGCCACGGGTTGAACTCCTTAGTCATGATTTTCTCCACTAGTGTCAGTTCTGCTGCTTTGTGTTTCGATGGATTTGCTCATAGACATACATTACTGCGCATACATCTTATTCTCACTACAAGGGTCTAGACCCAGAACTTAAACGTGCCATTGCAAGTATCTCCGAGCTACAGTCTGATTGGCTCTAGAAATCTGAAGCTATGGTTTCGTGAATGTGGTAAAAATATAGCGGTATGGATAATAGAGGGGGTACGACCGAACGGCCAGATCTCCACAGGAGGTATGCACGCGAACTAATTCTAGAGGCTGGGGTACTCTGTATATTTGCAGTGTTCTATGGCATTATCTGGCCGCCACTTGCTGCACATCTTGAACTACATATACTCCTTGAATGTATTATAAGTATCTCAACACAGGCCGTTATCGGGTTCTATTCGCTGTATCAGATCCCCCGGACGATACGGTTGCTATATCAAGACTGGAAAGAACTGTGACACCCTCCATGCCGTGAACGATGGAGATTCTATCGCTGAGCCAAATATACAGAACGGATGTATACGCGCTTACTACCTGCACTTTGATTTAACGAAGCACTAAATTTGCCAGCGAACGAGCCACCTTCTTCATCCCATTATCAGTTAGCTGAGCGTGTGGTCCTGTGAGATTCTTCTCCCGGACCACATACGTTCCCCATGGCTCAACGACCGAATCACTCAGTAACGAATCCCCGCTTACTGTGTCTCCTGTGGCATCTAACGTCTGTGTCCAGTCATGCTCCCCAAACTCATCAACCTGTGAGGTAAGCATCACAACATTGTACCGAATAGTACCGTCTTCATGTTTTGGTCGTCGCCCATCAGAGATTACAACCGCCGACCGTGTCTTGTCGTTTCCATACGGGTCATCAAGCGAAACGATATCTCCTCGATCATACTTCATAGATGCAATAGAATCTCCCTCAGAAATCAGTCAAGTAGGTCGTCAATTTCGTTTTCAGATGCAAATGGATCTGAAATATCATCTGACTGAGCACTCGTTTGTCTGTTCTCTTCTGGATGGGCCTGCGACTGTGCTGCGTTGTGTAAGTCTCCGAGGAGCCCGTTAATTTCCTCTTCCAAATCTGGATTGATGAAATACCGCCCAGAAATACGATCAACCAGATCCTTTTCGTACAGCCGTTGCATGGTTTTTGTAATACTGTTACTGTTTATATCGGTGCGCTCCGCGATTTTGACTGGTGGCCACCCAAATTCCGGCTCGCTCGCTAAAAATCGGAGCGCAGCTTCTTCATTTGTCCCCGGATTGATCGGGAAGTCAATCTCTGTTCCTTCCCGTTTTTTGAGGTCCTCCACACGTACTGGCTCCATCATTATTGTCATCTTTTGTCACCGCTCGTCATTAGCGTTTGGATTTGGTCAGGCATCGATTGTTGTAAGTGAGTATTTTCACAGTATGAACCGCTGTCTGTACTCGCTCCCGGTCGCCAAACTCCGTAACCTCATGACGTACAAGGCGGCGTGGCAAGGGATTCCGTCAGATGATGTTGACCCGGAGTACACCAGCCAGCAATGCCCGATTTGCGGTCACACAGAACAGGCGAACCGCCACAAGAAACGGTTCAAGTGCTGTGAGTGCGAGCATCAAGACCACGCTGACCGTGGCGCTGGTGTGAGTGTCGCGCAGAAATGGCTGAGAACACAAGACGATAGAGATGTGCCTGCTCTCAAGACACTCCCGCAGGTGCGGAAGTGGGAGTTGCGACGGCAGGCATCGGGGCCTGTGGACGGCCCGACCGTGGCCTCTGATACCGGCCGAGGCGACCAGACCGATGGTATCAGAGGCGTGTCCGACTAATCCACGGGAAGAAGCCTCGGGGCTTCAGACCTCCACCGGTCGATCTGGAAGTGTCTCAAGCGTATCTCGTTGAAGCAGCGTGTCTCCAACCGATTCAACCGAATCCAGTTCAAACTGATCGCTGAGATGTCCACGGACGGTATTAGCGTGTGGTGAGTCGTCAGTCGTTTCGCAGACGTGATTGATCGAGGTCCCGCCGGCGCTGGCGCCGGCGAGGACCTCATAGAGCGTCTGTGCCGTGACCTCGACGTTCTCGCCGAGATCTAACGAAAGTTCCTCGTCAAGACTATTGACGACAAAATTAAGCAGGTGCTCTTCCTCTATCTTGCTGTCTGCTTGGGTAGGCTTCACACCGCATCCAAGCAGACGCTTCCTCTAACCCGATGTGATCGACTGACAATTGGTTGGGGCCTCGGGAGCGACTGAGACCATCGCTCCCAGCAATTTCTAATAGCACACCGGTGGCTTGTCAGTACAGATTGCGGAAATACCGAAACACAGTCTGGATAGTTCGATAGATCCCAACAGCTGTGAGTGCTATAACGTAGGTACAGAATAATCCGCCGGTAATAAGCAGGTCTCGAAGTGAGGCAGTCGTAGATTCTAGTGAAGTGTCTTGTTCAGAAGTATCGCCTGCTTCTGGTTCAGTTTCAGAACCGTGTGTGTCATTTGTCGATTCGACATCGGAGGGGTAGGGCTCTGCTTGCGGGGACACAACTGTTTACTGTTTACCTTCAGTTAGTAAAATAGTGCTGAAAGTGATATTCTGTTCTGCAACGTATCGTAGACTCTAACACACTATCAGTCGTCGTGAATACAGTTCGTTATTTCATTTGTAGGTGAAATAAATGCTTAATTCGCACTCATACCGAGCAGTTGTTTCAGGTGAGCAACCGAGCAACAAACGAAGTCCAGAAATCGGATTGGAAAGTGGCTAACCAACAGTTGTGGCCAGTATTCCTCACTTGTTGGTTAGTGCTCCGCTGTTCTACACTGTCGCAGCCACGTGCTGATACTCGGCTTGCGACGGCGTCGGCTGTAACGTCAACCCGGCCAACGCTAACTCCCGCAACACCTCGGGCGGCACACCCTCCGCGTCCCGAAGCACGGCATCGAGCGTCCATTTTCCGTACTGGCTCGCACTCGGCGCAAGCACGTCGACAGACTCAGTCGCCACCTCCTCCCGAATCGCCCGCGCTGCACGCCGCACTCGCTTCCGTTCTTCCACAGTGCAGCTCATGCCTCAACACCTCGCACAAGATCGCCGACCAGCGACCCACCGACGTGCGGCCCAACGTCCCAGCCACGCTCACCACGCGTGTATTCACACCAGTCGGAAAGCGTCTGCTGTGGCAACAGAACTATCAGGATTTAGTGTGTTTAGCTGTGTATGCCGAAATCGGCTGATTCAGATTCAGAACCGGGAAAGCACGACGCCTCCCCCGGGATTGAGCGGATGAAGCCGTGGCACTCCGCCGACGACGTGCCCTGGACGCTGCTCACCAAACCACAGCTCGCCGACGCCTACGAAGCTGTGGTCGTGCCGGCGCTGCGGCGCGACGACTTCGACCCCGAAACCGACAGGCCATCCTACGAGTGGCTCTCGAACAACGGCTTCCGTGGGCTCACGTACGCGCTGAAAGAGTACCACGACACGACGTTTGCCACCTTCTGGTCGGACACACTCGGGTACGACACCGAAACCAGCGGCTACGACTGGGATATCGAGCACGACGAGACCCGCGAGTCCTTTCAAGAGTATCTCGACGCCAAGCAAGCGGCCGCAGATGACTGGATCGATAGCACCCGCGAGACCATCCGGTATCGGCTCGCCCGCTACGCTCGGTCCTACCGAGAACGCCACGGAACCGATGATCTCCTCTCGCCCGTCGACGCCGACAGCGACAGCACCGAGACCGAAGCCGTCGACCGCTGCCGGGAGACCTTCGCCTACATGTCCGGAGAGTTCGCTGAGTCGACCATCGCGCGCGTCCACGATGCAATCCGAACGTGGTACGGCTGGCTTGTTGAGCGCCGTGTGGCGACAGTCAATCCCACCAACGGTGCGGAGGACTGGTTCTCGTGGACGCGCTCGTCGGACACAGATCCAGTCGCTCTCGAGTCCGAGCACGTCCGGACGATGTTCGACGCCGCCATCACCAGCCGCGACCGGATGCTCGTTGTTGCCCTCGCTGGCTGGGGCCTCCGGGCGGGCGAAGTCGCGGCGCTGCACCAGGACCAGCTCCATCTCAACGGTGACGACCCCTATATCCAGTTCGACGAGCGAAAGAACGGGCCGGGCACCGTCGCTATTGTCTTCGGCGAAGACATCGCTCGCTGGCACCTCTCCCGCGTCGATGGCTATCTGTTCCCCTCGGAGCGCTCGAAAACCGGCCACGTCGACGGCACGACCATCGCGGGGTGGTTCCACGAACTCGCCGACAGGGCCGGCGTGCCCGAGGAGATCGACGGCGTCGCCCGGAAGCCACACATGGGTCGGCGGTTCTGGTACGACGCCTACTCGCGAACGACCGAGGACCTGCTGGCCCACGTCCAGGATATCGCCGACGAGCAGGGCAGTGCGAGCGCGAAGGTGGTGTTCGAGGACTACCTGACCGACGAGCGAAAGCGTGAACTCCGGCGGGGGTTCATGCGGGAGAAATTATCCAATGCATTTAGCTGCGAATAAGCCGATATAAATACCAAATACATATATCTATAGGTTGGTAAATTGAGTTGATGGACTTCTGGACAGATGAGCGTGCACAATCGGTTCAAGTCGGCGCGGTTCTGCTTTTTGCGATTCTTATAGTTGCTTTTAGTATTCACCAAGCATATGTGATTCCAAGTCAGAATGAGAGGATTGAATTTAATCATGCAACTCAGACTGAAGGAGAGTTGCAAGAGATCCGGAATAGCATAATCTCTGCCGGGGAAAATGGTAATAGAGTGCCGGCTTCGGTACAGCTTGGCACATCATATCCTGCGCGGTTAGTCGCTGCCCAACCTCGGCAATCATCAGGCTCGTTGCGGGTAAGCAACATTGGAGAAGCTAGCAATACATTCTCCTTGCAAGACGGGCCACCAAGTGCTACGATAGCCGAAATTTGCGGTCTTAGCACTGTTAATACAAGTACTGTGACATATGAACCGAACTATAATTACTTGGATAGCGTCGGGTCTGTCACTACTGAAAGTACAGTAACATATACTACTGGAGAGTTTGAAGGACGATCTGTTCAGACGGATCAGTTACTCGTTAGTGGTACAACAGTTCATATATATCCTCTTGTGGGTGAATATGATCGAAGCAGTGGAGGTAGAGAGCCCATTATATTCCAAGGCAACAAGACTGGGGAAAAATCATATAATGGCGATTTTAGTTTAACAGTCCCAACGAAACTGTCCGCAAATGAGTGGAAAGATATCCTGCGAAGCGGCGAGAACAGGGCATCTCACGTTGATGAAGTCACACCCGCAAGTGGACAAGCAGTGACGATAGTTTTTGATACTGCAGACTATGATATTAAATGCTCCCCGGTCGGTGTTGGAAAGGATCCGGACAATAGCCCCGAATATAGCGCAGGAAATGGTAATCAAGGTCGGAGTGGAAATACACTAGGACCTGAGGTACCACGTATCTCAACCGATAAAGTATCTGTAAAAAAAAGCGATTCGTTCAATCTCACAGCAGTAGTTAATGATCAAGGAAGAGGAGGGAATGATATTATCCAAGCTCAGTGGTCATCGAATAAGTCTACAAATAGAGCACCCAACCGGCGGTCTAATATGTCCGCTTCAGACGGAGAATTCGATCAGCCGAAAGAAGACGTTAACCGATCCATAGATACCGCTGGTTGGGCTACTGGCCACCACGAATTATCCATCCGTGGAACGGATGGGAACCTAACACAGGGCCCCACAAATTCGACAATCGTAAACATCGCACCGCTAGCCAGTGCAGAGCGCGCTCAGATAGTCAGTTCCAGAAAAACCCGTAATAACGACGGTGATGGTGTGCAGGACACTGTAAAGTTCACTCTAGAAAATACCGGGTCTTCTCCAGTTAGTATACAAAATATTACAATTCGCGATGCTGAGAACTTCCAGGTAGATCAAGTTGGAAACGGTTCAACTGTTTTTAATAGAGGATGGTCTTGGGATGATGCAGGCCCAGAGATTGTGAGTAGTCGTACCGGAAGTCTATACGACTCGACTGATGGTCCCGTCCCACTGAGAACCACGGTGCAACTCCAATCAAATGAGGTGGTCTCAGATGGTGAGCAAACAGAATACACGATTACTGAGTTCAGGGATAATCGCTTTGGTGGATTCGGTAGTAATGAGGATCCTGGCTCGCAAGTGACGTTGACTCTCGGGTTTGAAGACGGGAGTGAAAAAACAGTAACGTTGGATAATCTCTGAGGTAGTGTCGTCGGCGTCCTTGCTACTGGCACTCTCGTGTTCTCCAGTTCGCTAACTCAGTCTGGCCCGACTGTCGATGAATCATATTCGTAGTGCTCGCTATCACTATCCCTGTTACCACCGCTTACGCACTTGCTGAATGGTTCGTTGAGGGGATTAAGGAGAGAAACAAATGACGGTTAGAAATCCGGGCGGGTAGCTAACCAACAGCTGCGCGTTTTTTCGGGGTCTTGTTGGTTAGCACTTTTCGCGACACCCTGTCCTGCCACATACTTAGTCAATCACATCGACAGCCGCGTAATCCCGTCTGATGACGGTGAACCAAACTGAACTAGCTGTGGAGCATCTTCGAACCGCTGGTGAGCATGATTTTCGGGATGGATCGTCGCTGTCGGCGGCGCACTACCGCCGACGCGACAGTGTCACCACTGACGACCGCTGTCCGGCCCGATGGACAGCTACCGGAAGAACCGTCATCAATTAGTGCGGGGCGCCGCCAGACTGCATATCCTCGCCAAGCAGACGCTTACTCTAACCTGATGTGATCAACTGAGGTTGGAGAGCGCGTTACTGTAGAGATTACCGATGTTAGAGAAAACGTCGCCTTCGCTCAGGTTGTTACACGGGGCAGTTCCTCTGAGTAAACTGTCCTAGATCTATTCCTCGTTGGCGTAAACGAGTTGCAGTGCTTCACGAAGGTAATAAAGCACTTTGTCATCATCGGTCTGCTGATGAGCGTGCCGGATGTGCTTTTCAACGGGGTTATCGGTTTCAGTTTCGACGCTTTCTCGAGGCACATATCCGTATTTTATTGTAACTTAATATACCTGCTGGTTATTTGCTAGATATTGATGTACCACCCGTAATTAATTGGCTTGTTATCGGTGCGCAACCAATACCAGTTTGTCTACTGTACCTGAGATGCAAATTGATTCGTTGAAGAATGTCAAGTAGCGGTCCCAACAACATACCGGTCATCAGATGAGATGCTCGATGGACCCGCCGCCCCGGGCTAACTCAGACTGCTCGGACGAGGCATCTGTCTTACGCTCGGAGAGCGGCTCCAGTGAAACGGACTGTTGTATCGCCGTGAACTTCGACCGTAGTTGGCTGCTCGTCGAACGCACTAACTCTTCGTCTGGCCATGATTGACAGGAATGTGCTTAGTTCCACTTTATACTGATACTTATTTCAAATAAAAAGGTATCCAATGAATGCCCCGAGACCATGTATAAGAACGAGATCAGGCAGGAGAATGCCGCACACTCCGATCAGTTGGAGCACTAACGTAGGCCCAGACTGAACAGTCAGAGAGAGTACGCCATACTCAAGCAGGGACAAGACAAAAACCCCAGCTGTGACCGCTTTCAGACTCTGAATTCCGTCATACGCGATAGCCCGGGTACTATCCGCGCCACGGAGTGGAAGTCCATGATTTCGGATGTCGATGAAGGTGCGAATTAGTACCCATGCCGCCAGTACAATTACGCCAAGGGAGCCAGCAGCGACAATCATTATTCCGGCGCTGAGGATTGACGTATCGCCACCTAACGCGGTAAATGACCCAAAAATTACGACCGGCAGTGCGATCACCCAGACTGCAACCGATAGTGCTGTTAGTAGTATCTCAACTGGCAGGGTATTCGCCGACATCCATGCTTGAACCCGCTCCGTACGTGAGGGCGGGGCCGCTATTCCTGATTGTCGCGGTGCAGCTGTTGGACCGCTGGAGGGCTCGGAAGGCATATTCGGCGCCAATATCCCAACGCGAAAAATTCTTATCAAGTAGCCTGTAATAACCCCGTTCACACCGTAGTGGTTCTATTACTTGATCAAGAGAAAGAGACACGCCTGCAAGGGCTGAAAGACCAACTTGAGGCGACCGAGGGTGACGAAGCTGATGAGTTCCGTAACGAAACCGATAGGAGTTATGGAACCTGTCGAAAAACAATTTTGAGTCGAATCTTACGGTCTTAGCATCGGCTATAGCATTAATTGGCCCCATGTACCGGCAAAAAAAAAAAACATTTTTCGACAGGCTCTATGGTGACTTTATCTGAGTCTCTGTGGTAATTTCCTCGAAGTTCCCAATTGTTAATTGGCAGAATATCTGTGCGAAAGTGGTCCGCGCACTCCAAACGGCGGTTTCATCATCTGCTTTGCCGCCGCGAATACTAAGTAAAAACACGTCAAGGTCGACTATCAGAATCCGCTCAGCATACTCGTTACTTTGATTGACCTGGGAAGAATAAAATATGTCGATATTGTCATTATCGATCCACGAACTATCGATTGTCTGACCGCTCTTTGCAAGTAGTGTGACGCCGATACCACGCTCACACGCTGCTTCCAGTGCTGTTACCAAATCTGGGCTTGGGTCAACAAGGTCTGGGCTACCATATAGAATTGTTTGGTTCGCTTCGGAAGCTAGTTTAGCAATCCTCTCGGTAATAGCTGTTTTTCCAGTAATTGACCAGACATCTTCGTTCTCTTCGGCTTCGTTTCCAGTAGCAGGTTCCAACGACTCAAGATAATCAAACACACTATCACGCTGAGTTTCAAACCGATTTTCAAGCTGTGCTTTTGCTTCATCCAGTGAAACAGGTTGGAATACCTGTGGATTCGACTGCTGGATGCTAATGAACCCGCGACTCTCTAAATCGTGTGCTGTCGTGTATACTTGCGGCCGGGGAACCTCGGTTACAGAAGCTATCTCACGGGCAGTCCCGCTCCCAATCTCAACGAGTGTAATGAACACGCGTGCCTCATACGTTGACAACCCTAGCTCTTTCAATGACTCAGTTGCTTCGTTATCGCTCATTCTATTGATTCTCCGAATGCTTTACTATCGTGTGTACTGTTATTATCCGATCTTTGAACATTGTGTATCCAATCATATTTGAATGGAGTTCGCTCATTGATTCACCCGAAAGTTGTTTCCAGACAGGAACCGAGTGATATCAGATTCAACGAATTGGGACCAGATCACAAGTGCAGAGGGGACAATAATTATCGATGCAAGATACGAGTAAAGAATTGTCAGCCCGGTCAATATGCCGAACTGTCCAAGCACTGGTGTGATTGCAATTACGAGCACCCCGATTCCTGATACTGTTGTTAACATTGAACCGGTAAGCGCTCCACCAGTACCGCGGACTGTAGTAGTGAGTGCGATAAAGACATCTGTACCTCGTTCATATTCTTCTGAGAACCGGTGGATCAGGTGCGCAGAATAGTCTGTTCCAAGCCCAAGCCCGATCGAGAGGATGGTTCCCGTTAGGACATTAAATGGAATCCCAAGGTAACGCATCGTTGCAGCGATGCCAGCAACAGTGATCGCAATAGGTAGGAGGTTAACTACCCCAAGAAGGGGCCGGCCTTCGAGCGCGGCATACGCGATAATAAGAAAGATACCAGACCCCACGAGAGCAAGAGCGAGACTAATCAACGCTGACTCACCAATCACGTCTGAAACTGCTTTGAGAACAATTACGCCGCCAGTTGCAGTTGCCTTAAACCGGAAGCGATCCGCAACAGTGCGGGTGTCAGAAGTCACTTCATCCTGTGTTGCGTCGGCTTCAACAGCGTACTCAATACGCGCTGACGTATAATCGTCGGTGATATAATTCAGCGCCTGTCCTCGCGCTGGTGAATCAAGTAAGGCATCATAGATTGTTACCAAGTTATCATCTGGAATCCCGTTTGCGTTCCGGTCGTTTTGGGCGACAAGCGCAGCGAACTCGGGATTTCGTTCAGCGTACGACCGTATAACAGTAATAATAGATGTTTCACGGGCATGACCGTCATCAATAATGAAGCTATCCGGTGGAGAGTCTCCTGCGCGGTACATAGATTCAAGCGCTCCATCATCTGTTAATGATCCTTCAATGTACACTGTTGTTGTATCTTCCTCGCCAGTTTGGAACCGATCCTCAAGGAAATTCGTTGTTTCTGTCACTGTGTACTCACTTGGCTGTACACTTGCTGGTAAGTATTCCAGATACTCTGGATTTTCTTCGGGTGGCAGAAAATCGTCCTGCGAGAACCGCGACTCAACTCCAGAGCCATAGACACCAACCCACGCTGTGCTGAGTACCAGCACGATGACGAAGGTCTTTGGAGCTGCTCTACCGATGTGTACGCCAGCCAAAAGAACCCGTCCAAGTAGTGAGTCCTCCGAACCCATCGGTTGTGACCCAAACGTCGGAATCGGATATCGCTGGCATAATTGATCAGCATAGACCTTGCTTGCAGGAAGAAACACTCCAAAGATGAGGAATGTAAATACAATGCCGATGGCAGCGACGATGCCAAAGTCTTGAATCGATCCCAATGGGCTACTCATATTTGCAGCAAAGCCAACCACAGTAGTCCCAGTGACAATAGCAAATGCAACGAGCAACTGATCCGTAGTGGTCCGCATGGACTCTTGAATCCCGTATCCCTGGACCCGCTCTTCACGGTAGCGATTGATCGCATGAATGCCGAAATCAATCCCGACCGCAAGTAGCAGGGGAGGGACTGCAATTAACAGCTGTGAGAACGCGATGCCTGCCAGGCCCATAAAGCCGAACGTCCAGAGAATTGCCATCGCTAACGCTACCACACCTAATAGAAGGTCGACAGGGTCGCGATAAGCGATGATAAGGAAAAACAGGATCAGTCCGACTGCAGCGGGTACTACTAGAGCTAGTGAATCGCTTATCACTGATGACAGCTCTTCAGATGTGAGGCCACTGCCGAAAACAGTGATGTCACCGCCGACGGAATCAACAACAAAGACTGCTTGTTGCTGTATACTAGTGAGTGGACTTGATCCGCTGCTACCTGGACCGCTGTCGGTTTCGGTTTGCAGTTGATGTGTAACAATCCCGATTGTTGCCGAAGCGCTGGCTGAACGAGCATTGAAGTCGTTACTGAGACTGGCCCGAAATTGTGGATTTCGCTCAGCGGCTGTTTGCACAGCTTGGTCGATCTCACTCGGTGTCGCGGTTTCAACGACACGGATCTGCTCTTCGAATGTTTCTGCAGACGGATCAATGGTTCTGGCAACTGCCTGTGCGACGCTTGTGGTGGATTCGACCTGTATCTCAGGGTTCTTTGACAGCCGATGCTGCGCTCGAAGCATCCGCAGTAATTCTGGCTTCGACAAGACATTCTGGCCTGAGTGGATTAGCTGTGTCGTCCCTGTGTCACCCTCAAATGTGATTCGCTCAAAGTTGTTGTTTACTTCGTCCAACGCATCGGCTGCCGGAACATCGTCGACAAATTGACTGGTCCCAGACTCTGTGCCAGACTGCCCAAGGCCAGTCGCAAACACGCCTGACAGGATCAAAAAAACGAGGATAACCTGTTTTGGCCGATCCGCAATCCAGTGGTCTGCGATGTCGATATACCGCTGGTAGTTGAGCTCGAAATCCATGGATTAGCTTGACCACCGCCGCCAGCCACCGATTCCAGCGACCCCAATAATGACGAACACGCCCAAGACAAGAGGGAGTGGGAAGCCGCTGTCTTCAGGTTCTGTTACGACAATTGCGGTGGTATATGTTTTCGAGACTTCAGAGTCGCCATCTGGCATTTCGTACTGGAAGTCAAGTGAGACTGGGTATGTTTTCGGCAACGCATCACCTGCTGCAGAGAGTGCGATGGTAACTTCGGCTGTTTCATTTGCCGCCAGCGATGTGATAATCGCCTCATCGTTATCACTGGATAGGGGGCTTTCAACAAACGCCTTTGCTTCGACGTTTTGTAGTGGTTGCTCACCGTTGTTCGTAATTTGTACCGTTACGGCTTGGTCACTCCCAGCCGCAATTTCATCTGTAGCAGTTTTAATAGTGAATCTGTCGCGCTTGGGTTCAATTCTTGCTCTTGTCTCTAATCCATCACTTCTCTGCACATCGCCGCGCGTGTTCCGATAACGAGTTGTGAGATTGAATTGCTGAACGCTGGCACTTCCTGCGTCACTTACCGTTACGGTGTACTCAAAGTTAGCACGCTCACCTGGAGCAATATCAGGAATCGCGTATTCTGAGGAGTCCACTACAATGTTTGGGTTGGATGGAGAGAACATCACAACTGGATTTGTAACCGTATCGGGCCCGTTGTTAACAACTGTTCCCGAAACTGTGCCTTCTTCACCGACGCGAAGATTTGTTGAGACGTTTGTAACTGAAAAAGACTGCTCAGCAGTCGGTCGCACTCCGGTAGTTAGCGTTCGAGAGGACCGGTCAATCCCATCGGTGTCGCGGTAGTTCACCGTGAGATCAATAGAGTATGCTCGAAGTGTGGCGTCGTCAACCATTTCAACGGTATATTCGATGACGCGTTGTTCGTCTGGCTCCCACGACCCGATATTTGCCGTTGAACTCTTTGATCCGGTCCCAAAGAGAAGTTCATCGCTGGAAGACGCTGCAGCAACGCTCGCGTCCCGTGCTGCTCGGTCACCAACATTCTCTATCGTTACAGTGAGATTTCCGCGGTCACCGACTTGTGAAGTAGTTGTTGAGTCGACAATATCGAATCGCGACTGACTGCGCACACGAATCGTCACATATTCTGTTCGACTCCGGTCGAAATCGTTGTATTCGGGTCCAAAGCTATCGTAATTGACACTCCGAGTAGATGCATAGCTGATTTTGACCGGAACTCGGTATGTCCCTGGTTCCGCACTATCTTTGATCGTGATGTTCACAGGTGGAGCTGATGCTGTCCCTGTTGGTACATTTCCGATGCTGACTGAGCCAGTATTTATTTCAATTGGTGCGGATCCAGATTTAACATCGGCTGTGACACCACGAGCGGTTGTGATGCGATTTTCATACTCTGCAGGGCCTCCTTTTCTAATTGAGCCTCTATTTACTATTTCAAGCCTAAGTTCTGCCTGAGTCCCTGGTTCAAACTCTTGGGTGGGGGCATTGAGATCAATATCTGGAGATCCAATTACTTGTCCAGAATTCCCCGCTGTTTGTGCAGTTACTGGAGCGATAGTTGAACCAAGAAGCACGGCAGAAAGAATAGCTGCAACCGCAATAGAACGTACGTGATTATAGATCACGGTTCACCTGAGTAACTTCATTCGGACACACTCGCGCTGAAAACATCTCCTGGGTTGGGGCCAAGTCGGCTTGTTTGTACATACCTACATACAGACTGTGTTAGGAACCTTAAGAATGTTTTCTCATTGTTTGATAGTGCTAGTGGCCCCACCATTCGTATTTATTTAATACGTATCCCCCCTGTTGCGTTGCAGTAGCGAGCCTCTCCTAGAGAATCGGTCGTTCTTGATGGATTTTCTGTGCGTCTTCAGCCATCCGTTCTATAGTAGTCATTAGAAATAATTGCTCACTTTTGGAAGCGACAGTTGGTCGAGAGCGGTATCGATCGCGGTGGTCAGTTGCTCAAGCGAGTCGAAGAACCAGTTGCTGAGAGCGTTTTGGAGTTGTCGCCAACACTCTTCGACAGGATTGAGTTCCGGCGAATACGCCGGCAACGTGACGAAGGCGAGGTCGTCACGGGCCGCCAGGTCCGTGACATCCGACGCCTGAAAGTACGGCGCACCATCCAGCACGACGATCAAGTCTTCTTCGAATTCTTCGCATAACGCGAGAATGAAATGTTTCGCGTGATCGGCGGTGACGTATTCGGTAAATCGGGAGAAAAAGCAGTCGCCGTCTTCGGTGATCGCGCCGAGCAGACACGTCCAGTCGAGTTGACCGGACAGTTCGACGCTCGGCCGCGTGCCGCGCGGAAACCACGCGGCACGCGGCTCGACTTGCACGGATTTCTTGGTCTGGTCGATACAGACTACGGTGGCGTCCATATCCCGCCGCTTTTTTTGAGAGTGCCGTGGAACTTTTCTTGCTCGTCTTCGTCGGCTTCGGCGGCTTTCCGGCGCGGTTTCTGATAACTCAATCCCGCTTCTTCTGCCGTGTTGAATAGATGCTGAGTCACGGTTAGAGTGGCTCACAGAGTGGTTCCATGTTCGAGATGGCGAACATGAGGACAATTTCACGGAACTGCCGGTACCAACCCAGCGCTCGCACGGCATCGC
>Ga0207754_100346_pt1 | contig 19622 bp, 19 predicted proteins | sample A23E1SouthBayCA_FD_187728 | JGI IMG/M metagenome (GOLD analysis project Ga0207754, IMG submission 187728) | Aerobic enrichment media microbial communities from Eden Landing Ponds, California, USA - A23 E1 (SPAdes) | ecosystem: Environmental > Aquatic > Marine > Unclassified | place: Emeryville... | reverse complement strand
CGCCATCGCGGCGTTCGCACGTGGCCAGCCGATCCTGATCCACGACGCGGCCGACCGCGAGGGCGAGGTCGACCTCGTCTACCCGGCCGGAGCGGTCACGCCAGGGGCCGTCGCTCGCATGCGCAACGACGCGGGCGGGCTGGTCTGTGTCGCGCTCTCGGATGCGGTCGCCGAGACGTTCGGCCTGCCGTTCATGCAGGAGCAACTGACCCACCCCAGCGCCGACGGCCACGACCTCGCGTACGACGAGCGATCCTCGTTCTCGCTGACGGTCAATCATCGGGACACCCACACCGGCATCACCGACGAGGACCGCGCGCTGACGATCACCGAACTCGCGGGGGCCGCCGCCGACCCCGGCGGAACGGCCTTCGCCGACGAGTTCCGCTCGCCGGGCCACGTGACGCTGCTGCGCGGTGCGCCGGACCTGCTGGCCGACCGGCTGGGCCACACCGAACTCGGGCTGGCCGTCGCCGCGGCGGCCGATCAGCCGCCCGCGGTCGTGGTCTGTGAGATGCTCGACGACGAGACGGGCGGGGCGCTCTCGCCGGCCGCCGCGCGTGCCTACGCCGAGCGCGAGGGACTCGCCTACGTCGAGGGGAGCGCACTCGTCGAGCGACTGGGAGCGTCGTCGTAAGTCGCCGTTCGCCGTCACTGTGTCCGAGCGTCGACGCGTTTCACGGACGGCTGTCGTGAGAGGGAAGCGACAGGTTTGAGGCGACACCCCGACCAGCTACGGATATGGCCGAAAGCCGCCGGATGGTCTCGAACGAACGAAAGCTGCTGGTCGTCGTCGGATTCTGTCTCGGCATGGGGCTGGGACCGTTCGTCCTCACCGTCCTGACGGCACCGGTCGAGTTCTTCGCGGGAGAGACCGTCGCATCCCTGCTGTGGACGACGGTGCAGTTCCTCGGCGTCGTCTTCGCCGGGGTCGCGCTCGCGACGATCGATCTCGACGCGACCGGCGCGGCGCGCTGACGCGTCGTCTGGCACGACAGGGAGACACACACATCGTCAACACTCTTAACGATGGCCTGCAATGGCCCGGTATGTACGTCGCTGAGACGATGCGTGGACAGTATCGCGAGGGACAGACCACACGCGGGGGGACGGCTCGATGAGCGAGCGCCCGGAGATGTTCGAGGGCGTCGACGAGATCTGGCAGGACGGCGAGTTCGTCGACTTCGAGGACGCGCAGGTCCACGTGCTGGCCCACGCGCTGCACTACGGCACCGGCGTCTTCGAGGGCGTGCGCTGCTACGACACCGACGACGGCCCGGCGATCTTCCGCTGGGAGGAGCACCTCGACCGACTGTACGAGTCGGCGAAGGTCTACGACATCGAGATTCCCTTCGAGCCCGAGGAACTCACCGAGGCGACCGTCGAGCTGATCCGCCGCGAGGGGCTGGAGTCGTGTTACATCCGCCCGATCGCCTTCTACGGCTACGGCCCGCTGGGGCTGAACCCGAGCGAGTCGCCCGTCGAGACCGCCATCGGCGTCTGGCCGTGGGGGGCCTACCTCGGCGAGGAAGCACTCGAAGAGGGCATCGACACGGCGATCTCCTCGTGGCGCAAGCACGCCTCCAGCCAGATCCCGACCAGCGCGAAGACGACGGGAGCCTACGTCAACAGCGTCCTCGCCTCGCTCGAGGCCAAGGGCAACGACTACGGCGAAGCGATCGTCCTCAACAAGGAGGGCAACGTCGCCGAGGGGCCGGGCGAGAACATCTTCCTCGTGCGCGACGGCGAGATCTACACGACCGGCCTCGCAGAGTCGATCCTCGACGGCATCACCCGACGGAGCGTCATCACGATCGCCGAAGATATGGGCTACACTGTCCACGACGACGCGACGATCTCGCGGGGCGAGCTGTACGCCGCCGACGAACTGTTCTTCACCGGCACCGCCGCGGAGGTGACGCCGATCCGCAGCGTCGACGACAACGAGATCGGTGCCGGGACGAAAGGGCCGGTCACCGACGAGATCCAGACGCGCTTCTTCGACATCCTCGAAGAGCCACCCGAGCAGTACGACGACTGGTTCCGTTACGTCTGAAGGCCGGGTCGATCACGTGCGGTGTTGACGCTGACACACTCGACGACACGCGTTCCTCGAAACGTTCTTCGAACGGTTTCTGGCGGAGTGGCACGGCGAGGCGTAGGACGACCTTGCTCTCTCGATACTGACCGCCAAAGCATCCGGGCGACCGAGCGGTCCGAAGGACCCGGCAGGTCGCCCGGTTTCCCGGAATCGCCGACGGCGATTCCGGCCTTTTTCGCCCACGCGTTTCGACAAGCGGTGCGCCTTGGGCGCACCCGCAGTCAAAAGAGGTGGTAGTCTAGTCGTCGTCGGCGTCGACGAGTCCGGCCGGGACCTGCGTGTGGTTCTCCTCGGCGTCGCCGAAGCCGGCCGAGAGGATCCGCGTCAGCGCGTCCTCGACGCGCTCGTCGGTCTCCTCGTAGGCGTCGGGCTCGACTTCGATGACGTAGCCGGTCGTGATGTTCGGTGCGGTCGGCAAGAACAGTACGTCTCGGCCGTCCTCGGTCTGTTGGCCGGTCTTGAACGCCGTCATCCGCAGCCCGTCCCACACTTCGAGTTTCACCGGCGTCTGGAGTTCGTCGGCCCCCGAGACGGCCGTCTCGACGGCCATCTTCGAGGCGTTGTACACCACGCGGAGGCCGGGGACCTGGTTCATCATGTCGTCGAGAGCCTGTTCGATCACGTCGCCAAAAGCAGTCCGCATCAGATAGCCGATCGAGAACACGAGGAGCACGAAGACCGCGAGCGTGGTGAGCACGCGGACGAACGTCACCAGCTCCGTCATCAGATGGTGCTCCTCCGGAATATTGAGCAGCGGAGCGAGCCGCTCGGGAGTGATGACGTTCGCGAGCGGTAACGAGGCCAGAATACCGTAGAGGTAGGCGAGTACGTAGACCGTCACCAACAGGGGGAGCAGGATGATCAGCCCGCTCGCGAAGTCACGTTTCCACGTCGCCGAGGCCATGTCAAGTCCGTAGCCCTCCCCCGTTATCAGCCCTTCCCTTCGTCTCTGTCAGACAGCTGCCAGCTAGGAGAGGATCGCCCGCAGGGCGAACAACGCGTTTTCCTTCCGCTCTGCGACGCGTCGATAGAAGTACGCGAGCCACTCGCCGCCGTAGGGAGCGTACTGCCAGACCTCGGAGTCCGTCGCCAGCGAGCGCTGGGCGTCGTCGCGAACGCCCATCAGCATCTGGACCTCGTACGGAGTGCCGTACTCCTCGTGTAGCGACGCGGCGAGGTCGATCATCTCCGGGTCGTGGCTGCCGACGGCGACCTCGCCCCGGAAGTGCTCGAAGAGGTGTCGCAACTGGTCGCGGTAGGCCTGATCGATCTCGGCCTTGTCCTGGAGCGCGACCGACTGCGGTGGATCGTACGCGCCCTTGACGAGCCGGATCTTCCCCGGGAGGTCGGCCAGTCGTTCGAGGTCGTCGGGCGTCCGTCGGAGGTTCGCCTGCACGCAGACGCCGACGCCGCCGTCGGTCTGACGGGCGAGCCGTTCGAAGGCGTCGAGCGTCGCGTCCGTCGTCGTGTGGTCTTCCATGTCGATCCAGACGAACACGTCGCGGTCGGCCGCGTGCGTGACGACGCTGTCGAGGTTCGACTGGAAGAGCGTCTCGCTCACGTCGAGGCCCAGTTGCGACGGCTTGATCGAGAGGCACGCATCCAGACCTGCCAGATCGATCTCCTCGACGAGGGCCTCGTAGGTCGCCGTGGCTTCTGCGGCCGGTTCGCGACGGTCGTAGTGTTCACCCAGCTGGTTCAGGATGACGCCGATCCCCTCTTCGTTGCACTGTCGCGCGTGCTCCAGTGCGCCGGCGGTCGTCTCACCCGCGACGAACCGCCGCGCCAGTGGCGGAATCATCGTCCGGTGGTACGACCCGCCTCCCTATGAGGTTTGTCACCGAGGCGATCTGTTCCGCACCACGGCACCCGCCCGGGCAGGTACCGCAGGGAGTCGCCGACGTTAAGCCGCCCGCGGGACAGCACCGCGACATGGACGTACTCGCGATCGTGGCGACGGCGCTGTGGGCGATGTTACCGGCGTACGTCCCCAACAACGCGGCCGTCCTCGCCGGAGGGGGACGGCCGATCGACGGGGGACGGACGTGGGGGGACCGACGGCTCCTGGGCGACGGGAAGACCTGGCGCGGGACCGCTGCCGGCACGCTCGCGGGGACGGCGCTGGCGCTGGCGCTCAACGCCGTCTCCGAGCCGGTCGCCGCGACGCTGGGGGTCGTCGCCGACCCGTTCCCGGTGGTGGCCGGCCTGGGGCTGGCACTCGGCGCGATGGTCGGCGACATCGGCGCTTCGTTCCTCAAGCGTCGCACCGGTCGCGAACGCGGGGCGGCGTTTCCGGGGCTCGACCAGCTCGATTTCGTCGTCGGAGCGCTCGCGCTGGCGACGCTGTTCGCACCCGAGTGGGCGCTGGCGACGTTCAGGCCGCCGGTACTGGTCGCGGTCGTCGTGATCACGCCGCTCTTGCACGTCGTCACCAACGGCATCGCGTACGCGCTGGGGCTGAAAGACGAGCCGTGGTGATCGGCGGGGCAGGATCACGCGGGGCGTGTTCGCCGAGAGCGACGAAAGTGGTGGGCTTTTCTACGCTGGCCGACGACCAACGTGTATGACGACAGCGACGACGGTGCGGCTGGCGACGCGTGGCTCGGACCTGGCCCTGCGTCAGGCCGCGACCGTCACCGAGACGCTCGAAGCGCGGGGGTACACGGTCGAGATCGTCGAGGTAGAGACGACCGGCGACCAGATTCGCGACGAACTGATCCACCGGCTTGGCAAGACCGGCGCGTTCGTCCGCAGCCTCGACGAACAGGTCGTCGAGGGCGAGGTCGACGCCGCCGTCCACTCGATGAAAGACGTGCCGACCGAACAGCCCGACGAGCTGGTCGTCGCTGGCGTTCCCCAGCGGGAGTCGCCCGACGACGTGCTGGTGACGCCGGACGGAGCCACCGTCGAGGAGCTGCCCGAGGGCGCGACCGTCGGCACGTCGAGCCTCCGTCGAAAGGCCCAGCTGCTGGCCGAGCGGCCGGATCTCGACGTGCAGCCGCTCCGTGGCAACGTCGACACGCGCATCGAGAAGCTGCTCGCGCCGACCCTCCAGGCCGAACACGAGGAGCGCAACGAGGCCGAGAAAGAGCGAAAGGAGAGCGTCGACGACGAGGTGTACGAATTCCCCTACGAGCAAGACGTCGAGACGTGGTTCGACGGGCTCACTGAGATCGAGCGCCAGGCGCTGGGCCGCGAGGTCGAGACGGCGTACGACGCCGTCGTCCTCGCTCGCGCAGGTCTGGAACGGGCCGGGCTGCTCCACCACGTCGAGTACCAGTCGCTCCCGACCGGGACGTTCGTCCCCGCGCCCGGCCAGGGCGCGCTGGCGGTCACCGCGACCGACGGGGAGTTCGCACAGGAGCTCAACGAGGCCCTCGATCACCCGCGCTCGCGGGCCGAGACGACCGTCGAGCGGACCGTCCTCGACGAGCTGGGCGGGGGGTGTGTCGCACCGCTTGGCGTCCACGCGATCTTGCAGGGCAGCGTGATCCGGACGACCGTGCGCGTCCTCGACCAGGCGGGCGAGCAGGAGGTCACCGCCACGCGTGACCTCTCGGCGGATCGCCACGTCGACGACGCGCGAGCGTTCGCCGCCGACCTGGCCCAACAGGGCGCGGCCGACCTGATCGAGCAGGCCAAGCGAGCGGGCGAGGGCGGCGACGCGGCGACGGCCCAGGGAGCCGGCGACGAATGAGCGACGAGACGGGCGACGACGAGGCGACCGGCACGGTCTATCTCGTCGGCTCTGGTCCCGGCGATCCGGAGCTGCTGACGGTGAAGGCAAAGCGGCTGCTCGAAGCGGCCGACGTGGTGCTACACGACAAGCTCCCCGGCCCGGAGATCATCGGCATGATCCCCGAGGCGAAACGCGAGGACGTGGGCAAGCGCGCGGGTGGCGAGTGGACGCCCCAGGAGTACACGAACCGTCGCCTCGTGGAGCTGGCCCGCGAGGGCAAGGACGTGGTGCGGCTCAAGGGCGGCGATCCCACGGTGTTTGGCCGCGGCGGCGAGGAGCTCGTCCACCTCGCACAGCACGGCGTTCCGGTCGAGATCGTCCCCGGCATCACGTCGGCCGTCGCCGGTCCGGCGGCCGCCGGCATCCCGGTCACCCACCGCGATCACGCGTCGTCGGTGTCGTTCGTCACCGGCCACGAAGACCCCACGAAAGCAGAGTCGGCCGTCGACTGGGAGGCACTCGCCGCGACCGGCGGCACCATCGTCGTCCTGATGGGCGTCGGCAAGCTGCCAGAGTACACGGCCGCGCTCCGCGAGGCCGGCATGGACCCCGAGACCCCGGTCGCGTTGATCGAACGGGCGACCTGGCCCGGCCAGCAGGTCGCGACGGGCACCCTCGACAGTATCGTCGACGCCCGCGACGCGGCCGGTATCGAGCCGCCAGCGATCACCGTCATCGGCGACGTGGCGGCGACGCGGGCGGCGGTGCTGGAGTTCCTCGTCGGAACGGCGGACGACTCGGCGGGCGACGGAGGTGCCGACGATGCGTGAGGAGCCACGGCTCAGCGTCGCCGTGTTCCGTCCCGACGACGAGCGGACCACCCGGGCCGTCGCGTTGCTGGAGTCGCTCGGTGCCGACCCGGTCCCGGACCCGATGCTCGCCGTCGAGGCGACCGGGGCGCGGCCCCGATCCGACGCGGACTACGTCGTCCTCACGAGCAAGACCGGCGTCGAGCTGGCCACAGAGGCCGGGTGGGACCCCGGCGACGCGACCGTCTGTGCGATCGGCCGGCCCACCGCAGACGTGCTCGAAGACGCCGGCTACGCGGTCGATCTGGTGCCCGAGGAGTACTCCTCGACCGGCCTGGTCGCCGCGCTGGAAGACGATGTCGACGGCGCGCGCGTCGAGGTGGCGCGCTCGGACCACGGCTCGGCGGTCCTGACCGACGGACTGGAAGCGGCCGGCGCGTACGTCCACGAGACGATTCTCTACCGGCTCGTCCGACCCGAGGGGGCCGGAGCGTCGACGGAGCGTGCGGCGGCCGGCGACCTCGACGCCGCGCTGTTCACCTCCTCGCTGACCGTCCGACACTTCCTCGCGGCCGCCGACGAGCGGGGACTCCGAGGGGAAGCGATCGAGGGACTGAACGACGCCGTCGTCGGCGCGATCGGGGAACCGACCCGTGAGACGGCCACGGACGCGGGCATCGACGTCGACGTCGTCCCCGACACCGCCGACTTCGAGACGCTGGCGACGACGGCGGTCGAGGCGGCCGCGCCGAGTCACCACGAGTGACACTGTCGGCTGTGACGTTACAGTAAACGGGACGAGCAGAGGGGCGGGCGACCGGATCGCTGGGAACCCACCCAGAGCCGTGAAACGCGGTCTTTAAACTCATGGACGATGCCGTACTCAGTATGACTGGTGCGGACGGGACGAACGTGCTCTTCGTCGTGCTCGATACGGTCCGCAAGGACCACCTCTCGGCGTACGGGTACGACGAGCCGACGACTCCGACCCTGGAGGCGTTCGCCGAGGAAGCGGCGGTCTTCGAACACGCCGTCGCGCCGGCCCCCTGGACTCTGCCGGTCCACGCCTCCCTGTTTACGGGGCTGTACCCCTCCGAACACGAGGCCACACAGGAGGATCCCTATCTCGACGGGGCGACCACGCTGGCCGAGTCGCTGTCTTCGGCCGGCTACGACACGGCCTGTTACTCCTCGAACGCCTGGATCACGCCCTACACGAACCTCACGGCCGGGTTCGACGACCACGACAACTTCTTCCAGATCATGCCCAGCGAACTCCTCTCGGGGCCGCTGGCACGGATCTGGCAGACGATGAACGACAGCGACACCCTGCGGGGGGTCGCCGATCGAATGGTCCAGCTGGGCAACAAGTTCCACGAGTACTTCGCCTCCGAGGGCGGGGGCGACACGAAGACCCCCGCCGTGATCGACAAGACGATGGACTTTATCGACGACTCGGAGAACTTCTTCACGTTCATCAACCTGATGGACGCCCACCTCCCCTACCACCCGCCCGAGGAGTACGTCGAGCAGTTCGCTCCCGGCGTCGACTCCACCGAAGTGTGCCAGAACTCCAAGGAGTTCAACTGCGGCGCTCGCGACATCGACGACGCGGAGTGGGACGACATCGAGGGGCTGTACGACGCCGAGATCCGCCACATCGACGACCAGCTCGACCGGCTCTTTACCCACCTCAAGGAGACCGATCAGTGGGAAGAGACGATGGTCGTCGTAGTGGCCGACCACGGCGAACTCCACGGCGAGCACGACCTCTACGGCCACGAGTTCTGCATCTACGATCCGCTGGTGAACGTCCCCTGTATGGTCAAACACCCCGAGATCGAGCCCGAACGCGACGACGAGACGGTCGTCGAACTCGTCGACCTGTATCACTCCGTGCTGGACGCGACCGGCGTCGCGGGCGACGGCGTCTCGCTCGATTCCGCTCGCTCCCTGCTCTCGACGGAGTATCGCGAGTTCGCCGGGGAGACCCCGAGCGGTGCGGGCGCACACGGCCCCCGCGGTGACGTTGGCTTCGTCGAGTACCACCAGCCGGTCGTCGAGCTCCGCCAGCTGGAGGGGAAAGCTAGCGCGGCCGGCATCTCCCTGGAGACAGCGTCGCGGTTCTACTCCCGGATGGGCGCGGCCCGTTCGCCCGAGGGCAAGTACATCCACTGTACGCGCATCCCGGACGAGGCCTACCGGATCGACAGCGACCCCGGCGAGACCGAGGACCGTGCTGGCGGTGACGACGAACTGCTGGCCGACCTCGAAGCGGAGCTGCGCGACTTCGTCGACCGCGTCGACGCCGACTGGCCCGACGAGGCCGACGGCACCGACGGCGAGGTGCTGGACTCGATGGACGACGACGCGAAGGATCGCCTGAAAGACCTGGGCTACATCGACTGATCGTGAGCGACGACGCAGACGGGATCGGTGGCCTGTTCGACCGCCGGACAGTCGTCCAGACCGTCCTGGGGTTCGCCGTCGCCGGCCTCGTCCTCTCCGTGCTGGTCGACTTCGTCGGGACGCGAAACGTCCTCGATCGGCTGGCGACGGCGGACCTGCGCTGGCTGGCGATGGGCTGTCTCTCGACGCTGCTCTGTCTCACGTTCTGGGGGAAAGCCTGGCAGATCGTCCTGGCCGTGGCCGGCGTCCGCGAGTCGTTTCGCCGACTGGTCGTGACCTACTACGCCGCGACGTTCGCCAACTACGTGACGCCGCTGGGCCAGGCCGGGGGCGAGCCCTTCATCGCCTACGTCCTCTCGCGGGACACGGACGCCAGCTACGAGGACGCGCTGGCCTCGGTCGTCACGGCGGACCTGCTGAACCTCTTCCCGTTCGTCACCTTCTCCGGGGTGGGGTTCGCGGCCCTGCTCTACCAGTCGTCGCTGCCGGCAGTGCTGGAGCCACTCGCTGTGGCGCTGTTCGCCGTCGCACTCGGGGTCCCAGTGCTCGCGGCGGTCGGCTGGCGCTACCGGCTGTCCCTGGGACGAGTCGGTGCCAGCGTCGTGGTACCGATCGTCCGGCTCCTGCCGCGCCTGACCGTCGACGGGCTCCGGAGCCGCCTGACGGAGCTGGACGCGGCCTTCCAGCGGATCGCGACGGATCGGAGAGCGCTCGTGCGGGCGCTTGGCTACTCGTACGTCGGCTGGATCTTCTTCGCGCTCCCGCTGTACTTCGTCGCGATGGCCGTCGGCGACGCGGCGATCCCGCTCTTGCTCGTCTTCTTCATCGTCCCCGCGAGCACGCTGGGCGGGCTCGCGCCCTCGCCGGGAGGCTCGGGCGCGGTCGAGGCGTTCCTGGTGGTTCTGATCGTCGCGCTCACGCCGATCGCCAGCGACGGGGCGACCGCAATCTCGATTCTCTACCGGGTCGCGAGCTACGTCTTCGCGCTCCTCGTGGGCGGCGCGGCGGCGGTGTTCGTGCTCCGGCGGAGCTAGTCGGAGGCCACGAAACCGGCGTCACCTCGCGGGCAATCTCACGACGGCTGCTCTGGACGATCGACGGATACGTCGAACGCATCGCTACCGTTCCAGAGGTACGCCCACACGACGATCGTCGCGTACCCGACCAGAAACACCGGGAGGATGACCTCGGGATCGATCGACTGGAACTGGATGCGTTCGCCGGTCACCGCGTGCTCGACCCGCAAGACTGCGGGCAGTACCCCGTCCGGCGGTCCGAAAAAGAGGGTGTGCTCGGCGAAGTTGATGCCCATGTGGAGGCCCACCGGTAGCGCCAGTTCCCCGGACAGAACGTAGGCGAGACCGAACAGGCCACCCATGACCGAGGTCATGACGAGCGAGTACAGCAACGACACTTCGTCCGGGTTCGAACCCAGGGGCCCGTGGAGGAAGCCGTACACGAGAGAACTACTCAGCAACGCCCCGAACGTCGTCGCCAGCGGGGAGAGGCCGCGACTCGCGAGTCCCTCGGCGGCGTTCTTGAGGAAGAGGCCACGGAATATCGTCTCTTCCCAGAGTCCGACGAAGAGCCAGCCGACGACCGCGACCCCGACGCCGAACAGGAACGAGCTACTGGCACCGGATGACAGCTCCCCGACCACGGTGACGACGCCGCGCTGGTCGTTCAGCACGAACGCGAGTCCGACGAGTCCGATCCCAACGACCAGCCCCGCGATCACGTCGAGTCCCCAGCGAAGCGAGAGGTCGAACCCGTACGCCGAGAGCGGACGGTGATCGACGTACCGGGACAGGACGACCATCGCGACGAGGACGGCGACGAGGGCGAGGAGATGCCCGAAAAGCGGTTCGTAGAGCGGTGAGAGAGGGACCTCTGTGACGAGTACCGATCCCCCCAACGCCCCGGTGAACGTCACCACGAGAGCGATCAGTATACGCAGTGACGCACGCAGTCGAGTGTCGTCTGTGCCACACAGCAACCGATGTACTCTGGACGTTGTACGTTCCGTCATTGGGTTCGTCTTCACACGTCAGACCGCAGCGTAGCACGGTAAGAGACCAGCCACCGCTTCACGCGGTGAAGCTCTCGCCCCCGCTTTTCTCCTCGTACCATCGGCTGTCACCTCGTGGAACGATATGCCGTCCGGGACTAGCCCGATTCCCACGCTCGCACGAGTGCGGTCAGCGTCTCGTTGACCGGCACCGCCACGTCCCCGGACTGCGCCACGACGTAGCCGTTGATCGCGTCGATCCACCTTTTTCCTGCGGGGGGTATCCTCGCGGCGCTGCGGGTACCCCCTTGCAAAAACGTGGGCGAAAAAGCCGGTCGCTCGGCGCTGCCTCGCGACCGGGACTAGCCCGATTCCCACGCTCGCACGAGTGCGGTCAGCGTCTCGTTGACCGGCACCGCCGCGTCCCCGGACTGCGCCACAACGTAGCCGTTGATCGCGTCGATTTCGGTCTGTCGTCCGTCCGCCACGTCCTGCAACATCGAGGAGTGGTTCGCGGCGGTGTCCGTGGCCACCTGCGCCATCGCCTCGGCGGCCCGGTCGTCCGACAGATCGACGCCGTGCTCGCGGGCCACGGCCGCCGTTTCCCGTGCAGCGCGCTCGGCGACGCGCCGGGCCGGGCCGTCGACGAGCGCGCCGTTGGGGACGCGGGCCAGCGCCGTCGTGGCGTTGATCCCGGCGTTGACCGCCAGCTTCTCCCAGAGCCGTCGCGGCATGTCGTCGGCGACGGTGGTCTCGACACCGGCGTCGGTAAACGCCGCCCCAGCGCAGTCGGCCGGCGCGGAGTGGCCGCCCTCGCGGGGCCCCAGCACGACCTCGCCGACGCCGGTACACGCGACCACGCCGGGCTCGGTCAGGTGTGCGCCGTAGGTACAGGTGCCCGCGAGGACGGGACAGTCCAGTCGCTGGGCGAGCGTCGCCTCGTTGCCCATGCCGTTCTGCAGCGAGAGACAGGCGTCGAGTGCCGTGTCAGAAAGCGCCGCGGCGGCCGCGTCGGTGTCGCCGGCCGTGACCGTCACGACGGCGAGGTCTGCCGCGGCGGGCGGCGTCGTCCCCGCGGCCGGCTCCACGTGCGCTCCGATCGCGCCCTCGATCGTCAGCCCCGATCGCTCGACCGTTCCGACGTGTGGCTCGCGCCCGACCAGGGTCACGTCGTGGCTGCGTGCCAGCAGCCCGCCGATCAGACTGCCGAGGCTCCCCGCCCCGAAGACGACGACGTCCATGCGCCCACTCCGTCGCGGGTGCTGAAAAACGCGACGGGGATCACCACCCACTTGCCGCGCCGTCGCCAACGACGGGTATGACCGACGGATCCGCTTCAGACGATCCCCTCGCCGACGCCGAGTGGCCGGCCGAGACGCCGCGGTACCGCCTCGTCGTCCCGGCGACGGCCTCGGAGCTGGCGTCGATCGAGCTGCTGGCGACGGTGCTCGACGAGAGTCCGCGATCACCGGCCACGGCCACCGTCCGCGTGGGGACCGGCCGGCGGGACGACCGCGACCACATCCGTCACGCGCTGGCCGATCTGGCCGCTCACTCCGACGTGGCGGTCGGCCACGAGGAGACCAGCGGGACGGTGCCGCTGACCGACGGCACGTTCGACGCGCTCGCAGACGTGTCCCCGGAGATCCGGACGCTGGTAGTTCGGGACGACGACGGACTCGCGCTCGTCACGCGGCGCGACGAACAATTCACGTTCGCCCTGCCCGACGAGGCGATCGAGGGCGTCGAGTCGTCGCTGCCGTCGTCGCTGCGAGAGCGACTCGAAGAGGTCTCGTAGGGGAGGACAGGCCGCTGTTCGTCTGTTCCGAGATTCTCACTCGCTTCGCTCGCTCCGTATCTCGCTCGTCCCCATACTGCCGGCTGTCCGTCTGTCACGAATGTTGCGACCCCGTGGTCGCACATATCTTGCAACAGTGACAGCCGGCAGTATCACTCGAATTGCTTCGCTGTTCGGGCCTGACGCCCTCACTGTGCAAATCAGTCCTCACGGCTCCCTGTGGTCGCCGTTCGTCTGCTCCGAGATTCTCACTCGCTTCGCTCGCTCCGAATCTCGCTCGTGCTCACTCGGATTGATTCGCTGCTCGCGCACGGCCGCCCTCACTGTGCAAATCAGTCCTCAGTCCAGTAGTAGATGTCCTCCTTCGGCGCACCGCAGTCGGGGCACTCCTCGGGGATGTCCTCGATCTCGCCCATCGCGCCACAGTCCCAGCAGCGCCACATCAGTTCGGCCGCTCCGGACTCACCGGCGCGGACGTGTTCGATCGACATGGCGGCCATGCCGCCTTCGAGCGTGACGTAGAACCCCCGCTCGTCGAACCCGCGGATCGTCCCGAGTCGCTGGCCGTCCTCGTCGTAGACGGTCTCTCCGAAGCCCAGTCCCATGTCGCTGGCCGCGTCTGGCATCTCTGACATTGTGTAACACAGTTCACACCACACGGCAATAAAGGTCACTGGGAAAACAGGTGATCGAACGCTACCGTACTCGGTGGCTTCGTCGAGAGAAACACGCAGGAATTTATACCCTGCTGAGAGAATGCGATCGATATGGAGATCGAGAACGATCTCTCGACATCTGTCGACAGGCTCTCCGCCGACAGAGAGCGACGGGGCGTCGCCCTCGTGTTGCTCCTGATCGCGGCGTTCGCGCTCGGGTACGTCCTCAAGTCTGTGATCACTGGAGAACCGATCACCGACTACCTCCCGATGCTGGTCGCGTCGGTCGTCGCGCCGCTCGTGATCGTCTTCGCCTTGCTCGCCGGGGCGGGTACCGACGAGGACGCGTAACGCACCGCCGACGGCGGCCGTATCAGGAAAAGAGGCTCGTGTGAACCGGGGCGTGGTCGGGACCGTCGTCGCCGTCGTCGTCGTCGGTGGTGTCGGAGACGGCGCTGCCGCCGACGCCGTCGGCGAGGAAGTCGGCGACGGGCGGGCCGACGCGGTCGGGCTCGACGAGGAAGGCGTCGTGGCCGTAGTCGGAGTCGACCACGTGGTGTGCGGTCGCGGTGTCGGTCTCGCGGAAGGCGTCGGCCAGTTCTTCAGACTGCTCTGTGGTGAAGTGCCAGTCGCCGGTAAAGGACATCAGCAACGCCTCGCCGTCGAAGGCGGCGACGGCGTCGGCGTCGGACTCGAAGCCCGACGAGAGGTCGTAGTTGTCCATCGCTCGGGTCAGGTAGAGGTAGCTGTTCGCGTCGAAGCGGTCGACGAACTTCGTGGCGTTGTGATCGAGGTACGACTCCACGTCCCGGTAGGGGAAGAACCGGCCCGCCGGATCCGTCGGGAAGGCCCGCTCGTACTCTCGCGTGGCGGCCCGACGGCCGAAGCGCTGCTCCATCGTCGCCTTCGAGAGGTACATCACGTGGCCGAGTTCGCGGGCCAGCGCCAGCCCCTCGTCTGGGTCCGGGCGGTCGTCGCCGTAGTAGTCCCCACCGTTCCAGTCGTCGTCGGTCGTGATCGCCCGGCGTGCGATCCCGTCCAGCGCGAGACACTGCGGGTCGAGTCGCGCGGCGGTGGCGATGGCGACGACGCGCTCGACGTGGTCGGGGTGGCGCTTGACCCAGTCCAGCGCGTTCATGCCGCCGACGCTGCCGCCGACGACCGCGTGGAGGTGGGGTACCCCGAGTTCGTCCAGCACGGCCCGCTGGGCCTCCGTCCAGTCGCCGACGGTCACCGGCGGGAACGCCGTCCCGTAGGGCTCGCCGGTCTCGGGGTTCGTCGAGGCCGGCCCGGACGTGCCATAACAGGAGCCGGGGTCGTTCACGCAGATCACGTAGTACTCGGTCGTGTCGATGGCCTTGCCCGGGCCGACGATGTTGTCCCACCAGGCGAAGGCCTGATCGGAGTCTTCGAAGCGACCGCGGCCGGCGACGTGTGCGCTGCCGGTGAGCGCGTGACAGACGAGGACGGCGTTGTCGCCGTCGAACTCGCCGTAGGTCTCGTACGCGACTTCGAGCTCGGGGATCGTCTCGCCACAGGCGAACTCGAACTCGCCCAGCGAGAGGGTCTGGTGGTCTACGTCCATGCTGTGGCCCTCACTGTCGTCGTTCGAAACGGGGACCCGATTGCCGTGGTGCTGTGCCGTAGACGGTCTTCTCGTTGGTCTCGAACCATTTAGCTCGCCTCCGCGATGGCCCGGTCGAGGTCGGCGACGACGTCCTCGGTGTCCTCGATGCCGACGCTACAGCGGATCAGGTCCGGCGTGACGCCGCTGGCCCGCTGTTCGTCCTCGCTGAGCTGTGCGTGGGTCGTACTCGCGGGATGGATCACGAGCGTCTTGGCGTCGCCGATGTTGGCGAGGAACTGCGCGAGATCGGTCCGCTCGCACACCTCGCGGCCGGCGTCGTAGCCCCCCTCCAGGCCGAAGGTGACGATGCCGCCGTAGCCGCCGTCGAGGTACCGGCTCGCGTTGTCGTGGGTCTCGTGATCTTCGAGTCCGGGGTAGGTGACCCACGCCACCTCGGGGTGGTCTCGGAGGTGTTCGGCGACGGCCATCGCCGACTCGCAGTGCTGTTGCATCCGGAGCTTGAGCGTCTCACATCCCTGGAGGGTAGCCCAGGCGTCGAAGGGCTTCTGGCCGTCGCCCAGCGAGCGAACGGCGCGCTGGCGGACCGCGTGTGCGAACGCCTCGCCCTCGAATCGCTCGGCGAAGGTGATCCCGTCGAAGGCCGGATTGGGAGCCCCGAGCTCCGGGTACTTCTCGGGGTACTCCGCCCACGGGAACGAGCCGCCGTCGACCAGCACGCCGCCGACGGTCGTCCCCGAGCCGTGGATCCACTTGGTCGTCGACTCCCAGACGAGGTCGACGCCGTGATCCAGCGGGTTACAGAGGTACGGCGTGCCGAAGGTGTTGTCGACGAAGACGGGGACGCCACGGTCGTGAGCGACCTCGGCGATCTCCGCCATCGGCGGCGTCACGAGCGAGGGGTTCCCGATGGTCTCGAAGTGGACGTAGGCGGTGTCGTCGTCGATGGCGTCGGCGTAGGCCTGTGGGTCCAGCGTGTCGACGAAGCGCGTCTCGATGCCGCGGCGCGGTCCCATGTTGGCCAGATAGGAGTGAGTCCCCCCGTAGATCGAGGCAGCCGTGACGACGTTGTCGCCCGCGCTCGCGAGGATCGACGTACCGGCGTCCAGCGCGGCCATCCCCGAGCCCGTGGCCACCGCCGCAGTGCCGTTCTCCAGCGAGGCGATGCGCCGCTCCAGCATCGACACCGTCGGGTTGTCGAACCGCGAGTAGACGTTGCCGGTGTCGTCGAGAGCGTACCGCTGGGCGGCGGTATCGGCGTCCTCGAACACGTACGACGTGGTCTGGTAGATCGGTGGCGCACGCGCGCCCGTCGCCGGATCGGGCTCCTCCTGGCCGGCGTGGACACAGCGCGTCCCGAACCCCTGGGTGTCGTCGGTCATGTACAACACGCATATTGCTCTAGCCATCTATAACCACCAGTTACGGCAAAACTCGCAGGTGCGTCGCCCGCTGGCAGGTCGCTGTCGGCGGTCGACCGCCCATCCAGCGACCGTCTCGTCTGGTCAAAGCTTATATCGCGTCACGACTGACGTACGTCCATCTTCAGTCACGTTCCGGCCGGTCGTCCCACATCGACGAGCCATGGCAGATGACGAATCTCTCTTCGAGGTCGGCGGCACGCGCGACTACTCGCGGGTCGCGCTCGTGGTAGTCACGCTGCTCGCTCTCGTGGTGGCGACGACCGCGGTGCCGGCGCTGTCGCCGGCAGGCACCGACACGCCAGCCTCGTCGCTGGTCCCGATCCCCGAGGAGGTCCGTGGTGGGTCGGGAGGCAGCGGCTCTGGCGGTGGCGGCGGGCTCGGCGCGCTGAGTCCCGGCGACAGCACCGACGTTGGCGGGTCGCTTGGCGGCGAGTCGGCCCTGCGATCACAGAGCGACGAAGTCCACTTCCGGGTCCAGAGCACGCAGGCAAGCTACTGGCGGACAGGTGCCTACGGCGAGTACACGGGCGCGGGCTGGGAGCGACGCGGCGGGACGACGCCGGTCGAGGGCGAACTGCCCGTCGAGGGCGCTCGCGACGGCCGCGTCACCTACGAGGTGACCCTCGAACGGAGCGCCGCGTCGCTCCCGACCGTCTGGCGGCCGACCCAGATCTCTCGGCCGGGCGTCTCGGTCACCGAGAACGGTGCGATCACGGCCGACGGGGCCGTCCCGCAGGGGACCAGCTACACCGGCGTCAGTCAGCGCCCGGCCGACGATCCGGCCGTACTGAGCCAGGCCGGCCGGGAGTATCCGGCGGCGATCGAGGACCGGTACACCCAGCTCCCGGCCGACAGCGAGGCCCGCCTCGGGGCGTTCACAGACGAGCTGACGGCCGACGACGACGATCCCTACGAGACCGCTCGCACGATCGAGCGGTGGCTCGAATCGAACAAGGCCTATTCGCTGAACGCCAGCCACGATCCCGAGCGGGAGGCCGGCGTCGCGACGCAGTTCGTCTTCGACATGGAGTCGGGATACTGCGAGTACTTCGCCACGTCGATGGTCGCGATGCTGCGCAGTCAGGACATTCCCGCCCGCTACGTCGTCGGCTACTCCACCGGCGAGCAGGTCGGAGAGAACAGCTACACCGTCCGTGGGATGAACGCCCACGCCTGGACCGAGGTGTACTTCCCCGACGTGGGCTGGGTCCGCTTCGACGCCACGCCGGGCGACGAACGCCGCCAACAGGAGCGGGCCGCGCTGGACGACGAGCCGGCCACGGCGACACCCACACCGGTTCCGACGGACCAGCCCCCGACCGACACGCCGACGCCGACGGACACGGCGACACCGACGCCGACCGAGCGGGACGACACCGCAGACGGCGGCTACGACGTGTCGCTGAACCGGACGGCCGTGCCTGGCGTGCCGGTGACCGTGACCGTCGCCGAAGACGGCGTTCCGGTGATGGGCGCGCAGGTCCTGTTCAACGGCGAGCCGGTCGGTGCCACGGCCACGGACGGGAACGTGACCGCCACCGTCCCCTACGCTGCGACGCTCAACGTGACGATCGCCGGCACCGCCGACGAGCGGGTGGTCGTCTACGGCGCGCCGAGCCGCGAGAACGGGCGGCTCTTCCGACCGGCCGGCCCCGCGACCCACGACACCGAGACCTTCGAGCTGAACACGACAGCGGCGATCGCCGTGAGCGGCGATCTCGCCACCGGCAGCGAGGTGTCGGTGCTCGCGCTCGTCGACGGCGAACCGCTCCGGCGGGCGGCGGTGACACTGGCGGGCGAGCAGGTCGCGACGACCGACGACCGGGGCCGGGCGACCGTGCGCCTGCCCGAGGAGCCCGGCGAGACGACCCTGGCAGTGCGTCGCGGTGCCGTCGAGGGCACTAGGACGCTCACGCTCGGGCGGCTGAACGTGAGCGTCGAGCCGACGGCACCGCTGGCGCTCCCGCTGACCGACGCCCGGGTCAACGCGACCGTGGCGGGCGAACCGACGGCCGGCGCGACCGTCGCGCTGGACGGCGAACGGATCGGGACGACCGGCGTCGACGGGACGACGACGGTCTCGCTGCCGCTGGCAGACAGCGCGACCGTCGCGGTCTCGCAGTACGGCCAGTCTCGCCGGACCGTCCTGGAGGGACTGTACGCGAACCTGGCGGCGGTCGTGACCGCCCTCCTCGTCGCCGTCGTCGCCGCGGTCGCGCTGGCTCGCCGCTACGGAGTCACGCCCCGACGGATCGGGGCGGCGCTCGCCCGGAGCGGACAGTTGGTCGTCGTCGCGCTGGTGGGGATCGGCTCGCTGCTCGATCGCGCGACCCGGCGGCTCTACCGACGGGCGGCGCTGACCGTCGACCACCTGCGCGCGCTCGTCACCGGTCGCGTCTCGCCGACTGCGCTGCTGGCTGCGCTCCGGCGCTGGCTCGCGGATCGGTCGGGCGGCGTCCAGTCGACGGTGACTGCCCGCTTCGAGTCGCTGGCTCCAGCCGGCGACGGTGACGCCGGGTCCGACGACGCCCACGCGACGATCAGAGAGGGGTGGTCGCAGTTCCTCGGGCACGTCTCCGTGGCCCGGCCGGAGCGCCGGACGCCCGAGGCGATCGCCGCCCACGCCGTCGAGGTCGACGACCTCCCGGCCGACGCGGTCTGGACGATCGTCGACGCCTTCCGGGCCGTCGAGTACGGCCAGCGCGAACCCACCGAACGGGTGCCGGCCGTGGACGCGGCCCTGGCGGCGATCGACGACGCCGTCGAGCGCGCCGACGACGCCGACGGCGACGCGCCCGAGGGCAAGCCGGAGGTGGCCGACTGATGCGGGTCCGGGTCGTCCTGTTCGGAGTCGTCGGGACGGTCGCGACGCTGTTGGCCGCCGGGCTGCTGTTCGCTCCCGAGACGCTGCTGTCGGTCGCGCCCGTCGCTCCGCTCGTGACCCTCGGCGAGGCGGCGAACGCGCGCCAGCTGTTGCTGGGGGGCAGCCTCATCGCCGGGCTCTACCTGCAGCAGCACATGCATTCGCGCCGTCAGTGATCCTGAAGCGGGCGGCGGTTGGAGCGCGGGTCCTCCCAGTCGAGTTCGCGTGGGTCGTACCAGCCGAGCGCCTCGCGAACACTGTGGCGTGACCGCTCGGAGAGCGTGTCCCAG
>Ga0207754_100345_pt1 | contig 19691 bp, 19 predicted proteins | sample A23E1SouthBayCA_FD_187728 | JGI IMG/M metagenome (GOLD analysis project Ga0207754, IMG submission 187728) | Aerobic enrichment media microbial communities from Eden Landing Ponds, California, USA - A23 E1 (SPAdes) | ecosystem: Environmental > Aquatic > Marine > Unclassified | place: Emeryville... | reverse complement strand
CGCTACTCCATCAGCGCGTCGACGGTGTCTCGTAGCCGTCGACCGCGCTACTCCATCAGCGCGTCGACGGTGTCTCGTAGCCGTCGACCGCGCTACTCCATCAGCGCGTCGACAGTTTTCTCGGCCCACTGGACCGCGTACTCCGCCCCGTGGTCGCGGTAGGCCAGCGTGTCCAGCGCCGCGAACGGCGCCGGCAGGTCGAGCCCGTGTTTCACGGCCGAACACGCCAGCTCAGTCGCCGCGGGGAACGTCGTCTCGCCGCGGGCGACCTCGCCCGGCAACTCCTCGATCCGGCCGATGAGGCGGTCACCGGCGTCGTCCCACGCCGCGTGGAGGTCGTCGTGCTCGCCCGCCCAGGCGCGGAACCGCTCGCGGGTGTGGAGCCCGACCCAGGCCTCGAACAGCGCCATCGCGACCTGGTACGTCGCCGCGCCGCCGAGGCCGAGCGCGTCGTCAAGCTCCGTGTAGCGTTCCCCGAAGAAGGGGAGGAAGCTCTCGGGAACGCCCTCGTCGATCTCGACCAGCGCCTCCGCGATGAGGAACGACCGGAACGCCTCGGGCGTCCCTGCGGCGCGGGCCTTGACCAGGACCGTCGGCGGCTCGGTCTGCCGGGTCCAGACGACCGTGCCGTCGCCCGGGAGTCCGATCGTGAACTGCGCGCCAGCGTACGCCGTCAACTGCGCGGGGGCGTTCGCTGGAAGCCACGATTCGGGGAAGGCGGCCGGATCCAACGCGTCGACGAGCAGTCCCAGTTCCTCGGCGACCGCGGGCGGAAGCGTCTCGAAGTCCTGATCCACGTCGAGAACGCGGACCTCGGGAGTGAGTTGGTGGTGCAGTCGCTGGACCGGCGGGGAGAGCGTCCGCTCGGCAAACATCAGGCGCCGCTCGAGAGAACGATCTGGAAGACCAGAGCGAGCGCCAGAAGCGCCGACAGGCCGACTGTGCTGGTGACGATCTTCGTCGCCGTGCTCATACTCGATGCTGCGGCCGCGTCGCTGTTAACAGTTGCTGAAAGCGGGCGACTGGGGACTCAGTCCTCGTCGATCCCGTAGTCGTCGGCCATCTCGATCACGTACCGGCCGTCCTCCTGGAGCGAGATGATGTACTCCTTCCGGTCGTACAGCTCCATGAGGTTGAGTTCGTACTGGCCGGGGGCGGTGATCTTGATGCTCTCGAACTGTTGGTTGAGCTCCTCGCGAAGCGCCCGCAGGTCGGTGTCCTCGTCGGCCACCGGCTCCTCGCGCTCGGGTGCCGAGCCCGCGACGGGCTGTTTCTCGACCGGTTCGTCGTCGTCGGGCCCGAGCGCCCCCGAGAGGTCGAACTCGTCGGGATCCGACTTCGGCGGCGTCTCCGCCGGTGGCCCCTGTGGCGTCCCGCGGGCGCGGCTGGCTTCCTCCGACGACGCCTGGGGTTCGGCCTGCCGGCGGGCGTCGTCGATCTCGTCGGGGCTGGCCGCGGCCGAGCGCGCGTCCCGCTGGGCGCTGTTCTCCGCGCCCGTCTCGTCGGCGGTCCCGGCGTCCCGGAACTCGCCGGCGTCCCGAAGCTCCTCGTCGGCGTCCGCCGTGGCGGTCGTGTCGGCGTCGACGGCGTCTGCGGTCTCCTCACCCGCGGCGTCAGCCGCATGCGCGGTGTTGTCGGGGAGATCTATCTCCCGGTCGGATCCGGCGTCAGACAGCGGTTCGGCTGGTTCGGTGGGCGACGTTGATGCTGCCGGATCAGTGGTCGAGACGCCACCCGACTGCTCGGTCGTCGACATGGCGTCCGACTGCTCGGTCGTCGACGCCGGTTCTCGCTCGGCAGCGTCGGGGCCGGCTGTCGACGCCGGTTCCCCGGAATCCGCCGTCGACGCTGGCTCGTCGGGCTCGGAGTCCCGATTCGGCGGCTTGAACTGGAACTTGTTCCCGCCGCAGTTCGGACAGCCCGAGAGCATTTCCTTGGAGCCGTCGTCGAACTGCTGGCCGCAGGTGGTACACTCGTGAGGCACGGGCCTACTTGCGCGAGACGAGCGTGCTGATGAGGTTCTCGTCTTTGTGCAGCGTCTCGATCTGGTTGGCCGGGCCGATCACCGTCAGCTTCTGGGTGTCCTCTTTCCCCATCAGTCGGTCGAACAGCCCGGGGTTGCCCGAACTCGATTTGGGGTAGGTCTCGATCTCGATCCCGTTGAACTCGTCCGGGCTGATCTCGGTCATCGTGACCTCGATCAGCTTCGACTCCTCGTCGGGGGTGAGCCCCTCCTCGAGGATCACGATGTTGCCCTCACGAACGCCGTCGAGGATCAGCCGGATCTTCTCCATGCTGGTGAGCCCCTCCATCCGGGCGCCACTGATCATGTCGACCCGAACACCGTCGTCGGGGCCGTCCTCACCCTCGGTGGGTCCTCCGTCGCCGTCGCCGCTGGTTACTTCGGGCATTGTTAGGAGAAGTACTCCGCGATTTTCTCGTACACTTCGTCCATGTTCTGTCCTTCGAGCGCCGACAGGGGGATGGTCTCGTGCTGGGGGAACGCGTTCGCGATCCGCTGGATGTCCGACTCGTCTTTGTCGATCTTGTTCGCGAGGATCAACACCGGGAGCTCCTGACTCTCGATGATGCCGATCAGCATCGTGTTCACCTGCGTGAACGGGTCCTCGGTGCTGTCGAGCACGTAGATCACGCCGTCGACGTCCTCCCGAAGCCAGTGCATCGCCTCCGCGACGCCCTCGGTGGCCTCGCGGGAGCGCCGGACGGCATCCTCCTTCTCCATGTCGTGGTCGAGGAACTCCTCGTAGTCGACTTTCGTCGCCACTCCGGGCGTGTCGACGATGTCGATGGTGACCTCCTTCCCGTCGCGCTCGATGGTCACCCCCTCCTTGCGGCGCGCACGCCGTGTCTCGTGGGGGATGTGACTCTCCGGGCCCACCGCATCGCCGGTCCAGTCGCGGGCGATCCGGTTCGCCAGCGTGGTCTTTCCGGCGTTCGGCGGGCCGTAGATCCCGATGCGCTTCGGTTCCGCTGAGGCAAACAGGCCGTCGGTGACCCGTGTAATGCTGTCTTTCAGACTCGTGAGCAGACCCATCCTTATCTCCTGCCCCCCTACAGTAGGGGGCTGTTACCCAGAGTAGTGCTGGCAATCCACTTAAGAATGGCGTCAGACGGGGTGCGACGCCCCCGATCGGCGTCGATTCCGGAAACGGCGGTTGGCCGATTCACGTGTCAGATGGACTATAACAGTGGTTCGAAACGTAAAGGGTAGTGATTCGAAACGGAGTCTCGCCGGGCGCTTGGCGGTTTTCCACTCGAAACGGTGGTGTGGGGTCGTTAGGGATGAGGGTGAGACTCCGAATTCTCCCGATACCAGTCGGAAGATCGTCGATCAGGCGAATATCTGTTTCGTAGAGCGACATCGAACACCCCCTCCCCCTCGTTTCGTGTGGAGAAGCGGATCAGGAAGGGGTGGGGTGTCGAGCTGACGGCAAAACACGTAACTAATCAAACCATATCGCTAATAAAGAAAAGGCAGAGATTGCAGTACGGACTAATCTATCGTCTTGTATTGTAAAACTACCGCTCGATTCAGGGCAGTTCCTGCCGCTTCTCGACCCCCACCCCCATCGTTTCCGTGTTCCAGGCGAAACGAAGGGGTGGGGGGGTCCGACCTCCCCTTCGTTTCAGGTCCACCCACCGATCCACCCGATTGGCCCCCGTGCTGTTTGGACTCCCAAACGAGATCCGGATGCCGTTCCGCTGCAGTTTAGATCGAGATCCGTCCGTTCCTGGACAGACTACCTCGGCCCTCCGTTTCAACTCTACGCGAAGCGACGGCGACTGGATTTGCTCGGGGCGTCGTCGACCAGCTTAGTCATTCGGACTTAACCTGGCTCGAGTAGTGAATCCACCCGAAACGTCGGAGGAAGGCGACGGGGTATGGTGAGATTACCGCACAGCGGCTTCGTGTCCGGTGCGCCGTGACCCCACGGCGCAGTACCGTTTCAACAGGGACAGATTTTTGGTACCCCTATTCATTTGGTTCGAGTGCATCAACTGGACGGCCGTTCGGAACACGTCGCGCTGAATCGGGTCTTGCAGGCGGTTGCACGGCGGATATGCCGGTTCCGGATGCCGTTCTCCACTCGAAACGCAGGGGTATCCAAATGAACGACACCGACGACACAGGTCCGGCGGAGGAAGCGGACGATCCGAACGATAGCTGGCCGATCGCCGACGACAGCGAGCGGACCGAGGAGCGCGACGACGAACGCGATGACGAGGACGCGTCCGTGGACACCGCGACTGGCGAAGCGGGGGGCAGCGATCCAGACACCGACGGCGTGACAGCCGACGATGCGGCTGCCGACAGTGAGTCCGACGACGGTGGAGCGGATCCGGCGTCGGTCCTCGACACCGGCGGCGAGCCCGTGACCGACGAGTCGGCCGACAGCGTCGACACCTCCGTCGACCTCGACACCGGCGGTGTCGACATCGACCGGATGCTCGAGGACGACGGCGACAGTCAGGGGCTGTTCGACGACCTGATGGCCGGGGAGCCGATCTTCAGCAACAAGGAGGTCCTCCGACCCTCCTACACACCCCACGAACTCCCGCACCGGACCGATCAGATCAACCAGATGGCAACCATTCTGGTCTCCGCGCTGCGCGGGGACACGCCGTCGAATATCCTCATCTACGGCAAGACCGGGACCGGGAAGACCGCGAGCGCGAAGTTCGTGAGCCAGGAGCTCGAGTCCACCTCACAGAAGTACGACGTGCCCTGCGAGGTGGAGTACATCAACTGCGAGATCACCGACACGCAGTATCGCGTGCTCGCCCAGCTCGCGAACAAGTTCATCGAGAAGAACCGCGAGATCGTCACCGACCGACTCGAGCAGCTTCGAGAACTCCGCTCGGCTGCGACAGACGGTCGTGACGCGCTCGCGGACACCGAGTTCGAGTCCGTCGACACCGTCGACGAGAAGATCGCGGAACTCGAAGATGATCGCGACGAGATGGAAGAGGTCCCGATGACGGGATGGCCCACCGACCGGGTGTACACGAAGTTCTTCGACGCCATCGACTACCACGAGCGCGTTGTCGTCATCATGCTCGACGAGATCGACAAGCTCGTCGAGAAATCCGGCGACGACACGCTGTACAACCTCTCCCGGATGAACTCCGAACTCGAAACGTCCCGCATCTCGATCATGGGGATCTCCAACGACCTGAAGTTCACCGACTTCCTCGACCCGCGAGTCAAGTCGAGCCTGGGCGAAGAGGAGATCGTCTTCCCCCCCTACGACGCCAATCAGCTGCGGGACATCCTCCAGCACCGTTCTGATGTCGCGTTCAAAGACGACGCGCTGACCGACGACGTGATCCCGCTGTGTGCGGCGTTCGCCGCTCAGGAGCACGGCGACGCCCGGCGCGCGCTGGATCTCCTGCGGACCGCGGGCGAACTCGCCGAGCGGAGCCAGGCCGAGACGGTCGAGGAACAGCACGTCAGACAGGCCCAGGACAAGATCGAACTCGACCGCGTCGTCGAAGTCGTCCGGACGCTCCCGACCCAGAGCAAGATCGTCCTGTTTGCGACCATCCTCTTGGAGAAAAACGGCGTCCACAACATCAACACCGGCGAAGTGTTCAATATCTACAAACGGCTCTGTGAGGAGATCGACGCCGACGTGCTGACCCAGCGCCGCGTCACCGACCTCATCAGCGAACTCGACATGCTGGGGATCGTCAACGCCGTCGTCGTCTCGAAGGGTCGCTACGGCCGCACGAAGGAGATCTCGCTGTCGGTCCCGATCGAGGAGACCGAACACGTCCTGCTCTCGGACTCCCGGCTCGGCGACATCGAGAACGCTCAGCCGTTCGTCCAGGCCCGCTTCGACAACTAACCGCGCGTTCGCTCGTTCACGATCCGTTTCCACTCGAAACGGTGGGGGTTACCTCGGACCAGTCACCCAACGACAGCCGGCGCTGTCGCCTGACAAATCGTATCACTGCTGGGAGCGACCACTGTTTCGGCTGGAATTGAAACGGTGACGTTCTCGGGCGAGTCGACCGTCGTCGTGTTCGTGCTCGCGGTTTCGATGGCGCCGACCGGGCCCGGCGTCGCTGCACCCGAGAAGCCCAGCCGGACCCAGCCGAGGTAGGGGACTCGGACTCTGGCGGTGCCGACGACCCAGTCGGCTTTCACTGGCGGGCTGATGTTGTTCGTCTGGTCGTAGTACGCGTTGTTGTCACCTTTCGTGATGAAGCCCGCGTGGGGGGCCGGACAGTGGTCCATCTCTTCGCAGTTGTCGGCGCCTTGGACCCACGCTTTGTTGGCTTCGTCGTACCAGTTCTCCCCGTCCTCGACCCAGAACCGGGCGCGGTGGATGATCGGCGGCCCGACGTTCCCCGTGCTGTCGTAGACGATCACCGTCCCGTAGTCGTTGAACGTCTTGTAGCCCACTTCCTCACCGACCTGGTGGGTGACGACGCCGGTGTCCTCGCGGGCAGCGTCGGGGGCAAACCGACCGGGCTCGGTGACGAAGATCAGGTCGCCTTTCTGCATGTTGGGGTCCATGCTGCCGCTCTCGACGGCGACCATCGGCGGCCAGACGCCGCTGACCCCGAACAGCAACAGCCCGACCAGCGCGACGGTCGCCATGCTGGTCAGCATCTCACGGGCGAACATCAGCGGGCCGCTGTCGGCGGTCAGAAACCGTTGGAGTAGCCCGTCCGGTTCGTCGTCCTCGGCGGGGGGCTCCGGCGGGGGACCTTCGCCAGCGCTCATCTGGCTGCGGCTTGTCGGGGGGCCATCATAGGCCTTCTGACTGGCCCTCCCACCCGGGTCCGTGCCCCCGGCCGGACCGGCCGCAACCGACACCCTTTCGGTCCGTAGGGCCGCCCGTCACTGCATGGCACGCATCGAGGCTGCCGACTTCCACGACATCGCCAAACCCGGCGACGTGCGCCTCTCGCCCGACGGCGAGCAGGTGGCGTTCGTCCGGAAGGTTCCCGACGACGACGAGAGCTACGAGTCCACCGTTCACCTCGTCCCCAGCGACGGGAGCGAGGACCCGCGCCAGTTCACCGTCAGCGAGGGCGGCGACAGCCAGCCCCGCTGGTCACCCTCCGGCGACCGCATCGCCTTCGTCTCCAACCGCGGCAAGGACGACGACCGGCCGCAGCTCTGGATCATCCCCGTCGGCGGCGGCGAGGCCCGACAGGTCACCGAGGTTCCGGCCGGCGTCCAGGGGATCAGCTGGTCGCCCGACGGCACCCGTATCGCGTTCACGCAGTCCACCACCGCGGATGAGCGCGAGGAGGGCCTCGACGTGGACATCTCCGAGGAGGACGAGTACGAGCGCGAGACGCCCGATCCGCGAGTCATCGACCGCACCGTCTACCGCACGGCTCAGCAGTACTTCGACGGCGCGCGCTCGCACGTGTACGTCGCCCACGTGGGAACGGCGCTGGCGGGTGTCGACGACGTCGAGGTCGAGCGCGTCACCGACGGCGACGTTGACTTCGCCAGCCCCGAGTGGGGTGACGCCTCGACGCTGTACTACACCGCACAGGACGTCGGCGACGACCCGGACGACTCCCACCGGTACTCCATCTACGCCTACGACACCAACGCCGACGAAGCCGAGAAAGTCCACGAGTCGAGCGGCTGGGGCGCCGGCATCGCCGCCAACGGCGACGGCCGCGTCGCCTTCCTCTACAGCGAGGAGGACCAGATGAGCATCCAGCCGACCGAACTCAAGACGGTCGACGTCGCCAGCGGCGACGTGGCGTGGATCACTGAGGAGCTCGACCGCGGGCTGGGCTACGAGGCCGCCCCGCAGTGGGGCCCCGACGGCGAACAGATCCACTTCTCGACGCCAGACGAGGGCAAAACCAGCGTCTGGTGTGCGCCCGGCGACGCCAGCGAGGCGCCGAGCCGCGTCGTCCGCCCCGGCGCGGTCAGTGCGGCCCACGTCGGCGAGGACCAGCTCGCGTTCGCGATGAGCGAGTGGGACCATCCCGGCGACGTGTTCGTCTGCAGCCGCCAGCACGCCGATCAGCCCGGTCTCGACGGCGGCACCGGCGTCTCCCGCGAGGGCTGTCGCCGGCTGACCGAACTCAACGACGACTACCTCGACGACGTCGACGTCCAGGAGCCCGAGGAGCTCCACTTCAACTCCGAACAGGGCGAGGTCCACGGCTGGACCATCACCCCCGAGGACTTCGACGAGGACGACAGCTACCCCCTCGCCGTCGAAGTCCACGGCGGCCCCCACGCGATGTGGACCACCGCCGGGACGATGTGGCACGAGTTCCAGACGCTCGCGGCCCGTGGCTACGTCGTGTTCTGGTCGAACCCCCGCGGCTCGACCGGCTACGGCACAGAGTACATGCAGGCGATCGAGCGCGACTGGGGCGACGTGACCCTGACCGACGTGATGGCCGGCGTCGACCTGCTGACCGAGCGCGACTACGTCGACGAGGACGACGTCCACCTCACCGGCGGCTCCTTCGGCGGCTTCATGACCTCGTGGGCGGTCGGCCAGACTGACTTCTTCACCTCCGCGGTCTCCCAGCGCGGCGTCTACGACCTCACGGGGTTCTACGGCTCCACGGACGGCGCCTACAGCCTCGTCGAGGGTGACTTCGACACCACGCCGTGGGAGGAGCCGGAGTTCCTCTGGGAGAAGTCGCCGATGGGCCACGCCCACGAGGTCGACACGCCGACGCTGCTCATCCACTCCGACGACGACTACCGGACGCCGGTCTGCACCGCCGAACTCTGGCACCGCATCCTCCGCAAGCAGGGCACCGACACCCGGTTCGTGCGCTACCCGCGCGAGGGGCACGAACTCTCCCGGTCGGGCGAGCCGGGCCACATCGTCGACCGCATCGAGCGCATCGCCCGGTGGTTCGACGGCTACAGCGAGTATCAGGACGCCGAGCGCGCCCTCGACCGCGAGGCCAACGACGGGCTCTCTGCGGGCGAGGAGGCGGACGGCGACGACGAGAGCGAGGAGTAGGACTGGGTAGCTCTCGGTAGTTCTTCGGGGGCCCGCTTCATGTGGTCGTCAGACAGGCTCCCCGCACCCGGTTTCGAACTGAAGCGAGGGGGTTCGATGGCGCGGTATTTGGTAGCAAGCCATTCGACTCCCGAGCCGTGAGACGGCTCGAAACGGCTCCGGAGCACTCCCGAGCACTCCGGGGGACGCTTTCCGCTGGCCGGCGACCGAGCAGCCGTCGGCGGGTCTCGATTCGAAGCGATGGGGTTCGGCGTGACTTCCTCCTCGGCGACACTCGCCTCGATACGTACTGTACGGCCGGTAATGGGCCACTTGTGGAGCCCAGAAGGCATTTACTTCGACCGACGGAACCACTGGGCGATGGACCGCCGCCGCCGAGTCGCCCTCCTGCTCGCCGTCGTCGGCCTGCTCTGTCTGCCGGCGCCATACTACCTCGGCTGGGCAGCGGAGGCCACGGCCCCGCCCGAACGGACTTCCCAGATATACGCCGCGGAACCGATCAACCTCGACGACGCCTCGGACTGGAAGCGGCTCGTCGACGCCCACGGCCACGAGGTCACGATCGCGGACTATCGCATCACGGCACGCTACGACGACGACTACCGGGCGCCGAACGCCACCCTCGCGGCGCTGGTGACCGCGATGCGCGAGGGCTCGGCCAGCGTCGACGACCCCGACGCCCGCGCCGACCTCCGCGAGATCGGCGCCGCCAACGAGTTCGTCCGGGACACGAACGACAACACCGAACCCGACGGCTACTACCGGCTCTCAGTCGAGCAGAACGGGTCGGTGGTCCGCGCCGAGAAGGTCTCGCTCCGTCCCGTCGCCGACGCTATCGCGGACCGTGCGCCACGTTACGCGAACCTCTCGGCGGGGGAGCAGCGCACTGTCGACCGCATCGTCGATAACTCGACCGGCGAGGGCGGGGGCTATCGGCCGCGCCTCGACGAGCCCTACGTTGACCAGCTGCCGACGCCGATCCACAAGGGCGACACGCTGTACAGTATCAGCGTCTACGGCCACGTCGACGACTTCGGGCCCGGGTTCGGTGGCTTCGTCGTCGGACTCGGTGTCGCGGCGGTCGGCGTCGTGTTGCTGCTGGTCGGCGGCGGGCTCTACGGCTACGACCGCTTGCACGACTCGTCAGCGTAGGCGCTGGCGCCCCCGTCGTCGGATTCATCGGCGTCACGCGACCGATTCGGGCACGCAGGGAAGTTCGCTCTCCCGTTCGCTCACGTCGTCCGGAACGATCGGTCGCCGGCGTCGCCGAGGCCGGGGACGATGAACCCTTCGTCGTTGAGTTCGTCGTCGATCGACACAGTCAGCAGGTCGGCCTCGGGGTACGCCTCGTTCACCCGGATCAGGCCTTCCGGCGCCGACACCGCCGAGAGCACGAACAGGTCCTCCGGCTCGTCCTCGGCGGCGTCGAGCACGTTCTCGAGCACGGTGCAGATCGTCGAGCCGGTCGCGAGCATCGGGTCGGCGACGATTACGGTGTCGTCCTCGGTGATCTGGGGGAGCTTCTCGTAGTCGACAGTGATGGGGAACGTGCCGTCGTCGTCCATCCCGGCCTCCTCGTCGCGGCCGGCGGAGATGACGCCCTGCTTCGCGCGGGGGAACGCCTTCAGCAGCCCCTCGACGAAGGGCGTCGCCGCCCGCAGGACGTTGATGATCACCACGTCGTCGAGCCCTTTGACGCGCTCACCGGTGGTCTCGGTCAAGGGAGTCTGGACGGGGACGTACTCCGTCTCCATCGCGCCGTCGATGATCTCGTAGCCACAGATCCGGCCGAGTTTGACGAGGCCCTTACGGAAGCCGACCTGTTCGGTCTCCACGTCGCGGATCTTCGAGAGCGTGTCTTTCGCCAGCGCGTGCGTGACCAGAGCGGCCTGGTCGCGGTCCTCGATGGGCATTATCGGTTGTGGAACTGCGAACGGCATAAAATCGGGCGGTTCAGTCCCTCCGTGTGGAATCGACACGAACCCCCGCCGCTCAGACGAACTTCCGGACGGTCATGTCCAGCGTGTCCAGGTCCAGGATCGGCGCGTAGCCGTAGTCGGGGTCGATGTTGACGGACTTCTGGAAGTCGGTCTGCTCCTGCCAGCAGCCCGAATTGACCGCGAGCACGTTGTGGTACTTCCCCCAGCCGAGCTTGTGGACGTGGCCGGTGTGGAACACGTCGGGCACCTCGTCGATGACGAGGTAGTCCTTCTCCTCGGGGGCGACACGGGTGTGCCCACCGTACTGCGGGGCGACGTGGCGCTTCTTCAGCAGCTGGTACATCGCCTTGTGCGGCTCGTCGTAGCTGGCTTTCTCCGCTGGCAGTTCGGCGATGACCTCGTCCAGCGAGACGCCGTGGTACATCAGCACCGAGACGCCCTCGACGGTGACCGTCGATGGGTTCCCGGTGAAGCGTGCGTCGTGGGCGCTCATGATCTCCCGGAGCTCCTCGGTAAAGGCCGGCTGCGGTTCAGCGAGCCGGACGGCGTCGTGGTTCCCGGGGATCATCACGATCTCCATGTCGCCGGGCACCTTCTTGAGCTCCTCCGCGAACGCCTCGTACTGCTCGTAGATGTCGACGATGTCGAGCTCCTCGTCCTGATCCGGGTAGACGCCGACGCCCTCGACCATGTCGCCGCCGACGAGGAGATACTCGACGGCCTCGGCCTCGGGGGTGTGGAGCCACTCGGCGAAGCGGTCCCACGCCTCTTGGGCGAACTCCTGGCTGCCGACGTGCACGTCCGAGATGAGCGCTGCCTGGACGTGGCGGTCGGCCGTATTCGGTTTGTGCGTCCGGGGCACGTCGGGGAAGTGCAGCGAGTCGACGAACATGATCCCGCCGTCGTCGGCGAGCGTCCCTTGCACCGCGAGACACTCGTCGAGCAGCAGGTCGTCGACCAGTGGCGCGAACGCGCGGTCCTTCATGATCAGACACGGGAACGTCCCGGTCGTGTCCTCCAGTTCGACGATCCAGTGGCCCGAGGCCGTCGAGCGGATATCGTCGACGAGACCGATCATCTCGGCGTCGCTCCCGCCGGGCATCGACTGGATCGCCTCGGCGGGCCGGTGGTTCACGCGCCCACGGAGGAGCCCCGAAAGGCGCTCGTAGCGATCCTGGAACGTCCCCACGAACTCCGCGTACTCGCCGGTGCCGGTCGAGCGACCGGTTACGTCGTTCGAAATTTCGGGGGCGGGCGGCGAGCGGTCACCCACGGCGTTGGCCGTCGCGGTCGTCGATGATGCGCTATCGGCGTCGGCCGTCGCGGTCGTCGATGATGCGCTATCGGCGTCGGCTGTTGTGGTCGCCGATGACGAATCTTCAGACCCCTCTGCTTCGACTCCACTCCTCGACCCTTTCGACCGATTTTTCGAATTTTCTGTTCCAGTCGAAATACTGGTGTCCCTATCGTCTTCGTCGGCGGACCCCGCCGCGGCGTCGTCGCGCAGCAGTTCGTCCGCCGGGGTGGGGTCGTTCGCGCCGTCCATATCTGTCGGCGCCTGTTCCGCGAGGTCGGGGGCGCCCTCGGGCGTTTCGGGGTGGGTCGGATCGTCCGGAGTCGCCTTCCGCTGGGGGTCGCCGCCGAGCAGGTCGTCCTCGAGCGCCGTGCGGGCGTGCTCGACGGTCACGACGAACGCGTCGCCCGCGGCGTCGGCGGCCGCTTCCGCCGCAAGTTCGGGCTGGCCGGCGTTCGCGAGCAGCGTGACCGCTTCGCGCTCGGCGTTGTACCCCCGGCTCGTGAGCTCCTCCACGAGCCGTCGATGGGACTCCTGTGGCACGACAGCCTCTCGGCGAGGCCCGGGCAAAAGCGTGACGACGCGGGCCGCCCCGTCCCGTCGAGCCCCGCTTCCGGCACGGCTAAGCGAGCGGCGCCCCAGCCTCCCGTGTGAGCCAGTTCCAGACGTTCGAGGTGGTCCCCGCGGTCGACGTACAGGAGGGCGAAGCGGTCCAGTTGGTGGCGGGCGAGCGCGACTCCGGGACACGCTACGGCGACCCCGTCGCCGCCGCGGAGCGCTGGCTGGACGAAGGCGCGGCGACGCTCCATCTCGTCGATCTCGACGGCGCGTTCGAGGGCAAGCGCGCGAACGCCGACGCTATCGCGGCCATCGTCGACGCCACCGGCGACGACGTGGCCGTCCAGGTCGGTGGCGGCATCCGAACCGTCGCCGACGCCAGCAGCCTGCTCGACGCCGGCGTCGATCGCGTGATCCTCGGCACTGCGGCGGTCGAGAACCCCGAGATCGTCGAGGAGATCTCCGCGGCGCATCCGGGCAGCGTGATGGTCAGTCTCGACGCGAAGGCGGGGGAGGTGGTCGTCTCCGGATGGACCGAGGGGACCGGCCTCGACCCGGCCGCGGCCGCAGCGCGCTACGAGGAACTGGGCGCGGGCTCGGTCCTGTTCACCAACGTCGACGTGGAGGGCCAGCTCTCGGGAATCGATCGGGACGCGGTCGAGCGCGTCGTCGACGCCGTCGACATCCCGGTCGTCGCCAGCGGCGGCGTGACGGATCTGGACGACGTGGCCGCGTTGCGAGACGCCGGCGCGGCGGCCGTCGTGGTCGGGACGGCGCTGTACGAAGGTCGCTTCTCGCTGCGCGAGGCGATGGATCGCTGAGTTGGGCCAAGCACAACCGCTTTCCTCCCCGCGCCCGCCTGTCCGCCCATGAGCGACCGGCACGCGACCGTCACCCGCGAGACCGCCGAGACAGCGATCCAGTGCAGCCTCGCCGTCGACGGCGACGGCGAGAGCGAGATCGACACCGGGATCGGCTTCCTCGACCACATGCTCGACGCCTTCGCCCGCCACGGGCTGTTCGACCTCGAACTGGCCTGCGACGGCGATCTCGAGATCGACGACCACCACACCGTCGAGGACGTGGGGATCGTCCTCGGCCAGGCGTTCGACGCGGCGCTGGGCGACCGCGCGGGCATCCGCCGCTTCGCCGACCGCCGCGTCCCGATGGACGAGTCCCAGGCGAGCGTCGTCGTCGACGTGTCCGGCCGGCCGTACTTCCGGTTCGACGGCGCATTCTCCCAGGAGCGGATCGGCGGGTTCACCAGCGTGCTCGCCCGGCACTTCGCGCGCTCGCTGGGCCAGCACGCCGGACTCACGCTCCACTGTGAGGTCGAGGGCCAGAACGCCCACCACGAGGTCGAGGCGCTGTTCAAGGGGCTCGCCCGCGCGCTCGACCACGCCACGCGGCTCGACGAGCGCCGGAGCGACACGCCGAGTACGAAGGAGACGCTCTAAGGCTCCCGAAGCTGGCCGTTCTCCGCGACTAGCCGCCCCTCGTCGACGGCGTGGTCGAGCACCGCGTCGATCTCCTCGCGTTCGAGGTCGTAGGCGTTCGCGAGTATCGACTCCACCTCGCTGCGGTCGACCGGGAACGGGCGGTTCGAGAGCATCCGCATCGCTCGGTCGTACTGCGGCGGCGTGTCGCCGTCCGGCGCTGGCGTCGACGCCGTGCCGTCCGTGGCTGTCGACGCTGCGGAATCGGTCGCGGGTTCGTCAGCACTGCCCGCCTCGGCCGCGCTCATCGTGATTCCGCCGTCGTCGGCGCCCGAACCGCTGGCTCCCGCTGCCGACCCGTCGCTGTCTCCTCCCGGATCGTCGGCTCGCGCCGCACCTTCCGCACGCTCGATCAGCGGCTCCATCACCCGCAGCAGCTTCGTCTTGCAGTCCGGACAGAGTGCAACCGAGCGGTCGCCGCCGCCGAGGCGCGGGGGAACCACGGCGTACTCGCCCACGTCGTCCGGACTCGCACAGAAGTAACACGACTGGAGGTCGGCCATAGTCGGGCGTCGACCCCGGCGGTGAAAAAAGCCGTGTCGTCCGCGGCCACGGCCGGAAGAGTGGGTTTAACTCTCCACCGAGTGTTCCTCCGGCAAACGTGTTCGACGAGATCATGGAGAAGTTCGAGGGGTCGCCCTCCCAGCAGGCGGTGGTGCGGCTCCTGCTCGAACGCGGCTTCTCGATCAACGACGAGGGGCGGGTCGTCTCGGGCGAGATCGAGATCCCCAACACCCAGATCGCCCGCGAGATCGGCGTCGACCGGCGCGTCGTCGACTCCACCACCCAGGCGCTGCTCGACGACGACGAGCTGCGGGACATCTTCCAGAACATCTCGGCGGTGCCGAGCCTGATGGATCTCGCCCCCGTGCTCGACTTCACCGTCGTCCGGGTGAAACCCACCGACGCCGACGCCGCGGGCATCGTCGCCCGGGTCACCGAAGTCGTCGCCGACGAGGGGCTGTCGATCCGCCAGGTGCTCTCCGACGACCCCGAGTTCGCGGACGAGCCGATGCTGTATCTGATCCTCGACACCGACCCCTCCGGCGAACTGCTGAAGCGCGTCCACGACCTCCCCCACGTCCGGGAAGTGAGCTTCTGAATGACCGACCCCGAGCCGTTCCGCACCGTCGCCGGTCGCGGCGAGGCCCGCTTCGAGATCCGCGGCTCGGAGTTCATCGGCCACGTCGACCGCGTCGACACCGTCGAGGCCGCCGAGGCGTTCGTCGACGCCGTCCGGGAGGAGTACGACGACGCGACGCACAACGTCCCGGCCTACCGCGTTCCGGCGGGCGAAACCTCCCCGGACCGCGTGAACGAGGTGATGATCCGCGAGTACCAGAGCGACGACGGCGAGCCGACGGGCTCCTCGGGCAAGCCGGCGCTGAACGTGCTCCAACAGCGCGAGATTCGGAACGTGGTCGCGGTCGTGACACGCTACTACGGCGGCACCAACCTCGGCGTCGGGGGGCTCGCCCGCGCCTACTCCCGAGCGGTAAAGGAGGCCGTGGACGACGCGGGCGTCGAGGAGGTCCGCCCCCGTCACCGCTTCACCGTCACCGTCGAGTACGACGACTCCGGAACCGTCCGGGGGATTCTCGACGGTGCGGACTGTGAGTTCGACGCCGCCTACGAGGCCGAGGTCGTGTTCGACGTGTCGACGCCGGTAACCGAGAGCGACGAGCTACGCGACCGAATTCAGTCGGCGACCAGCGGCCGCGCGCGGATCGAGTAGCCCATCGGCGAGTGACTCGGCCGCCGGCCCCTGGCGGCGCAACCGTTTTGCCCCCACCGTCGAACCGACCCGCATGCTCGAAGGGACGGACGTGGTCGTCGTGGGCGGCGGGATCGTCGGCACGGCAGCCGCCTACCAGCTCGCGGACCGGGGGATCGAGACGGTGTTGATCGACGAGGACCGGGCGGGGAGCGCGACCGCCGCGGGCGCGGGGATCATCTCCCCGCCGACCAGCAGCCGGCGCGAGAACGACGACTGGTTCGCGTTCGCCGAACTCGCCGCGGCTCACTACCCGGCGCTGATCAGCAGCCTCGAAGCGGCGGGAATCGACGACCACGGCTACAAGCGGGGCGACATGCTCTCGATCGCGCGCACGCCGGCCGAGGCCGAGACGATCGAGACCGACCTGGTGCGCGCTCAGCGGCGGGACGCGGCCGTCGAGGAAATCCCGCCCGCCGAGGCCGAGGCGGCGTTCCCCGCGCTCTCGGGCGTCGAACGGGCGCTGCGGTTCCCCGACGCCGGTCGCGTCGACGGCGCGATGCTCACGGACGCGCTCGATCGGGCGGCGCGGGCGGCCGGTCTCACCACTGTCGACGGGCGCGTCGAGGCGATACACACCGACGAGGGGGCGGTTGCGGGCGTCGTCGTCGACGGCGACCGGCTCGACGCGGACCGAGTCGTCGTCGCCGGCGGCGCGTGGTCGGGCGGGTTCGGCGACGATCTGGGCTGCTCGCTGCCCGTGAGCCCGATCCGGGGGCAGATCATTCATCTCGACGGGAGCGACCTCTTCGAAGCCCCGGCCGACCTCCCGATCGTCGGGAGCGTCGCGGACAACTACATCGTGCCGTGGGCGGACGGCCGGATCGTCGTCGGCGCCACCCGCGAGCACGACGCCGGCTTCGACCCGCGGATCACCGCCGACGGCGTGCAGGCCGTGCTCGATTCGGGGCTCCGACTCGCGCCCGGCCTCGCCGACGCCACCTTCGAGGAGGTTCGGGTTGGCCTCCGGCCTGGGAGTCCGGACGGGCTGCCGATCCTCGGCGAGGTGCCGGGCGTCGACGGCGCCTACGTCGCCACCGGCCACGGGCCGACGGGACTGACGCTGGGTCCCTACTCTGGCGCGGTGGTCGCGCAGTTGATCGCCGGCGAGGAGCCGACGGCGGATCTCTCGGCGTTCGATCCGGCACGGTTCTAGTCCGCGGCCGCTACGGAACAGGAAACTTATCCGCCCTACGGCCACTACTCGGGGTATGACCAGCGGTTCGCCGTCGAACGTCCTCTTCGTGGTGATGGACACGGTCCGGAAGGACCACCTCGGCCCGTACGGCTACCACCGTGACACGACGCCGGGGCTCGACAAGTTCGCCGAGGAGGCGACCGTCTTCGACAACGCCGTCGCGCCCGCGCCGTGGACGCTCCCGGTCCACGCCTCCATCTTCACCGGGATGTACCCCTCGCGCCACGGTGCCGACCAGGAGAACCCCTATCTCGAGGGGGCGACGACGCTCGCGCAGTCGCTGTCGGCGGCGGGCCACGAGACTGCCTGCTACTCGTCGAACGCCTGGATCACCCCCTACACCCACCTCACCGACGGGTTCGACGATCAGGACAACTTCTTCGAGGTGATGCCGGGCGACCTGCTGTCGGGCCCGCTGGCGCGGATGTGGCAGGTGCTCAACGACAACCCCCGGCTCCGCAAGCTCGCGGACATGATCGTCAGCGCGGGCAACACCGCCCACGAGTACCTGAGCTCGGGCGAGGGCGCCGACTCGAAGACGCCCCGCGTCATCGACCGCACGAAGCAGTTCGTCGAAGCGGCGGAGGCGGGCGACGACGGCTGGTTCTCTTTCATCAACCTCATGGACGCCCACCTGCCGTACCACCCGCCCGAGGAGTTCCGCGAGGAGTTCGCGCCCGGCGCCGACTCCACCGAGGTATGTCAGAACTCGAAGGAGTTCAACTCCGGCGCGCGCGACATCGACGACGAGGAGTGGGAAGACATCCGCGGGCTGTACGACGCCGAGATCGCCCACATCGACAGCCAACTCACTCGACTGTTCGACTGGCTGAAGGCGACCGACCGCTGGGACGACACCGCGGTGGTCGTCTGTGCGGACCACGGCGAACTCCACGGCGAGCACGGCCTCTACGGCCACGAGTTCGGCCTCTACGACCCGCTGATCAACGTCCCGCTCATGGTCAAACACCCCGAAATCGAGCAGGGGCGCCGCGAGGAGACGGTCGAACTGATCGATCTCTACCACACCGTGCTCGATACGTTCGACGCCGACGCGACCGCGACGGCCGCCGACGAGGAGGCGGTGTCGCTCGATCGCACTCGCTCGCTGCTCGCCGACGAGTACCGCGCGTTCGACGGCGTCGACGACGCCGACCCCGGACAGGAGGCCGCCCCCGACGGCGAAACCGGCTTCGTCGAGTACTCCCGTCCGGTTGTCGAACTCAAGCAGTTGGAGGAGAAGGCCGCCGACGCGGGGATCGAACTCGATGAGGATTCGCGGTTCTACGCGCGGATGCGCGCCGCGCGCCGCGCCGACGCGAAGTACGTCCGGATCGACCGTATCGAGGACGAAGCGTACCGACTCGACGGGGACCCCGACGAGACGGCGAACCTCGCGGGCGCCGACGGCGACGCAGACGAGGAGATCGAGGACGTCGAGACCGAACTCGCGGTGTTCGAGAACGCGGTCGGCGGCGCCTGGACCGGCGCCGCGGAGACCGAGGTCACCGACGAGTCCGTCGAGGAGATGGACGAGGAGATCCAGGATCGGCTGCAGGATCTCGGCTATATGGAGTGACACCAGTCACGCCCCGTGACCGGCGATCGGCGACGGCTGATCGCTCGGCGGCTTTGCCGTGACTGTGTAAACCAGATTACGGCACGCGACCGTCGATCGCCGACGAACAGTCGCCCGTCCGCCTGCGAAAAACGGAGACGGTGGGTCAGGGTCTGCGGCCGAACACGAACGCACCCAGAGCAGCGAGGGCCGGCAGGATCGCGACCGGCGTCAGCCAGTTACCGACGCCGGTATCCGTCACCTCGATACTGAACGGTATCGGGCCGGAGTGTCTGTTCCCGTCGGTGGTAGCAGCGTCACCCGGGCCTGAGGCCGCCTCGTTCGGCAGGGTGAACGGGGGGAAGTCCGGCGTTCCGAACCCTTCACAGACGATCCCGATGGCGCTGATGTCTTTGTCGGCGGTTCCGGTCACCGACACCGACTCGCCGGGTTCGACAGTGATCGGTCCGGAGGTCCCGGCGCCGCTGGCCTCACTCCCCGCTTTCACGTAGACGTCGACCGCGAACGGTTCGCTGTTCGTGACCGTCGCCGCCGACGCGTCACCCGTGACGGTGACGTCGAGGCTATTGAATACCTCGGAGTAGGAGGTTCCTGTCCACTCGAACTTCGCCTCCCCCTCGCAGACGACGGGCGTCTCGGTCGCGGTTTCGGTTGGCGTGGGCGTCGCGGTCGGCGTAGGGGTGGGTGTTGACGTCGCCGTCGCGGTCGGCGTCGCCGTCGCGGTTGGTGTAGGCGTTGCCGTTGCGGTCGGCGTTGGCGTCGCGGTTTCGGTTGGTGTGGGTGTTGGCGTCGCGGTTTCGGTTGGTGTGGGTGTTGGCGTCGCGGTTTCGGTTGGTGTGGGTGTTGGCGTCGCGGTTTC
>Ga0207754_100344_pt1 | contig 19694 bp, 21 predicted proteins | sample A23E1SouthBayCA_FD_187728 | JGI IMG/M metagenome (GOLD analysis project Ga0207754, IMG submission 187728) | Aerobic enrichment media microbial communities from Eden Landing Ponds, California, USA - A23 E1 (SPAdes) | ecosystem: Environmental > Aquatic > Marine > Unclassified | place: Emeryville... | reverse complement strand
GGAGTTCCCGAACGGTCCGGTCGTCGACGAGGTCGACATCTCCTTCGTCTCGGAGGACGCCTCGCGGTCCGCTGCCCTCCAGGAAGGCGAGATCGACATGAGCTACGGGCTGACCGCGAGTACGCTCAACGACTACCAGAGCTCCGAAGACTTCCGAACCGCCCCCACGGACGGTGCCGGCTACACGTTCCTCCAGCACCCCGTCACGGTCGAACCCTTCACCGACAAGCGGATCCGACAGGCGATCAACCACCTCATCCCGCGTGAGGCGATCGCCCAGAACATCTTCTCCGGGTGGGAAAATCCGGCCTGGACGCCGCTGCCGCCCGTCGCCGCCGGGACCGGGACCGACGACTACGAGCAACTCGTCGAAGACGGCCGCGAGTACAACGAACTCGACCGCGAACGCGCGACGGAGCTCATCGAAGAAGCAATCGACGACAACGGCTGGGAGACCCCGATCGAGATCCAGCTGGAGACCAACTCCGACAACGACGACCGCGTCCGTACCGTCGAGCTGATCCAGGAGTCGCTCAACCGGTCGGAGTACTTCGAGGCCTCGCTGGAGACCTACGAGTTCCTCGACTTCATCGGACAGCTCCTGAGCGAGGAGTACTACGACGACGGCAAGTTCGCCTTCATCGGACTCTCGGGCGGGTTCAACCCACACGGCTACGCGAAGTCCGTCCACTCCCAGGACAACTTCGCCCAGTGTTGTAACTTCCAGAACATCGACGACGACGACCTGAGCCAGCTGCTTCGGGACGCCCGATACGGCGTCGACGTGGCCCAGGACCCCGAGCTCAGACAGGAACGGTACAACAAAGTCTGGGAACGCGTCCTCGAACTCAGCGCCAACTCCTACGGTACGCACAGTACGCTCGTCGGTGTCGTCGACGACACCGTCGTCAACGGGTTCAACACGTATCCGAGCACGCAGGACATCATCGGATACGGACTGTTCGCCCCACAGGACGAACAGATTACGTACCTCAGCAGATAACGAGGACAACGTATGGGCCTTCGACGTTTCATCGTCAAACGAGTACTGCTGACGATCCCGATACTGTTCGGTGTCTCGATAGTCACGTTCGGCATGGTGCATCTCACGCCGGGCGACCCGATCGACGTGCTGGTGTCGTTCAACCCGGATGTCGGTCCGGCCGAAGAGGCGGCGTTGCGCGAACGATACGGATACAACCTCCCGGTCTGGGAGCAGTATCTGCGCTGGATGGGGAACGTGTTACAGGGCGATCTCGGTCCGGTCATCACCCGCTCGGGTGTCAGCGTCAACGACGTCATCATGAGCCGACTGCCCGAAACGATCGTGCTCGGGCTGTTCGGATGGGTGTTCGCACTGGTCATCGCGATCCCGACGGGGATCTACGCGGCCGTCAACAAGGACGAGCTGGGCGACCACGTGAGTCGCTTCATCGCCCTCTCGGGCATCTCGATCCCGAACTTCTGGCTCGGCCTGATGCTGATCCTGTTCGGTGCGCTGGTGTTCAACATCTGGCCGGTCTTGCCCCCGCGGAACGGACTGTTGAGTCTGGACACGCTGTGGTTCCTCGTGATGCCCGGCCTCACGATCGGGACCGCCTCTGCCTCGACGCTGATGCGGATCATGCGCTCGTCGATGGCCGAGGAGCTCAACAAAGAGTACGTCACTGCTGCGCGCGCGAAGGGACTCCCCGAGCGAACGGTGATCCTCAAGCACGTTCTGCGTAACTCTCTGATCTCGGTGACGACGGTCGCGGCGTTCCTGACCGCCAACATCGTCGCTGGCTCGGTCGTCGTCGAGGTCGTCTTCAGCTGGCCCGGACTGGGTCAGGAGTTCGTCCAGGCGATCACCTCCCGCGAGGTCAATCTCATCCTGGCGATCACGCTGTTTACCGGCGTCGCACTCGTGCTCGCGAACCTACTCGCAGACATCGTCTACGCGATGCTGGACCCACGGATCAGATACGACTAACTATGTCTACGCAACGAGGACGGATACAGATCAGCGGTTTCGACACGGAACAGGTGACCGAACGGGAGCCACTGTCCGACTGGACAGCGGGTGGAACGGGTGGCGGAACGGAGGGCCGCTGGCACCGCGCCTGGCGGCAGTTCAAGAGCAACCGGACGGCGATGATCGGCCTCGGGGTCGTCGCGATCATGGTGGTGTTGACGACGTTCGCGCGACCGGTCGATATCGCCGGCATCACCGTCCAGCCGATCTCGCTCGCACCCTTCGACCCGCAGAAGAGTCTCTTCCTCGAACCCGGTTCGAACGTCGAAGCGTACGACCCGCCGTCGCTGGCCCACCCGATGGGGACCGACGCCTCGGGTCGAGACCTGTTCTCCCGTGTGATGGTCGGCGGTCGTGCGAGCATCTCGATCGGCTTCGTCGTGGTCTTTATCACCGCCGGTTTCGGGCTCGTCTACGGTGCCGTCGCGGGCTACTACGGCGGCTGGGTCGACGAGGTCATGATGCGGATCGTCGACACGGTCTTTGCCTTCCCGGCGCTCGTGTTGGCGCTGGTGATCATCGCCATCCTGGGTGGTGGCTACTGGCAACTGGTCGCGGCCTTCGCCTTCCCCGGCTGGGCCGGCTACGCACGACTGATACGCGGTGAGATCCTCTCGGTCAAACAAAACCAGTACGTCACGGCCGCACAGGCACTCGGTGCCCGTGACCGGTCGGTGATCTTCAGACACATCGTTCCCAACGCCATCGCGCCCCTGATCGTCCAGGCGTCGCTGTCGATCGGAACCGTCGTCATCGGCGTGGCGGCGCTTGGCTTCCTCGGTCTCGGCTTCCCGCCGGGCACCCCCGAGTGGGGGACGATGCTCGACGCGACCCGCGAGACGCTCATCCAGGGGCCGGGCGGTTCGATCCCGTGGTGGGCAACGGTCTTCCCCGGTGGAGCCATCTTCATCTTCGTGATGGCCATGAACATGATCGGTGACGGCGTCAACGACGCGCTGGACGCCCAGAGCAACGTCGACGTCGAACAGGGAGGCGGTAACTGATGTCCCTCGTCGAGATCAACGACCTCACCGTGAACTTCTACACGGAAGAGGGGGTCGTCAGGGCCGTCGACGACCTCTCGTACACGATCGAACGCGGCGAGAAGTTCGGCGTCGTCGGCGAGAGCGGTGCCGGCAAGAGCGTCACCGCCATGTCGCTGATGCGCCTGATCGAGGACCCCGGACAGATCGAGAGCGGCGAGATTCTGTTCAAAGGCGAGGACCTCCTGGAGATGAGCGAAGAACGCGTCCGGTCGATCCGGGGCAACGAGATCGCCATGATCTTCCAGGACGCCCAGACCGCGCTCAACCCCGTCTACACCGTCGGCGAACAGATCTCCGAGGTGATCAGACACCACCTCGACTACGGCGAGCAGGAGGCAAAGGAGCGGACGATCCGCCTCCTCGACGAGGTCGGGATCCCCGAGGCGGAAGCGCGCTACTCGGACTATCCCCACGAGTTCTCCGGCGGGATGCAACAGCGAGCGGTGATCGCGATGGCGCTGTCCTGCGATCCCGACCTGTTGATCGCCGACGAGCCCACGACCGCCCTGGACGTGACCATCGAGGCGAAGATCCTCGACCAGCTCGAGGACCTCGCCGACGAGTTCGACACGTCGATTCAGCTGATCACGCACGATCTCGGCGTGATCGCACAGGTGTGCGATCGTGTGATGGTGATGTACGGCGGTCGCCCGGTCGAGAAGGCACCGGTCGAGGAGCTGTACTACGACCCGAAACACCCCTACTCGGTCGGGCTGATGAGCTCGATTCCCCGGATCGGGGACACCCGAGAGCGCCTCCAGACGATCCCCGGCACGATGCCGGACCTCGTCGACGTTCCCACGGGCTGTAGCTTCCACCCCCGCTGTCCGTACGCGGAGGAGGCCTGCACCCGCAAGGACCCGGTACTTGTCGATCCCGAGACCGGCCACGAGGCCAGCGGCGACCCGGACGAACACGCCGCCGCCTGCCTGGAGTACACGGGCGATCTGACCGGGGGGCTGGACTACACCGTCGAAGTCGACGGCGAGGATCCACAGATCACACCGGGTGATCAGCGTGAGTAGAACGATCCTCCGAACCGAGGGGCTCACGAAGTACTACGAGAGCGACGAGGGCTTCGTCGACCGACTGCTCGGCGAGCCACAGCTGGTCAGAGCCGTCGACGGCGTCGATCTCGAACTCGAAGCCGGCGAGACGCTGGGTGTCGTCGGTGAGAGTGGCTGCGGGAAGACGACGCTTGGCCGCTCGATGCTCCAGCTCGTCGAGCCCACCGAGGGCTCGGTGTACTACCACGACGGCGAACAGGAGATCGACCTCACCGAGGTCTCGAACTCCAAGCTGCGATCGCTGCGCACCGACCTCCAGTACATCTTTCAGGACCCGTTTTCGAGCCTGAACCCGCGCCTGACCGTCGGAGACATCATCGGCGAGCCCCTGGACATCCACGACATCGCCAGCGGCGACGCTCGCATGGAGCGGATCTACGAACTCCTCGAGACGGTCGGGCTCAACCCCAGTCACGCCAACCGTTACCCCCACGAGTTCTCCGGGGGCCAGCGCCAGCGTATCGGCATCGCGCGCGCGCTGGCGGTCGATCCGGAGGTCATCATCTGCGACGAGCCCGTCTCGGCGCTGGACGTGTCCGTCCAGGCCCAGATTCTGAACCTGCTCGAAGACCTCCAAGAGGAGTTCGGACTCTCCTACGTCTTCATCGCCCACGACCTCAGCGTCGTCGAGCACATCTCGGATCGGATCGCGGTGATGTACCTCGGCGAGGTCGCCGAGGTCGGGCCGACCGAGTCGGTGTTCAACCCGCCACACCACCCCTACACGGAAGCGCTGCTGTCGGCGATCCCCGAGCCCGACCCCCTCTGGGAGGCAGACCAGACGCTGCTGTCGGGCAACGTCCCGTCGCCGATCGACCCGCCAAGCGGCTGTCGGTTCCACACGCGGTGTCCGCGGGTGATCCAGCCCGACGAGTACGATCTCGACCAGCCCGTGTGGCGTGCCGTCATGGACCTGAAGATCAGACTCTCGGAGACCGACTCCCTGGAATCTCTGACGGCGATTCCGGCCGACGAAGACACCGATCCGCACGATGCCGGCCGGGACGAACTGGACCAGCTCGTCCGCGAGGAGTTCGGGCTCCCCGAGCAGGTCGGGGACCCCCAGGTCGAGTCGGTGCTGTCCGACTTGGTCGACGACCTGGCCCAGGCTGATCTGGACGGCGCGCGCAGCCGTGCGACGGAAGCCTTCGAGTCGCCCTGTGAACGACGGGACCCGCCGTTGACCCACACCGGCGAGGGCCAGCAGATCGCCTGTCTGCTGTACGAGGACGACTATCCCGATCCACCGGCCGTCCTCCGCGACGGCGAACTCGCGGGCGACTGACCTCGCCGTCCGCGCGGTGATCGCACCGTCGCGGTCGGGACGACTGGACGCGGCCGGGACGCCAAGGTTTTTGCTCGTTCCGACCCGCCGTACAGTCGATGCGCGGACTGCTCGGCGGGGGACCGCCAGACGACGTGGACCCCTTTACTCCGGACGACGATGACGACGAGTACCGACCACAGTCGGCTCGCTCGGTCAACAGCAGCCTGGTGAGCCGGTGGCTCGTCCCCAGGGCGATCCGTCACCGGGCGATCTCGCTGTCGATCGAGACGCCCCAGGCCGAGTACGAACTCGGGACTGCGATCCCCTTTCGCGTGACGATGAAAAACGCGCTGCCGATCCCGATCACGCTGACGACGCGGTCGCCGGTGCTGTGGGCCTGGACGGTCGACGGCCTCACCGAAGCCTCTCACGTCGATCAGTACGACCCGCCAGACGAGGACGGCAAACTCCACTTCGATCGGGGCGAACGCAAGCAGTTTGCCGGCGAGTGGAGCGGACGGTTCCGGGTGACAGAGCGCGAGTGGGAGCCGGCCGACCCCGGCGAGTACGCCCTCGGCGCACACGTCAACGTCGACGATTCCGAGAGCGGCTCTCTCGCCGACGAGTGTGTCGTCCGACTCGTGCGGTGAGGGTAGTGTTCAGATACGCCGTTGCTCCTCCTGAGTTGTAAACATCGAACGCCCTCGCGGTGCGTTCTCTCCAGTTTCCTTCTCTTATCTGAACATCGCGGCAGTGAGAGCCCGACCAGTTTTGACGGCCGACCACCAAACCCCTCTATGACAGAGTTCTCCGTGGTGGAGCGCGTTCGCCGGCCGGAGTACACCGGTCCGAACCGCTGTGTCCCCTGTACTGTCGTCAATGTCGTCATCGCTGCCGTGGTGAGCACGCTCGTCGGCGTCGTCGTCCCGCTGGCCGGCGTCGCGGTCTTCGTCGCCTCGCTGGTGTCGATCTACCTGCGTGGCTATCTCGTCCCCGGGACGCCGACGCTGACCAAGCGGTACCTCCCCGAGTCGATTCGCGCGCGCTTCGACGACCACGAGGCGGACGACGAGGAGTGGGAGACGATCGAGAAAATCGAGCAGCACCGCGAGAACGCCGTCGAGCCCGAACAGTTCCTCGTCGACGAGGGCGTCGTCGCCCGCGACGGCGGGAGCGACCGTTTCACCGAGGACTTCGCGGCGCTGCGAGGCGAGCACGTCGACGCCAACCGGGACTCGTTGCGGGAACCGGCGACGCTGGCGACCCTGTTCGACGCCGCTCCCGACTCGGTCGCGGCGACGGACCGCGACTACCCGGCCATCGAGATCGACAACCGGATTCGCAAGTGGCCAAGCGAGGCCGCGCTGCTCGCGGACGTGGCGACCGACGCGGCGATGGCAGCGTGGACCGACCGCTGGGCCGACGTGCCGGTCGAACAGCGCGGGACCATCCGCGAGGAACTTCGCACGCTCGAAGACGACTGTCCCGCGTGTGGCGGCCAGATCACGACGACGGCAGACACCGTCGAGTCCTGCTGTGGGCTCCACGAGGTGATCGCCGCGGAGTGTGGCTCGTGTGGCGATCGACTGCGCGAACTCGACGAGAACCACGAAGCGAAGCTCACCCGCTAATAGGGATCGGGCGGTTTTTTCTCCCGGACGCCTCTCTCCTCGCGTATGGCAGCGTTCCAGACGCTCGACGACCTCGCAGACGGACAGCGCGTCCTCGTCCGCCTCGACCTGAACTCGCCGGTCGAGGACGGCGCGGTGCAGGACAATCGCCGGTTCGAACGCCACGCGAAGACGGTTCGAGAACTCGCGGACCGTGGCTTCGAGACCGTGTTGATGGCCCACCAGGGTCGCCCCGGCCGGGACACGTTCGTCTCGCTCGAACAGCACGCCGACATCCTGAGCGGACACATCGGCGGGGACGTGGACTTCGTCGCCGACACCTTCGGCGAGGACGCGCTGGCCGCCATCGACGCCCTCGACGGCGGCGACGTGCTCCTGCTGGAGAACACCCGGATGTGTGACGAGGAACTGCCCGAGGAAGACCCCGAGGTCAAGGCCGAGACGGAGTTCGTCCGGACGCTCGCCTCGGCGTTCGACGCCTACGTCAACGACGCCTACTCGGCGGCCCACCGCTCGCACGCCTCGCTGGTGGGCTTCCCGCTCGTGCTCCCGGCATACGCCGGCCGCGTCATGGAGACCGAGTACGAGGCAAACACCGCCATCGCACAGAAGGAGTTCGACGGGCAGGTGACGATGGCCGTCGGCGGGACGAAGGCGACCGACGTGATCGACGTGATGGACCACCTCGGCGACACGGTCGACGACTTCCTGCTGGGCGGGATCGCTGGCGAACTGTTCCTGCGGGCCGACGGCGCGCCCGTGGGCTTCGACCTCGATCCCGACCTGGATCTCTACGACTCCCAGTGGGAGGACAACCACGAGCTGATCGAGCAGATCCTCGAAGAGAACCGCGAGAAGATCACGCTGGCGACGGACATGGCCTACGCCGACGAGGACGGCGACCGCACCGAGACGGACGTGGCCGACATCGACGAGAAGACGGTCTCGTTCATGGACGTGGGCACGGACACGGCCGAGCACTACGCCGACGTGGTCCGGGACTCGGAGGCCGTCTTCGTGAAGGGTGCGCTGGGTGTCTTCGAGGAAGAGCGCTTCTCCGTCGGGACCGTGTCGGTGCTGGAAGCGATCGCCGAGACCGACTGCTTCTCGGTGGTCGGTGGCGGCGACACCTCCCGAGCGATCGAGATGTACGGCATGAGCGAGGACGACTTCGGGCACGTCTCGATCGCGGGCGGGGCGTACATCCGCGCGCTCACCGGGGCCTCGCTGATCGGCGTCGAGGTCCTCCAGCGGGAGTGACGGCACGTCCGGACGACCGCGTGCAGTTCGGGGCTCCACGATGGAACGCCAGACCGCGTGAGCGCCGTGCCGGGCTGATCGACACCGATTTGCACGCCCGGCCCAGCATATCGTGTATGCACGTTGGGATCGTCTCGGACACTCACGACGACACGGACCTCGTCGCGGCAGCGATCGAGCAGTTCGACGCCGTCGGCGTCGACGCCGTCGTCCACTGCGGTGACTTCGTCGCACCGTTCTCGGCCGCCCCCTTCGAGCACGAGTTCGACTTCTACGCGGTCCGGGGGAACAACGACGGTGAGTGGGCACTCGCCGCCCAGATCGACGAGTTCGGCACTTACCTCGGTGAGATGGGTGAGCTGACCCTGGACGGCGTCGAGGTGGCCGTCTACCACGGCACCAGCCCCGCGATCGTCGACGCGCTGGTCGAGTGTGGCAACTACGACTACGTCCTGCACGGCCACACTCACCAGCGCGTGCTCGAAGAACACGGGGGCACCGTCCGGATCAACCCCGGTGGTATCCCGATCGAGACCGCACCCGAACCGCTCCACGTCGCCGTCCTCGACACCGAGTCGGGCGAGATCGAGTTCCACCGGCTCTGAGCGGACTGCCGGCTGTCCGTCTGTCACGAATGTTGCGACCCCGTAGTCGCGAATATCTTGAAACAGTGACAACCGGCAGTATCAGTCGTCGCTCGCGGCGTCGCGGGCCGGCACAGTCGTGTCGGGCTCTATCCCCGCGAGCCCGCAGCCGATCCCCAGGGCCTCGTTGGTGCGCTCGACGCTCTCGGGGCCGTCGGCGAGGCCGGTGATCGCCCGGATGGCGTCGACGTTTTCGGGGACCACGTCGGCCTCCTGGTGGATCGCCTGGAACAGGTAGCAGTCAGTACGGCCGTCCGACAGGGGCTCGACGGTCAGGGACTCGGCCCAGATGCAGTTCTCCCACACGTCGCCGCGGGGTCGGCCCGCGTCACGGGTGTACTCTTTGAGCTTGCCCGCGCCGTCGATGCCCAGCCGTTCGGGAATCACCAGCAGTCGCCCCTCGGCGCTCAGCAGTTCGCGAACGTCCTCGGCGGTGGGCGTCGCCCGGAGTGTGAGGTTGATCGCGTGGGTGTGCATCAGCGTCGCGGGTACCTTCATGCCCATGGTGTCGATCGACAGCTCCGGGAAGACCGTCTTGACGTCCGGCGCGTGGTGAGAGGGGATCGAGACGGGGTCCGGTAGCGTGTCGTTGATGGGTCCCCGCCCGGTCTGTGAGGGGTCTCCGCCGCGTCGGACCAGCGTCGCGCGCACCTTCTCGATCCCGTAGCGTTCCTCCAGCGGTGCCAGGACGCGTGACAGCCCGGTCGTGTTACACGAGACGACGCGGGCGGCGTCGGCACCGACCGCCTCGTCGTAGTTCGCCCTGGCGTTGAAGCTGACGGGCGCGACGCTCGCGTCTTCGCCGCCCTGGTAGATCGCTGGCGTGTCCAGTTCCTCGTACAGCGAGCGGTTTCGCTCGCCGACGCCGGCCGGCGTCGCGTCGACGACAACGTCGCTCGCAGCCACGAGCTGGCGGACCTGGCCTGCAACGTCGATTCCCGCCGCAGTAAACGGCGTCGTCTCTGCGGCGGCGAAAAGCGGGTAGCCCCGATCACGAGCGATCTCGGCCTCGTAGTCGGGTGTTCGTTTGGCGACCCCGGCGACTGTCATATCTGGTTGTGCACGAACGGCGTCGGCGACGCGCTTCCCGATGGTGCCAAAGCCGTTGATGCCCACGCGGAGCATACACGGAGGTTCGCCGGTGGCGACCATATTCTTTATGATTATTAGTGATAGAAACGTACTCGCTTCGGAGTACCCTGTTCGCGGCCGGGTACCTTTAGGTGGGTCGGGCGGCCACTACCGTGCATGAACTCGTCGCTTCGAAAGCCGGCCCGAACCGCGGTCGAGCAGTGTCTGAACCTCCAGTCGGCGGAGTCCTGTGCCGTCGTCACCGACGAGAAGCGCAAGGCCATCGGCGAGGCGCTGTACCGCGTCGCCAGCGAGATCAGCGACGACACCGTCTTCCTCCGGTACCCGCCGGGCGAGCAACACGGCGAGGAGCCACCCGAACCGGTCGCCGCCGCGATGGCCGGCGCGGATGTCGTGCTCGCGCCGACGACCAAGAGCCTGAGTCACACGCAGGCCCGCAGCGAGGCCAACGAGGCCGGTGCCCGCGTCGCGACGCTCCCCGGCATCACCGAAGGCGTGTTCCTGATGGGGCTGGACGCCGACTACGAGGCGATCGCGGGCCACTGTCGAGACGTCCTCGCACAGGTCGAGGGGGCCGACGAGATCCGAGTCACCTCCCCCCAGGGGACCGACATCACCTTCGGGCTGGGCGACCGCGAGTGGCAACTCGACACCGGCATCGTCCACGAGCCCGGCGAGATGTCGAATCTCCCGGCCGGCGAGGTGTTCTGTAGCCCGACGACCGCCGACGGTACCTTCGTCGTCGACGGGACGATGATGCCCCACGGCCAGCTGGAGGGGGACCTGCTGGAGTTCACTGTCGAGGACGGGCTCGTCACCGAGATCGGCGACGACGCCGTCCGCCAGCAGATCGAGGAGGCCGCCGAGGCGGTCGGCGACGCCGCCTACAACCTCGCCGAACTCGGGATCGGGACCAACGTCGCCGTTCGGGACCTCGTCGGCTCGGTCCTCCTCGACGAGAAGGCCGGCGGCACCGTCCACATCGCGATCGGCGACGACCACGCTATCGGCGGGGACACGACCGCGCCGATCCACCTCGACGGCATTCTGCGAGAGCCGACCGTGTTTGCTGACGGTGTGGCAGTGGAACTGCCACACGCAGAGTGAGCGGGAGCGAAGCGACACACCACCAGCCCGCCTCATACTGCCGGCTGTAACTTCGTGAAGATCTTCGCCACCCCGGGGGTGGCGAAATCGTTCACAGATGTACAGCCGGTAGTATCACTCGACGAGGTCGAACGCGACGGCGACCGCGGGCTCCCAGAAGACGAAGCGGTAGCGACCCGGTTCGAGGTCGGGACAGACGACCAGCCGGTCGGCGTGGACGTGGTCCGCGACGAGGCCCTCCTCGGTGAGTCCCAGCGTCCACTCGAATCCGTCGCCGGGGGCGTGACTGATCGCCTCGTCGGTGTAGGGCAGGGGGTCGCCGTCGGTCGCGCCGCGCACGTCTTCCCACCCCGATTCGGTGTACGTCTGGAAGCTGTATTTGTGGCGGTTGCCGGTGCTCAGGACGCTGTCGCTGACGTTGGTCATCGCGACCGTGACCGTCTCACCGACGGCGGCTTCGAGTCGGTCGACCCGGAGCGCGAACGTCGGCGCGCCGTCGTCGTCGGTGGCCAGTCCCCACGGTGGATCGTCGACCCAGCTTTCGTGGCGCTTGAACCCCTCGCGGTCACAGGACAGCGGCTCCCGGACGACGGGGTCGTCGTCCGGCCGGACGTGACCGGCCAGATCGTCGGGGTCCGGGCCGATTCGATCCTCGACCGTCCCCGTCACGTCGGCACGCTCGCCCCAGCCGTCCGTGATCGTGAACGTCGCCCGTTCCGGCGGTGCGCCGTCGAAGGTGACCCGCACGAGCGTCGCGGGGTAGGTCAGCGCCTCGGTGCAGGCCGTTTCGCCGTCGCTCTCGTCTACCGCGCTCGCGTCGCCGACGAGTCGGTCGTCGCTCAGCGCGAGGTTCGAGAGCTCGACGGTCCGGTAGCAGCCGTTCGGGCCGACGGTCTCGACCAGCGCCAGCAGCGACCGCTCGAAGTCGGTCCCCCGGAGCAACTCGACCACCGGCTCGCGTCGTTCTTCGGGGAGCTCGAACGGTGCAAGCAGCGCTCGCGCCCGCTCTCGGGAGGCCGCCAGCGAGACGTGTCCGACGGCGTCCGCTCCCGCCCAGTCGGGCTCTGACGGGCTCGACGGATACCGGACCTGCTCGCCCCCGGTCACTTCGGTCGCGGCCGTTGGCGTCTCCGTCGGTTCGTCTGTCGGCGTCTCTGTCGGTTCGTCGGTCGGCGTGTCGGTCTGCTCGTCGGTACCAGTGGACGGTGACCCGCCGACGCACCCGGCGACGAGCGCGCTGAGGCTCCCGCCCGCCAGCTGGAGGGCTCGGCGGCGGCGTATCGGTGCCATACGTCTGTCGTCGGCCGCCGTTTGTAAGGTCCTTCTGTACGGTTCGATCTCGTTTTGTGCGTCCCCGGCCGGCAGTCACAGGCGGCCAGACGGCCGGGACGACGACCCTTTACGTTCGGCCCGAGTACGCTCGCCCATGACAGACGCGACACCGGGCGATCGCCTCGCCCTGCCGTGCCCGGCGTGTTCGCCGGCCTTCGAGACCGTCCACGAGGTGCTCAGCCCCGGCAGCCACGTGACGGTTCGCTGTACGGAATGTGACCACACCCACAAGGAACAGCTCCCGGACGACGACGAGGTACAGCGCCGCGTCGTCGTCTCACAGGACGGCGAATCGTTCAGCGCACAGGTCGACGTACCGGCCGAGGAGGAACTGGCCAAGGGCGAAGAGTTCCTGCTGGACGCCGAGGAGGCCCTGATGACCGTGCGGATCACCGCCGTCGAACTGGATGAGGGTGGACGCGTCGACTCCGGGACCGCCGAAGACGTCGAGACCATCTGGACCCGCGCGGTCGGGAACGTCGCCGTCGACGTGACGATGCACCCCAAAGACGGCCGCCACGACAGCACCGAGAGCTTCAAGCTCAACGTCCCCGGCGACTACGAGTTCACCGTCGGCGCGACCGACGAGTTCGGCGACAACGAGTTCACCGTCGAAGGGTTCCACGTCCGCGACGACGCGCACGGCTACGACCGCGAGCAGTACGACCAGGACCGCGACAGCGCCCTCGCGAAAGACATCAAGCGACTGTACGTCCGCGACGAGTCGACCACCGCCTGGTCGGCGTGGTAGCATGGACTGGGCGGCTCGGCGACGAGCGCTCGTCGAGGGTCTCGCCGAGAGCGACCGCATCGACGACGAGCGAGTGCTGACGGCGCTCGAATCGGTCCCCCGCCACGAGTTCGTCCCCGAGCAGCACCGCGAACGGGCCTACGACGACCGCCCCCTCCCGATCGGGGACGGGCAGACGATCAGCGCCCCCCACATGGTCGCGATCATGGCCGACCTGCTGGACCTGGCCCCCGACGACCGGGTTCTGGAGATCGGCACCGGCTGTGGTTATCACGCGGCCGTGACCGCCGAACTCGCGGACACGGTGTACAGCGTCGAGTACCACGCCACTCTCGCCGAGACGGCCCGCGAGCGCCTGGCCGATCTCGGCTACGACACCGTCGCGATCAGGAGGGGAGACGGCCGCGAAGGCTGGCCCGAGCACGCGCCGTACGACCGGGCGTACCTCACCTGTGGCGCAGCGCAGTTCCCCCCGGCGATCGTCGAACAGCTCCGGCCCGGGGGCGTGGTCCTCGGCCCGCTCGGTCGACGCCCGCAGACGCTCGTCCGTGCTCGAAAGCGGGCCGACGGCGAGCTAGAACGCGAGCGCCACGGCAGCGTCCGGTTCGTCACGATGCAGTGACCGCGGTTCCCCGCCGCCGTCGGACGATCCCCTCGCAGACGCCGAGGACGCACGTGACGCCCACCGCCGCCGGCCCGAAAAAGAGCGCGTAGAGTGTCATCGGGTCGCTCTCGCCCCCGATCCGCAGGAACGACCACGCCAGCACCAGCGTCACCGACGCCGTCGCGCCGAGCGGGACGACGTAGCCGTACTCGCTGTGAGTGTACAGCGCCACGGCCCCCTGTCCGGCGAGGACGAGGACGCCGATGAGTGCGAACGGGCCACACGTCCCCGCGTCTCCCGGGAGCGAACACCCCAGCCCGGCGACGCCGATCCGCGGGACGGCCCAGAGGCCCCCGACGACGAGCGCGTACACGCCCCCGCCGACGGCGGCGTATCGCCGGGGTGACGGCCGCCGGCCGACGACCAGCGGCACCACGGCGACGAGTGTCCCGGCCGCGACCGCGAGCCCCAGGATCACGACTGCGCTCCCGACGACCGGCTCGGGTGTGCCCGGCATCGTGGTCGCCTTCGACCGATGGACTCGTGAATCTTTCCACGGACGACCGGGGCGAGCACCTCGGGCTCGGCCTCTGGCGGTCCACGTAGCCTCGGCTCTGCCGTCGATTCTCGCGCCACTCCGGGGCGAGCCATTCATATACGTCCGGCGGGAACCTCGGGTATGGAACAGGCGGTGCTGCGGGAAGACATGGTCGACAGCCTGACCCACGAGAGCAAGGGCTGTCTGCAGACACCGCGTCTCGCGGACGCGATGCGAACGGTCTCGCGGGAAGCGTTCGTCGAGGACGACCGAGCGGCCTACTCCGACCGGTCGTTCGAACGGTTCGGGACGCGCGTCCTCGCACCGAGCACCGCGGCACGACTCCTCGAAGCGCTGGCCCCCGAACCGGCCGACGACGTGCTGATCGTCGGCGTCGGCGTCGGCTACACGGCCGCGCTCGTCGCCGAGATCGTCGGTCCCGAGCGCGTACACGCGATCGACATCACGCGTCGGCTGGTGTCCGACGCCCGTTCGAACCTCGCGACGGCCGGCTACGAGGCGGTCCTCGTGGACCGTCGCGACGGGGCCGAGGGACTCCCCGAGTACGCGCCCTACGACAAGATCCTGCTGGAGGCGGCGGCCGTCGAACCGCCGCGCGCGCTCCGGGAGCAACTGGCCGACGACGGTCGCCTGGTCATGCCACTCGGTGCGGCCGAGCAGACGCTGACGGTCGTCGCGGCCGACGGCAGTCAGCGCCGCCTCGGTGGGGTCGCCTTCCAGCCGATGCTCGTCGAGGGCGAGCAGGCAGACACCGTCGAACGCAACCGCACCCACCGCGAGGACCGCGAACGCGCCCAGCAGGCCGCCCAGTCTCGGGCGGGCTGGGAGCAAGAGTGGATCGACTGGGACGACTACTAGAGGGGATCGAGTTCGTTCTCCTCGTCGGTGAGCAACTCGTCGATCTCCGCTCTGCGCTCGGCCGCTTGCTGCCGGCTGTTTTCCTGTGCCGTGACGGCCCGCTCCTGGAGCTCGTCGACGCGTGGCACCTCGGTGACGTTCGAGAGCAACACGGCCACCGAGAGCGCGTCGGCGTCGGTCCGGGGGTCGTCGCCGGCCAGCACCTCGACGCTGTCGGTCTCGCGTTCGAGCCACTGGCGGGCCCGCTGGAGCCCCTTCTGTGAGACCTCGCGTGGCGGGCCGGAGACGACGATCAGGGCGCGCTCGGCGGAGGCGGCGTCTGCCGGACAGGTGAGCCGCGACTGGACGGCCTTCCGGACGAGCCCGTGGATCTTCATCGCCAGATCCCCGTCGTCGGTGTGGCTCTCGCCGTTGGACCGCAGGCGGCCCAACAGTCCCTGCTTCGATTTCGTCTCGGCCTCGACGTCTGCCTGACTGAACGCGATCGTGCTGAGACCCCCGGTCGCCAGCGTCCGGCGGATGTCGCTGGCGTCCATCGCGGACTCGGACACCTGCGAGCCGTCGAGTTCGCCGGCTGCCAGGAGCGTGACGAACCGCCGCGCGATCTCTCGGTTGGTCCGGTCGTACCCCGCCGCGACCGACCCCTGGGTCTGTCGCCAGGCGTCGTTGTCGAACACCATGAGGTTGTCCGTCGCGTCGGCGAAAGCCTGGAGCGAGCGGGCGGCGTTGAGCGAGGGACGACCGCCCTCGTCGGCGCTTGGCAACACCCCCAGCCCGTAGATCGGTTCGTCGTAGATCCGACCCAGCCGCTCGGCGAGCTCCGGCGCACCACCGCTCCCGGTTCCCCCGCCGAGCCCGGCGACCACGAGAAAGCCGTCGGTCTCGTGGATCGGCACGGCGTCCAGTTGGCGCTCGATCTCGGTGAGGTCCTGGCGAGCGATCTCCGAGCCCAGCTCCGGATCGGCACCGACGCCCCGTCCCTTCACCCGCTCGTCGGTCTGGCCGATGATGAGCCGACGGTCCGGCGGGAGCACGTCCAACTTCGCGAGATCGATCTCCGCGGAGTTGATCGCGAGCGCCTCCGTCGTGAGCGACCGCCCAGATCGCTCCTCGAAGGCGAGGAATCTGTCGACGATCTTGCCACCCGCGTTACCGAACCCGATTGCGGCGAGGTTCATGCGGTGGTCGTTGGCCCACGACCGGATAATTATAGAGTCGTTTCTCTCTATCGGCGCGTGTAACGCTCGCTTACCGACCGACGCCGCCGGGTCGCCCCACGAGAGTGGGGACGCCGGTCGCTGCGGTGACTCGCGGGCGGTGGTCTAGCCGCCGTCCTCGACGACGAGGATTCGGGTGTTGCGCCGCCGGTCGCTGTACCCGCCGCTGGCGGGGGGTTTCACGTCGATCGTCACCGTCCCCTCCTGCTGGTTTGGCCCCAACTGCGGCGCGATCGTGACGGTGGCGTTGCCTCTAGAGTCCGTCGTCGCGGTCACCGCACCGTCCAGCGTCGCGGTGCCACCGGTGACGACGACCGTCGCGTCCGAGACCGGCTGGCCGTCCGGATCGACGACCGTGAGCGTCACGTCCGTCTCGCCCTCTCCGACCACCTCCTTCGAGGGGTCGACGTCGAGCTCGCTGACGGTCATCGTGTCCAGTCCCGAGATGGTGTTCATCATGACGCTCAGGCTCGCGACGCCGACGACGAGGGCGATGACGAGTCTGATCGGCAGTCCTTCGATGGCCCGGTCGTCGCGCCACAGTTCCACGAACATGGCGAGTCGTGGTCCCGTCCCGGTACATAAAATCACGTCTCGGCCACGGACTCACAGCGAGAGGACGAGCCACGCCAGACCGACGGCCGCGAGCGCGCCCACGAGGTTGGCGACGGCGTTGCCGACCGCGACGAGAGGGCGGCCCGATTCCCACAGCCGGACCGTCTCGACCGCGAACGACGAGAACGTCGTGAACGCCCCGCAGACACCGACGCCGACCAGCAGCGCGACGCCCTCGCTCGGTGTGGCGAGGGTGACCAGTCCGAGGACGAAACTCCCGACGACGTTGACGATCAGCGTTCCCAGCGGGATCGCTTCCCGGTCGACGGCCGTCGCCAGCGAGTGACGACAGAGCGCGCCGAGCGCCCCGCCGATCCCGACGAGCACCGCGGGTTCGATGGCGACCATCACCCACCCCTCCGGCCAGTTCTACGGACGAGCGTACGCCCGGCGAGCACGCCGGCAAGACCCAGCGCGTAGCTCCCGGCGACGTTCGCGAGCGCCCACGCCGGAGCCAGGCCGGCCGTCTCGACAGCGAAGGTGCTGTACGTGGTAAACGACGAGAGGAAGCCGGTCGTCGCGGTCAGCCGCGCCGCGCTGGAGAGCCGTCCCAGGTGGACGGCCTCGTAGACGAGGACGCCGAGCGCGAAACTCCCGACGGTGTTGACGAGCATCGTCCCGGCGGGGCCGGCGACGAACTGCCCGGCGACGTATCGCACGATCGCACCGCCGAACCCGCCGACGCCGACGAGGGCGAGCGTTTCGACCGTGTGGTGTGAGGTGCTCTCTGACATCTGGCTGTCGTCGTGGCCGTCGACGGTCGATGGGTCTGCTCTCGCGAAGGAGTATATCGCTGTCGAAGCGTCCGGCGGGTGTCACTCCTCGTCGAAAATCGCCTTCAGCGTCTCGGTCCGGTCGCGCAGTCGCTCTAGCCCCTGGTTCATCGTCGCGATCCGCGCTTCGATGTCGTCGGCGGGAACCGCGCCTTCCGGTGTCGGCTGGACGAGCTCGTCGTTTTCGAGCATCCGAAGCGAGTACCGCACCTTGTGCTCGGGGATCTCGGCCTCCTCGGCGAGGCGCGCGATCCCGATCGGACCGTGTTCGATGACGGCTTCGAGAATCTGGAGGTCACGCCGTTCTTTCTCGACCTGCTCGGCCAGTCGGTCCAGTCCCATGTGCTCGCTCCGTGCTTCTGTCCGTGGACACATAAACGCATCCGGTGTCGCCTCGCTACTCGCCGTCGATCGGCGTCCGCCGGAGTTCGTCGAGATCGTCGCGCAGACGCGACAGCTCCGTCTCCAGTCGCTCGCGGCGGTCGATCAGCTCGCTCAGTTCCTCCGTGTTGACCGAGTGATCGCTCTCCAGGGCTACGTCCAGCGCGTCGGTCGTCGCCGCCACGAGGTCTGCGGCCGTGCCCAGCACTTCCGACGGCGTCGCTCGCGACTCGTAGAGCTCTCGCCCGCCCGAGAGCGGGCGGTAGGTGACGATCGGCGACTCGATCCCACGGTGGTAGGCGACGCTGTAGCTGACGTTCGTCACCGGATTCTTGCGGTCTTCGGACAGCTCCGTTCGAACGACGGCGAACGGTTCTGCCAGCGTCGGGTACGTCTCGGCCAGCTCCCGGAGCCGATCGGCCGCGGTCACGTCGAGCTGGGCCTCCACGTCGCCGAAGAACTGCACCGAGTCCGCGAGGCTGAACGCGACGGTGTAGAACACCGCCTCGTCGTTCTCGGCGAGGTTCTCGATGCGGTCGTGCAACTCCTCGGTCCGGCCCTCGATCGCCAGCTTCTCGAGGTCGTCCAGCAGCGCGCGCGTCCCGCGTTCGCGTGCCAGAAACTCCTCGACGATCGCCCGCGGCATCGCTTCGCGGTCCACGTCCTCCATACGGGCGAGATTCGTGCGCCGACACTAAACAGTTCCCCACCCCCGCAAAGCATTTATCGCCGTCGTCCGATCACATCCGTGTCCGCCTCCCGAGGTGGGACGGACCTATGACAGGGTGAGGGGACTTTCTCCCCTCTACGCCACCGACTTCACGGAGCCGCCGGTCCAATTTCTGTGGACCGACTCGGCGCTCGTCTCCTCCCCACACCGGCTGTCCCGGATCGATCACACGACGATGCCTGATCGGCACGGAAAACGACGACAATGCCGACGGTGCCCACGTCGATCGCACTGCTGTCGGTCGATCGAGTGTGCACTGACTCGACGGCAGCCAAAAATATAATGCTCGCCTCTCGAATACCAGACACGTGGAATTTGCACCTGGAGCACCCACATGGGTGCTTCTCGTCGTCTCTGGTGTCAACCTAGCTATCGCTGCAATCGCCGTTCGTCGTCGAGAGGTCCGTGGCGCGATCCCGTTCGCCGTCGTGATGGTCTGTGTCTCGCTCTACTCGCTGGGGACTGCTGTCCGGGCAGCGAGTGTCACCCTCTCGGCGTACCGGCTCGGGACCATCGTCAAGTTCGCCGGTATCCTCGGGCTCGGACCGTCTCAACTCTGGTTCGGGGTGACGTATACGGACAGAGAATCGCTCCTCACTCGTCGCCGCTGGGCACTGCTGCTCGCGTGGCCAGCCGTCGTCTTCGTGCTCGTCGTGACGGCACCGGCACACGATCTGCTGTGGAGCGTCGAGGGATTCATCAACGAGGCACCACTCGCGGCGATACGGCGGGAAGACGGCCCTCTC
>Ga0207754_100343_pt1 | contig 19696 bp, 17 predicted proteins | sample A23E1SouthBayCA_FD_187728 | JGI IMG/M metagenome (GOLD analysis project Ga0207754, IMG submission 187728) | Aerobic enrichment media microbial communities from Eden Landing Ponds, California, USA - A23 E1 (SPAdes) | ecosystem: Environmental > Aquatic > Marine > Unclassified | place: Emeryville... | reverse complement strand
CCCCCGTCCGGACCCCGACCTTCTCCTCGTCGACGGCGGGCGCGGCCAGTTGGACGCAGCGCTGGACGCGCTCGACGACGCCGGCTGGGACGTCCCGGCCGTCGCGCTCGCCAAGCGCGAGGAAGTGGTGATCACGCCCGAAGGCACGCACGACTGGGCGTCGGACGCCCCCCAGTTACACGTCCTCCAGCGTGTCCGCGACGAGGCCCACCGCTTCGCCGTCCAGTATCACCAGAGCCTGCGCGACAGCGTCGACACCGCGCTCGACGACGTCGACGGGATCGGCCCCGAAACCCGAACACGACTCCTCCGGCGGTTCGGGAGCGTCGAGGGTGTCCGAGCGGCGAGCGTCACGGAACTCCGCGACGTGGCGGGGGTCGGCCCCGCGCTCGCCGAGCGCCTCGACCGGCGGCTCTGAGAGAGCGGGACGAGAACGGGGCAACGGCTAAGGGAGCTGAACGGGACGGTTAGTGTATGTCCGAGGACGACGCGATACGGCGGTTCTTCCGCGCGCTCGGTCGCACGAGCGCCCGCGTGAGACGCTGGCACCTCGGCGTCGGAATCCTCGCACTCGCCGCGCTCCTCGTCGCCGCCAGCGTCGGGACGGGCGCCGTCCTCCTCGTTCTCGTGCTCAGCGCGCTCCTCGTCGTCGCCGTCGAGAGCGTCGTGATCGTACAGGCCTACGAGCGCCGGCCCTACACCGTCCTCGGGGCGTACAAGGGGATCCTCGGTCCTGGTATCAACTTCGTCGTCCCGTTCGTGACCGAGACGGCCGTCTTCGATACGCGCACGCAGACCGTCGAGGTGCCGACGCAGGAGGCAATCACGCGCGACAACTCGCCGGTGCGCGCGAGCGCCGTCGTCTACCTCAGCGTCGTCGACGCCGAGAAGGCGTTTCTCGAAATCGACGGCTACCGCGACGCCGTCGCCTACCTCGCGCAGACGTCGCTGCGCGCGACCATCGGCGACATGGCGCTCGACGAGACGCTCAGCGACCGAACGGCGATGAACAAGCGGATCCACGAGCAACTCGACGCGACGGTCGCAGCGTGGGGCGTCGCCGTCGAGGCCGTTGAGGTGAAGCGCGTCATGCCGAGCGACGGGGTCGTGAGCGCGATGGAGCGTCAGGCCGCCGCCGAACGCTACCGTCGGGCCGCCATCCTCGACGCACAGGGGGTGCGCGGTGCCGCGATCGAACGCGCACTCGGCGAACGACGCGCCGCGGTACTCCGCGCCGAGGGGAAAAAGCGCGCGAGCGTCCTCGAGGCGCAGGGCGATGCCGCCGCGACCGTCCTCCGCGCCCGCGCCGCCGAGGCGATGGGCGAGCGTGCGCTCATCGAGCGTGGCTTTCGCGCACTCGAACGCGTGGGTGCCGGCGCGGCGACGACGTACGTCGTCCCCCAAGAGCTCACGTCGCTCGTCGGGCGCTACGGACACCGCCTCGGGGACGCGAGCGGCGGCAGCGGGCTCACATCGAATTCCGTCGATCTCGTCAAACTTGACCTCGAGGACGTGATCGAGACGCCGGCGGACGCCGACGGGGTCGAGATCGACGTGGAGTAGCCCCGACTACCAGTCCGCGTCCGGTTCGGGGGCGACCCCTTCGTCGTCGCCGTCGAGGTCGTGTTCCGACCGGAGGGTGGCGATCCGGTCGCGAATGTCGGCCGCGAGCTCGAACTCCAAGTTCGCGGCGGCGTCTTCCATCCGAGCTTCGAGTTCGGCAACGCGCTCGGCCGCGGCCTCGGCGTCCGCGGGCGCCTCGCCACCCGTCGCGTCCCCGGTATCCGTCTTCGAGCCGGGGAGGTTCGCGTCCGAAACCTCCTTGTCGATGGTCGTCGGCATCGTTCCGTGCTTCTCGTTGAACGCCTGTTGGATCTCGCGGCGGCGCTCGGTCTCCGCGATGGCGTCCGCCATCGCATCGGTCGTCTCGTCCGCGTAGAGGACGGCTTTGCCGTTCACGTTGCGGGCCGCGCGCCCCATCGTCTGGATGAGGCTCGTCCGCGAGCGAAGGAACCCTTGCTGGTCGGCGTCAAGGATGGCCACCAGCGAGACTTCGGGGATGTCGAGCCCCTCACGGAGGAGGTTGATGCCGACGAGAACGTCGAACTCGCCGAGGCGGAGCCCCCGAACGAGTTCGTGGCGCTCCAAGGTGTCCGTCTCGTCGTGCATGTATTCGACCGCGACGCCCGCCTCCTCCAAGTATTCGGTGAGATCCTCAGCCATCCGCTTCGTCAGCGTCGTCACGAGCGTCCGCTCGTCGCGCGCCGTGCGCTCGCGAATGCGCGCGAGGAGATCGTCGATCTGGCCGTCCGCGGGCGAGATTTCCACCGCGGGGTCGACGAGGTGGGTCGGACGGACGACCTGTTCGACGACCTGTCCGGAGACATCACGCTCGTAGTCGCTCGGCGTCGCCGAGACGTACAGCGTCCGATCCGTCTTCGCCTCGAACTCCTCGAAGCTCAAAGGGCGGTTCGCGTACGCCGTCGGGAGGCGAAAACCGTTGTCGACGAGACTCTCCTTGCGGGCCTTGTCGCCCGCGAGTTGGCCCTTGATCTGTGGAACGGTCCGATGGGACTCGTCGATGACGGTGAGGAAGTCGTCCGGGAAGTAGTCCAGGAGGGTGTAGGGGGCGTCCCCCATCTCCCGATCGGAGAAGTAGAGCGTGTAGTTCTCGATCCCGGAGCAGTAGCCGGCCTCTTGGAGCATCTCGAGGTCGAAGGTCGTGCGCTCCTCGATGCGCTGGGCGGCGAGCAGGTCGCCCTCGCGCTCGAACTGGGCGACGCGCTCCTCCATGTCCGCCTCGATTCGCGCCATCGCGTTCTCCAAGCGACCCTCGGGGATCGAGTAGTGTTCGGCCGGGTGAAAGAGCACCGCAGGCTCCTCGGAGACGACTTCGCCCTCAAGGGGGTCGAGCTTCGTCAGGCGATCGATCTCGTCGCCCCAGAACTCGACGCGGACCGCGTAGCGCCCGTACATCGGGTAGACCTCGACTGTGTCGCCCCGGACGCGGAAGGTGCCCTGCGTGAAATCCACGTCGTTGCGCTCGTAGTTCAGGTCGACGAGCCGCGAGAGGAGTTCGTCGCGCTCGATGGCCTCTCCGCGCTCAACGGAGAGCGACATGTCGACGTAGTTCGACGGGTCGCCGAGGCCGTAGATCGCCGAGACGGAGGCGACGACGATGACGTCGTCGCGCGTGAGAAGCGATCGCGTCGCCGAGTGGCGCAGTCGATCGATCTCCTCGTTCACCGAGGCGTCCTTGTCGATGTACGTGTCCGTCTGCTCGACGTACGCCTCCGGCTGGTAGTAGTCGTAGTAGGATACAAAATATTCTACTGCATTATCCGGGAATAGATTCCGAAATTCCTCATAGAGTTGGGCCGCTAAGGTTTTGTTGTGAGCAATAACCAACGTCGGTGTCTGTAATTCTTCAACTACCCAAGAGACAGTATTCGTCTTGCCGGAGCCGGTCACGCCAAGGAGCGTCTGTTTGTCCATCCCCGACTGAAAGCCATCAACTAATTGCTCTATCGCATCGGGTTGGTCGCCCGCCGGCTCAAAGGGCGCATCAACCTGAAAATCCTTCTCACCGTCCGGCCTGTCCGGGGAAAGCGGGCCACCTGATTCACTCACAGTAACCCTAATTAGAGTCCTGAGTCACTTTACGGGTTCGCTTGGTAGAGCGAGTGGTAAAGCAACTGCCCACGAAGTTAGCAGAATGAAGATAGATGCCTACGGGAAGCCAAACCACAGGATAATCCCGACAGGAATTGCCCCATAGAGTAGGAGAGCGATTTTGTAGTATTCAGTCGGGAGCGAGGTTTTGGAGAGGTATGATACCGCTCCGATTCCACCGAATCCTACTGCCCCAACTGTATAATATCTCCAAATCTGAGGAAGGGTATCCCACACAGGATACGCTTGTTGAATAATCAGAATTGCCATTCCTGCTATGGCTATCCGCCCAATATACCCCTGTCTCGCCTGTTGAACTCCCGCCAAAGCCAATCCCACCAATGTCAACTGAAAGATGACCGGCAGATTGGTGAACCATTGAATCACCTGTTCAGGCCCCATACAATCAGATAGCGGAGTGCTTGGTCAAAAATGTCTGTCAACCGGAGTGAAAGTGGAAGGCTCACCCACAGTCTAACACTCTCGGGACTCATCCAACAGTAGCCCGAATCTTTGAGTGTAGCGCAATTCAACGATACCAATTCTCTTTATAAGTGCTATTCAAGTCTCATACTGAGATGCCATACTCTAACCGAACAACGATACCTTGCGAAAAATCAACGCGAGAGCGGTTGAAGAGCCTGAAACGCGGTGGGGAGAATTGGGATTCACTACTGAAGAAGTTGAGTGATTCCTACGACCCCGACCGCTAACCAATCAGAACTAAGTGAACGGGTAGAGGCAGGTTCCCAAGCCCGACGCCTCTCCCTCACACGATGATTGACACCGGAGCAACCAATGTCATCTGAAGATAGCGACTATAGCGTAATAAACGAAACGGATGAATCGCCCGATAATAGCCCTATTGACCCGTCTACCCCGAATACGCAACAGTCGGGGCCAAGTGAAGAACTCACCGACCGTGTGCTTCGGGAGATGTGGGGACAAAAGAAAGCCTCAACAGGTGAAATCGCTGAATCCATTGGCTATTCACAAGAACAGACAAAGAAGGCGCTTGATTTCTTGAAGGAGATTGATGTAGTGAGTCAAGAGAAATTCACTCGCCAAAAGGCGTGGATTCTTGAGGAAGACCGGCTCACTAAGCGAATCACGGACGCGATTGAGAGGGAACTAAATTCGGTTGAGTTGCGGGAACGATACTTGATGAAGCAGAATCTCAAGAACTTCGGAAAAGATTCTCGCACTTCCCGGTTGGCTGATGATGAAGAAGAACCTGAACCCCCATCACTTGTTGAAAATCTGAATAATCCAACATAGACTAAGAGTATAGTAGAGTAGTAGATAGAGGGGGGAAGAAACAGTAGAAGAGAGTAGTCTTGGGAAGAATGCGAAGATTGTATAGTATCTGTTCTAAGGAAGTAGTCTCTCTAATAGAGATATACAAGAAAGTAATCATAGTGGAAACACTTGATAGAGGTATTGAAGATTTCCATAGAATGAACAATAATAACGGTACATCCTTAGAGGGATAAGGCCGATACATCGTTACTTCCTCTATACAAGAATTTCTAATTTGAGGGCCTGAGACGCCGATACAGGAATTCGCTTCTTCTTTAGTCCAATGGCTCTCACCGGGACGTTCTAACGCGCTGTGGCCCCCTTCTCAATCCATTGCGTGGCTTCAGACGGGTTGGCTTGGCCCCACTTAGACTGAACACTCAGATTGTGTCGTGGTTGAATAGCAACTCCGCGTCTTCCCACACATCTTCATACATACTCCGAAAAATGTCAACAGAACCAATCTCAACGGTATAGGTCGGCTTCCATCCTGCATCCTTTAGAGAGGTTCCAACAATCAAACACCGGTCATCCGCGAATACCATTCGGTCGTGAAGCGAATCGTGCGTTTTCACAATGAAATCTTGGTCACTTCGTTTAAGATGCTTCTCAGCCACAGGCCGAAAATTTTCTTTGGGATTCTTAGTCAAAATCCGGACGCTAACAGATTCCGGGAGTTTGCGAATATAGAGTTTAATCAATTCCTCATCAACATAGGGGTCTACGAATAATACTTCATCATCTACTTCTTCGATGTGGGAATCAAGTTCAGAATAGACCGCAACCTCATCATCAGAATAGACATTTTCCGTCCGTGGTGCTATCTTCCCAAGGTCGGGTTTACTATCTGCTATTCCCTCTTCCAAGTGTTCTAATAACGGGTACTGTTCCAATTCTTCTTCATCCGCTCCGCCTGCATCGTTGTAGATTCGTTGTATCAGTTTTCGACAAACTTCCTCATCGCTTTGATATATTTCATAGATGAATCGGGCTGTGATTTCAGTCCGGGTCGGTTTCGGCCCTTGGAATATCTCCGTTAGCGGGTAGTGAAGCGTTGAGGCGAGTCCTTCCTTCTGAAATGACTTGATGAATTGTTCCTGAAGCCCCTCATCGCTATAGATGCCAAAATCAAGCAACGTGAGTCTTAGATAATGTGGTGTCGGTTCTTGTTCCTTTAGCCACCGGGAGAAATCCGAGATGAGAGGTTGAAACGGGTCTTGTTCCATATCTTCTGATGGGAGTTCAGTTTTATAGTAGTATATGACTCATACGATTATTTTCTGAGAGGTTTTCCCAATACCAATACTTGGTTCCATAGAGAAAGTAACCTCATAGGTCTGAGATTCAGATATGGCACTACAGACTGTCACCCTCAAATCTCAAAAGTGGGCAAATCCGGAGAAAACCTCTTTCCCTTAGCGAGAAAGTGAACAGATGAGAGTAGCACAGAATTCCGATACAGGCTCCTTCCTCAACTGATTCAGGTGAAGCGGAGTGTAGTAGAGAGAAAGGCTGTGAGATACAACTGAGCGGGCCAATATGTGCGCTCTAATGGGTTCTACTGTGTATCTACCCTTCTCAGCACACACGAATAGATGGGTAGAGAAGGCAATAGGGCGCTCTCACAGGACTGCCTATTCCCACTTCTTGACCGCAACTCCCTGTTTCCGTTTCTTACTGTGTTTTCGGGATTTGAGGAACGGGATAATGGAGAACGGAATGCCGATGATAGTAGCCCATAGTAGCCCTATTAGACCCGTATGTATCCACCACCACGTTTTGTGGTCGTCGGGGTCGTATGAGCAATGGGGACACCGGGAAACGTCGGCAGTTTCTAATTCACCCCCACACTCCCGGCAATTGATGGAAACCGGGTCATCATCGAACTTCCTCTTGCCCACCTCTTTCGCTTCCTCATATGTGTCCGTAACTCCGCTTTCTTCCATCTCATCCGCTATTTCCTCTTTGCCGTCTGAGAGGGCCATTTTGATAGCCCCCAACTGTCCGTGTTCTTCTCGCCGTTCCTTTCCTTCCTGCTGTTTCTCGCGGAATCTGTCAAGGAGTCCCATTTGAACGGCTATCGCTTCACACTCAAGGAACTAATAGTTTCTATAGCAACTTTGAGGGTGAAACCCCACTATTCGGCGGAGCCACCACCCTCAGGTTCGGAATATCCTCTAATGCGGCTATCGGCAGATTGGATGGTTACGGCAGATGACCGTATCTTGGAGTATCTGAGCGAGAATGAAACGGGAACACCGAAGCGAATGGCCGATTCCGGGTTAGTCCGGTTCAGTCGCTCTTACATCACCCAACGATGTAAGAAGTTAGTCAATCACGGTCTACTCCGGCATCACGGCAACGGCGTTTACGTCATCACCGAAGAGGGGAAGCAGTATCTTGAAGGGGAACTTGACGCGGCAGACCTTGAGCCGGATGACGGCTGAATCTCTCCCCATCAAATCTAACGCCACCTGAATAGCGGCTTCAAGAGAACCTGAGGCGAATAGACTGAAGAAGGGGGTATCCGGTCTTATCCTAATGCCTCACCGTCTGTAGTAGGGGTTCCACTTCCCATCACGGTAGTCAATACATCCAACAGACCAACCACATCCGTTCCAAAACCGGTCAAACACCGGCTTCAATGATTGAGGCACATCAGAATCAAACGAATCTATCTCAATGCGCTTGAGGGACATTTCATCCTTTGGTATTTTCGGGGTTGAGATAGGCCCCTCAACCTTGTCTGTATAATACATTTCGTTGCCTTGGAGACCAACCACGGTGATGTAGACAAAGATGGGTGGCTTCACCCCGAGTTCTGTGAGAGCGTCTAAAGAACCCTGAACGGTATTTACGGCTTCAAAATCAAATCTATGGGCGTGAAATTCTACATCCGTTTCCGCCGCTTTCTCAAGGAGTGTTTTGGAATGTAGAAACACATCAGTAGAGACCGCTTCCACCCATCCATCTTCGTGGATGAAAGTATATTTCGTGTGTTCATCTTTCTCTTCGTGTCGCACATACAGTTTCCCGTCATCAACAGGCTTCCCGTCAAAGGATGCGTTAGTTTTTCCATATTCAGGTGGGATAGGCAGGTCTGAGGGCCTAATACCGTAATCCATACTTCGCATCCCATTGGGGATGAGATGAATCGCCACAAAGGGGCCTTCCTCTAATTTGGTGGGCAGGTTTCTCCGATTCTTAATCGCTTCAATCCTGTCTTGTTTGAACTCTTCAATCTCTTCCGTAACGTCATCTCTTCCCTGAGGGTCAACCCCCAAATGGCGACGGGCAACACCGGGTAGGTCTGTCTCAATCTTATTACGAAGACGTTCGTGATGCCACAAGTCTAAATCCCAACTATACTTCTCACGGATTTCCCGTCTCATATCTGCCTCTTGTCTACCGGTTACTTCCTGATTCGTGACAAAGACAAACCACCCATAATCCTCATCGTGCCCGGCGGCTTTTTTCGCATCCTTCCTCAATTTGCTCCGCCAAGTTTTCTGTGTACTGTAGTGTGCTATCCCCGGCTCACCGTTTATTTCTACGAAGGCATCTCGCCCCGCATCCGTTCCCTGTATCCCGCTCGGATTCACTTCATATCCGTAGTCCCGTAGAACATCCGAAGAGATTTTTTCAAAGGTGTCTGTTCCAACTTTGGAAAGAGCGTATTCCACATCGGTAGTCATAGATGAGGTATAACGTTAAGCACCAATAGTGTCGTTGGTGGTGCGGAATCGCCCGAAGAGCAAAACGTGTGGCCCCCGTAATGGGAATTGAAAAGACAAATGCTGTGTCCAAATTGCTCTTGGCATTGGGACTTTGCCGGAGACGGGATGGTGTGTCCGTTTTGTTCCGGTGCTATTGGAGTCCCCACCGATGACGACCCCGAAGAGGCTCACAAGGCGGTAGCCGAAGCCGGCGAGTGAAGGTCTACCCGTAGGTTCGCCGGAGAGGGCGAGAATTAGCCCGTATGCGTTTTCTTCTGTTGATGAGGGGGAATCACCATCGATTCTGAGGTGTCCACAGCGCCTTCAGAAAGCCCTCAGATAGATTATAATTCTATAAACGATAGGCGGAGTGCTGAGTGAGGAAACTGAAAGATTTGGCAGAAGGGCGACGGAGAGCACAACGGAGCCTACCTGAGAGGGCCTGATTGAGGGTCAATCTTTCTCGCTGATAGGTTTGGTGACCCCTTGTGAAATCACGCTACTTGGAGATACGTTGTTTTAAACTTTAAATGTCGGATTTAGCGAAAAGCATCGGAGAATAAGTGATAGTATCATATTTATTATCATTATTCCACATTCACTCTCCATACGATGCTTTGATATGATGTGACCGTGGATTTCGCGTAACTTGCGTCTATGAGTGAACAGGTGTCTGAGGATATTGATGTAGATACTGTCCGGGAGTTAGTAGAGAAATATCAGTCCAAATCATCCCGCGAACGAAAACAACTGAAAGAGGCGGCAGTCCGACAACAATTCATCAATCCGCTTTTGCGGGCGCTTGGATGGGATACTACGACCGATCAAGTAAAACCTGAACAGCGAACGTTGGTCGGAGATGCAGATTACGCGCTCAGTCTGAAGGGGCGAGAACAATTCTTCATTGAGGCGAAACCATTCTCCGAAGACCTTGATGGTACACGCCGAGTGAGTAGCGGTGAGAAACAATCCTACGTCGAACAAGCGATTGATTACGCTTGGCATCAGGGATGTGATTGGGCTGTTCTCACGAACTTCAGGGAACTCCGGCTCTACTTCACTCACGTCAATAAGGACAATCTTGAGAAGGGCCTTGTATTCACCCTCTCAGCGGAAGAATATACGACTGATGAAGGATTAGACCAATTAGCGAAACTCTCCAAGCCTGCGGTATCAGACGGGTCGCTTGAGCGATTAGAGCGTGTTCGGGAACGCGATTCTGTCACAGAAGAAATCTTGAATGTCTTGTCTGAAGCCCGGATGCGACTCACACAGGATATTCACGAATCGCACTCGGAACTTTCACTCAATGAACTCCGGGATGGAGTTCAACGTATCTTAGACCGGGTAGTGGTGATGCGGGTCGCGGAAGACCGGGGCGTAATCCCTGCTGATACATTGTTGAATATGTCTCAGTCGTGGGAGAAGACCACTATCAATCCGGACGTTCGGACGTTGGTACGCGACCTGAAGAACGCCTTCCGAGACTTTGATTCAGTCTACAATTCGGAGTTGTTCGCGGAACACCCCTGTGAGGATTACGAAATCTCAAATGACGTGCTGTTGGAGATTATTGACTCCCTCTACGACTACAACTTCTCCTACATCGATGCAGACGTTCTTGGAAGTATCTATGAGGACTATCTTGGTCACGCGATAGATGACAAGTCCGAAGACTTGGAATTGGTTCAGCAACCGGATGAGCGGCGAGAGGAAGGAATCTACTACACTCCGGTTCCGGTGGTTGAGTATATTGTTGAAAGCACCTTAGGCGACCGGATTGAGCGGATAATGGATAACGTGCGGGAAGAAGTAAACCGAGAGAATCCCAACTTTGAAGCGGCCCGTGAAGAGTTCGATGCGATACAACAGATTTCGGTCTTGGACGTGACTTGTGGGAGCGGGAGTTTCCTCATCAAAGCCTTCGACCTGTTGGTAGATGCTTATGATGAGTATCAGGACTTAGTTCGTTCAAGCAATGGGGGAATGGGTGTCCAAGACTATTCTGCCGCACTCACCATCCCGAACGACTACAAGCGCCACATCCTGCGGAACAATATCTTCGGCGTGGACTTAGACTACCAAGCGACCGAAATTGCTACGGTCAACCTGCTACTGAAGGCGCTCAAGAAGGATGAGAAACTTCCTGCGATTCTTCAAGAGAACATCAAGGCAGGGAACAGTTTGCTGAACGGGTCGGCTGAAGACGTAGCAGATGTTCTTGATATTTCCATTGAGGAAGCGGAAGAGTTGGGCGCGATGGAATGGGAAGAAGAGTTCGACCATATCTTTGAGGAACGTGGTGGGTTTGACGTAATCGCGGGAAACCCACCGTGGGGTGCGGATATGAGTGATTATGAACCGTGGTTGGAGAGTGACCACGGATATGAGTTGGCAGGTGGTCAATACGATTCGTATGAACTATTCTTGGAGTTAGGTGAAGACCTTCTAAGGGAAGGGGGAACGCTTGGCTTCATTATCCCGGACAGTATCTTCAATGAAGACTCAGTACCTCTACGCCGTTGGTTGGTTGACAGTCATCAATTAGATCGAGTTCATAAGTTAGGTGAAGGAATTTTTGATGGTGTCTTTGCGGCTACTGCTATTGTTCAGTATACAAACATCGAACCTAACGAACAGCATCAAGTAGAGGTGAGTCTACTTCAGAAAGCCGACCGAAAACGAATGCTTGGAGCCGGTGGTGAGGCATTAGCGAGTGTTATTGAGGATAAGAAGCACATTACCGAACAGCGCCGATTTGCCGAAGACGAAGACTACGTGTTTGATATTTGGGCCGGTGAGAAAGACCACGAAATTCTTGATGCGATGGAAGCCGACACAGTAGATTGGTCACAAGTTATTGATAACGGGCGTGGAGATGAAACAGGCAGGGAAGGAGAGATTCTACAATGTCCCTATTGTACGGAATGGAGTCCGTTCCCGCGAAAACGGGCTGAGTCTAAAGGCGGTGGATACTACTCAAAGACGTGTGACCATTGCGGAGAAGAATTTGAGTTTGAGGATGCTATCTCAACCCGACATATAGTGAAGGATGAGCCGACTGAAGAATGTGAGACGCCCATCTACTTCGGGGAACACGTAAACCGCTACCGTATCAGCGGAAACGCATACATTGACGCGGATGTAGCGGGGGTCGGACTGAAAGATGCGTGGCGATTTGACCCGCCCAAGTTACTCATTCGGGAAGCAGGTGTTGGCTTCTATGCGACTGTTGACTACACCCAAGCCCGATGTTTGAAATCAGTAATGTCGTTCCGACCGGCTGAGGAACGGGAAGAGCCATTCGACAAGTACGACCTTGAGTATTTCTTGGGCTTTCTCAATTCGCGGGCGATGCTCTACTACTACTCCAAGACCAAGGGAATTGTTGAGTGGCAGTCGTTCCCCCGTCACCCGCAAAGTTTCATTATGTCGCTCCCCATCCCGGCAATTGACTTTGATGACCCTGATGAGAAGGAAGCCTATGATGAGTTCGTGGGGTTAGTGAAGCAGGCGACAGACGGCGATGAACAAATAGATGAAGACTTGGATTGGGAGATTGAGCGGGCCGCATTAGACTTGTATGGGATTCCTCAAGAGAAGCGACCCCGGATTTGGAACGAATTGAAGAAGTTACAACGGCTCCGGATTGTCCGTGAGTTGTTCCCTGATACGGATGAAGAACAAGAGTGACCGTCTGTTACCAACCGGCTTCAAATTCCACTTCAAGCCCACATTGTTCTACTAAGCGTCTAAGTTCTCGCTTCTTTCCTTTCTTGTTGTCGTGGGTTTCAAGGTAGAATCCGCCGTTCAATTCTCGCGGTCGCCTCATCTCTTGTTCTTCATCGGGGTACGTTGGTTGGTTATTGAGGATTACTTTGGTTCTTCCCGGAATATAGGGAAGCGGCTCAATGGCAGAAATCAGATTGTGGTTGTCAATCAGATATTCCACGGTGTCTGCCATTACATCGCTTTGGTTGTCGTCTGCGAATGTTGCGATAGCAGTATCTCCGTTCATTAATTGGACGACATACTCACCGGTCGCTTCTTGAACATTCTCAACTTCAGGGGTGGTCACTTCTTTCTCTTCGTCCGGAGATGACGTAGTGCCAATTGCTCTCCGCTGTTCCTCAAGAGCCGAAATTAACTCATCAACAAACTCCGTTGCTTTGGCTTCCGTATCCAATGGGACAGACGTACCAATCTCATTCGATAGAACATCGTTGAGTTCCTTCGCTACCCCTTCCTTGTTCTGTTGAAGGTGTAGAATGGCTTCACCCGCCTGTGCTATTTGAGTCGCTATCTCATCGGACTTACCCGACTGAATGGACTCCTTGGAGAGTATTTCCAACAAGTCGGGGCGTTCCTTCAGGTCGTCCAATTCAAACTGTATGAGAGATATTTCTTCTTGCCTGCCGTCATCCCCTTTGGTCAACACTTCAAACGATTTGCCGTTGGTCACGACCCCCCAATCCACTTCCAACTTCTGTCGCATATAACTACGAAGTTGTTCCACACTATCTTCATTAAGACTTGAACGGGCAGGTTTGGCTTCAACGAATACGACCGGGGTATCCCCTAATTGTAGCGCAAAATCCACTTTTGTCTTCCCGGTCGCCATCCGAACCGTATGCTCGGGTTCAACTTCCGTTGAGCGCGAGTCCCATCCAAGCACTTCAATGAAAGGGAGAACAAGACGGAACTTCGTCGCCTCTTCGTCCATCTGAGGAGAGGCTTCTAAGGTGGCTTGGGCTTGGTCTACGAACTCCCTCACTTCCCCTTCATCCATAATTGTGAAAACATTGCTCAACCCATTGTTATCAATGTACCCGACTACGACCGTTATGATTGGGTATTTCAGCGGGAATAGAACAAGGCTACGCTGAGGTTTTCTAAATCAAGGCGGTCGAAGGTCGCGCCAACGAAGGTCTACTGTTTCTCCATCATCCAACTGAATCCGGTATATCAGCGAATCCCGGTCATCGCCCGTAACTTCACTCGCGTCATCTTCTAAGAGTTCGACAACCTCGCCGTGGCGACCGTGATAGAGTTCGTAGTCGGGGTCTGTCTCATCAGGAATATCAACCCTCACCCTGTCACCCGGTTTGAATCGGTTCATCCGCCTGTCTGAAAAGGAACGACGTGACGTGACGTGATTAATCCTGCCGTCTCTCAGTCCACTCACAGCCACAGGACTCACAGGTGTAGTGTTCCTTCGTGATGGTCGGTTCTTCCTTCTCAAACATCCACACATCGCTATCATCAGCGCAATGCGGGCAGGTTCCATCCACCTTCTGAGCGAGAGGCACGACACTCCCTTCTTCTCAAGGAAACCAATTAAAGGATAGGTAGGACAGTCTGAAGAAGTCCAATAATGCCCAAATCAGGCGTCTAATAGGGGTATTACTGTATTTTTGGGAACATATTTTTCTATGCTCGGCCCGAAGAGGAAAGTGGACAGAAACTCGCTTGAGCGATGAACCACCGGGACAGAAATGCTCAAAACAATGATTGATGGAAAAATCGCACGAATCAGCGGGAGAGAAGTCGTACAACTGTCGGGACTGTGGATGCGCTATAGGGACTGAAGGCAGGCCAAGGTCGGAGATACAGGAAACGCATTGTGTCCTGTGTGGAACTCGCAATGCGTTAGAACAGGAAATCAGCGGTGATTAGCAACAGTTGCCTATTCGGTGAGTTGCTTCTCTATCGCCTGAACCATCTCTAACATTTCTTGTTCATCCATATCCTCAACCACATCCTCGGGGTCGGGTGAGGGAATAGGAGTTTCATATTCTCCCTCAACAGCCACATAGGTAGTTAACGGAACGTGGCAAGTTGGACAATGGTCGGGGTCTTCAGGTAGGCGGTCGTGGCACTCAGGACATTCCTGAAGGGTCGGACGGCCAAGCACAGGTACATCACCCGAAGTAGGGAGTCCTAAATCTTCACGGATAGAGTCATTCGACAACTCATCGGAAAGAGTAACGTAGGTCTCAAACTCAGACGAATCAGCCGACCAACCGGCAATCATCTTGATTTTCTGTTCGTTCAATCCCTCAAGTACCATACGGGTAATTGCCGTGTGTCTCAACAGGTGAGGATAGACTGATTTTTCGGGTTCTACGCCGGCCTTCTTCCCGATTCGATGAAGTTTATCACGGATAGTCTGATAGTGTATCGGCCCCCGTGGGTCTCTCCCATCAGGAAGTGGGGCATCGGGCGTAGGACAGAATAGAGCCGCATCAGGGTCATCTTTGTAGGGATGGTTATCGTACCAAGATTTCACGTAGTGCTTTGACCACAGTAGGGGCTTGGAGCCATTAGCGCCCTTCAGCGTTCCCTCTTCTTCATTCAGGGTAATATCCATAGTCTGCCCCTGAATGGTGATGTGCTTGTTTCGGAGCGTTCTGAGGGCGTCTATCCGTTGTCCTGTCGCCAATCCCATAGCGAGAAGCGCCCGGTCACGAAGTCCATAGCAGTTGGAGAGAAGAGCATCAATGTCTTCCTGAGTGAGTAGGTCATTTGGCCGAATCTGCCGACCCCGCTCTTTGTCAATCTCAATCTCTTCAGGGTCAATGCCAAGGTCGGAATGATACCTGTAGAACACCCGGAAAGCCTTCTGATAGTTTGAAACGCCTATTCCTGAGTCTTTCACGTCCGGATGAGCGCCGGAGCGCATTGAAGATAGCAGTTCAGATAAGTCATCCTCACTACTCTCAACAAGCGGGATGTTTGTTCTCCGAGCGGCTGTTCGTAGAACCGTGAAGTGACCCCGTACAGTCGTGAGTTTGTTCTTTCCTCGGTCGTGTTCGATGAACTTCTCAATGGCTTCAGCGTCTTCCTTGGCAATATCGCCCGATTGAACTTCGCTCTCAAGCCGTGAGTATTCGTTTTCTACGACGGCCCATTCGTCGTGTGATTTTGAGACCATTCCTAAATCGCCACAAACAGGCTATCACAGGGTAGGATAATATAGGTTAGGGCTTAGCATCGTAGTAGGAGACGAAATACTCGACGGCGTTATCGGGAAAGAGGTTCTTCAGCTCCTCGTAGAGCTGCGCCGCAAGCGTCTTGTTGTGCGCGATGACGAGCGTCGGTTTCTGAAGCGCCTCGATCGTCCACGAGACCGTGTTCGTTTTCCCCGATCCCGTCACGCCGAGGAGCGTCTGGGCGTCCATTCCCGCCTCGAATCCCGACGCGAGCGCCTCGATGGCCTCCGGTTGATCCCCCGCCGGGTCAAAGGGCGCGTCGACGCGGAACTCGCGTTCAGCGTCCGGTCGATCCGGTTGCAGCGGGCCGGCGTCACTCATTGTACGTGTTTGGCGACGCGGCTACGTAAGTGGCGTGCCGGGACCGCGCCGAAACGTTTAGGCCGCCGTTCGCGTAGTTTCGGATATGGTGATCGACGAACTCCAAGACGCGAGCGAGACGCTCGAAACCGCCGCGGACGACTGCGACGACGACGACCTGCGCGAACGACTGGTCACGCAGGCCGACGCACTCACGTCGCTCGCGGAACGGGATCGCGGGCCCGACCACGGCCGTCTCGCACGACACACGCATGCGCTCCAAGACATCGCGTCGGACGCGGACGACGACGACGCCGTCGCCGCGGCCGTCGACGACGCGCTCGCATCGATCCGGGCCTACCGGGAAACCGTCAGCGGAGTCTGACCCCGCCGCGCGGCGGGCCACAGAGGGAAGTATCAGGGGGGCAAAAACAAAGACATGCACGACGCGGCTGAGGGGGTGTTCCACGAGCCAGACATTACGGAGCGACTAGTTCTCCTCATGTTGCCCGGCCAAGACCGCGAGCTGCTCGCCACCTGGCTCAAAACCGCCACCAACTACGCCGTCGAAACCACGAGCGACGCGGACGCTCTCCCGGCCGAGTACGACATCTGCCTTCTCGACGATCGGACCCTCCACTCGTGCCGGGAATCCGTCGTCGAACACACCAAGGACGCCGATCCCGTCTATCTCCCGCACGTGCTCCTGACGACCCGCAACGACGAGGGCGTCTGGGATGCGGAGGGCATCGATGACGTCGTATCGCTCCCGGTCGGGCGCGACGAACTGCATCACCGTATCGAGAACCACCTCCGCACGCACCGCGCCTCGCTTCGTCTCGCCGAACGGGAGCAACGCCTCCGGCTCTTTCGCCGGGCGATCGAAGCCGCCTCACAAGGGATCACCATCGCGGACGCGGAGGCGGACGATACGCCGATCATCTACGCGAACGAGGCGTTCCACCGGATCACCGGCTACGACACTGACGAAGTGATCGGACGAAACTGCCGCTTCCTCCAAGGACGGAACACCGACGAAGCCACCGTCGAAACCATCCGCGAGGCCATGAAACGCGGCTCTCCCGTCACCGTCGAGCTCGTCAACTACCGGAAGGACGGAACGCCGTTCTGGAACCACCTCGACATCGTCCCCATTCGCGACGACGCGGGTCACATCACCCACTACCTCGGGCTTCAACAGGACATCACCCAGCGCAAGCGCCACGAACTCCGGCTTTCCGTGCTCAATCGCGTCCTCCGGCACAACTTCCGGAACAAGATGACGGTGATCAGAGGATACGCCGAGCGGATCGAAACCGGAGAGAGCACGTCCGAGGACGCGGAGCGGATCCGCCGTGCCGCCGACGAACTCCTCCAGATCGGGACTCAGATGTACGAGTTCGACAGTCTCGTCGCCGACGGCGACGCCGAAGGTGAATCGTTCGACGTCGTCGAGCTCGTTGAAAGCGAAACGGACACGCTCCGAAGGCACGCACCACACGCCGACATCGTCATCGACTTCCCCGATCACGCGTTCGTCTCCGGACACCCGTCGCTACGCGCCGCCCTCCGCGGGTTCTTCTCCCTCTTCGAGGACGTCTCGACAGTCGAACTCGACGTCACGATCCGTGAACGCGACGGTGACGTACGCCTCACCACGACCGATCGGAGCGGCACGCTGCAGCGTCACGGCATCGAGATCGTCGCCCGTGACGTCGAAACCCCGCTCGATCACCTCGATCGACTCGAACTCTGGTTGCTCCGCTGGGCCGTCGAACAGTCAAGCGGCGAGTTCGAGGTCGACGCGAACGACGGCCATCCCACCGTCACCATCCACCTGAACGCGACCGAAGCGGGATAGGAGCTATTCGATCCGTCCCCACAGACAGGGACGTGTCACTGACCGACGACCGTGACGACCGCACGAGTACTGGGATCGCCGGCCTCGACGAAATCCTCGACGGTGGCTTCATTCCCGGGCGGAGCTACATGCTCCGTGGCCGGCCCGGCACGGGAAAATCCCTCCTCGCCCTCGCGTACCTCGTCGACGGCGTCGAGCGGGGCGAAGACTGTCTCCTCGTCGCACTCGAAGAGACCGAAGCCGATATCCGGCGCAACGCCGCGGCCGTCGGCCTCGACATCCACGGGATCACCGTCCTCGATCTCACGCCCGAATCGAGTGCGTTCACCGACGACGAGACGTACGACGTCTTCGATCCCGGGACAGTCGAAGAACACTCGCTCACCGGAACCATCACCGAACGCGTCCGTGAAGTCGAACCAGCCCGCGTCGTCGTCGACCCGATGACGCAACTACGATATCTCGCACCCGACGAGTACCAACTCCGAAAGCAGATTTTCGCACTCACCCGTTTCCTCGAACAGGTCGGGGCAACTCTCGTCTTCACGACGCAGGCGACCAGCAACTACAACGACGAGGACTTCTAGTTCATGGCGGATGGCGTCATCGAGCTCGACAACACGGAGGCCGGACGAACCATCTCCGTCCCTAAGTTCCGTGGCTCCGAAACGCGCGGTGGTACACACACGCTCCGGATCCGCGATAGCGGCCTCGACGTCTACCCCGAACTCGATCCGAACCACCACCGATCGTTCAAGTCCAAATCCATTCCCTCCGGAATCCCCGAGTTCGACGAGCAACTTCACGGCGGAATCGAACGCGGGACTGTCACCATCATCTCGGGGCCGACCGGCGTCGGGAAGACGACGACCGGCGCGCAGTTCATGAAGGAAGCCGCCGGCCGCGGCGAACGCTCCGCGATCTACCTCTTCGAGGAAGACGAACGCACGTTCCTCGAACGCTGTACCGACGTCAACATCCCCGTCGATCGAATGGTCGAGCGTGAAACCCTCACCATCGAGGAGATCGAAGCCCTCGAATACACACCACAGGAGTTCGCAAACACCGTGCGTGCCGACGTCGAAGAGTCCGGCACACAGATCGTGATGATCGACGGCATCAACGGCTACGAACTCTCCATCCGCGGCGACGAACACACCTTTCGCTCCGAGATCCACCGACTCTGCCGCTACCTCAAGAACATGGGCGTCACCGTCGTCCTCATCGAGGAAATTTCCTCCGTCACCGGCGACTTCCAAGCCACCGAAGGCGAAATCGGCTACTTGGCCGACAACATCGTCTTCCTCCACTACATCGAGATGGACGGCGAGTTACGGAAAGTCATCGGCGTCCTCAAGAAACGCACCAGCGATTTCCAGCGCACCCTCCGCGAGTTCGAGATTACGCAGACGGAATCAAGATCGGCGACCCGCTTACCGAGCTCCGGGGAATCCTCCGTGGGACACCCGAGCAGCCGGGCGAGTGAGCGATGCGACTATCGCGTTCTGCCCGACGAGTAAAAGCCAAGGGCCGGATTTGAACCGGCGGTGGGCGGCTCTGCAGGCCGCTGCGTTAGGCCGGACTCTGCCACCTTGGCACGATTCACCGTAACGGGCAGGCGCGCTTAAACGTAGCGATCCACCCTGAAACCGCAGGAGAATGCTGTAGCTCTCGGCCTCTCGCTACACCAATGGCTGACCGACTGACTGACGAAATGAATGAACGAGTGAGGAGAGTCAATCGGTGACTCCCCGCACAGTATGAATAGCGAGGCGGCGAATCGGTGTTCCCAGAGGCTCGCGCACTCCAGTACTACCCAATACGCAGGTGAGCTTAACTTCCGTGTTCGGGATGGG
>Ga0207754_100342_pt1 | contig 19722 bp, 17 predicted proteins | sample A23E1SouthBayCA_FD_187728 | JGI IMG/M metagenome (GOLD analysis project Ga0207754, IMG submission 187728) | Aerobic enrichment media microbial communities from Eden Landing Ponds, California, USA - A23 E1 (SPAdes) | ecosystem: Environmental > Aquatic > Marine > Unclassified | place: Emeryville... | reverse complement strand
GTAGGAGACGGCTACGGTTCCGGTTCGGCGACGCGTTCTTCGCCGTCAAAGTGCGCGGAGTTGTCCTGTGGGTCGTACCCAAGCACGTCCTTGGCGCGCTCGATGGAGTAGTACTTGCGGTCGTTGTACCTCGCTACGCTCGGTTTGGGGGTTCCATCCAGTCGGTTCGGAGCAATCAATGAACCCGCAACAGAACGCTTCGAATCAGCAAGCACAGATTCTCGAACCACTTGCCCCGACAAAAGCAAAATCACTCTATCTACAATCAAGACAAGATGAGTTAGCCGACCGCTCGCTCCAACTCCACGAGAAGCACGTCGGGTCGTTCGTGGACTGGTACACCGAGAAGGCCGAGCACGAGGCAAATATGAATGACGTGACGGCCCGCGCCGTTCATGAATATCAGCTGTATATCAAAGATGGATTCGCCCAGTCCACGGTAAGTATCTATCTCAGCACTGTGCGTCAGTTCGTGGAGTTTTGCGAAAGTTTAGACGCCGTCGCTGGGGGAACATCGCAAAAAATCGTTCTTCCCGACCGCGACCGCAATGCTCGCACTGAAATGCTTGAATCAGACGACGCGACTGTGATACTGTCGTACCTACGCAAGTACCACTATGCAAGCCGAACGCACGCGCTCATGGCGCTCCTTTGGCATACGGGGATTCGGACGGGGACAGTGCGGGCGCTTGACGTGAGGGACTTGGATAGCGAACGTGACCGTCTACGGATTAGACACCGGCCAGACACAGGAACTCCGCTGAAGAACACCGAGAAGGGCGAGCGATACATTGCACTCTCTGGCGATGTAAGCGAAATCCTCGAAGACTACGCCGATAAGGCCCGCCACAGCGTAACTGACGACCACGGACGAGAACCACTGTTCACGACCAAACAAGGCCGGCCAGCGAAGAACTCTATCAGACGGAATATCTACGCTGCTACGCGACCATGTGCGACGGGGCAAGGGTGTCCACATAACAAGGACCCCGATACGTGCGAAGCCGCGCAGCGTACCAACGACGCTTGTAAGTGTCCATCCACAGTCTCGGGACATCCTGTACGACGTGGTGCTATCACCCATCATCTGCGCCAAGATGTGCCAGAGAAGGTCGTTTCCGACCGTATGAACGTCTCACAGGATGTTCTTGATGAGCACTATGACCGCCGGACTGAAGATGAAAAGGCAGAGCAGAGGAGGCAATTCCTCTCTAACGTATAGCCCCGTTCGGCGCGGCTACGTCACCGAGGCGTTGAGCGCCGGACAGCCGAAGGAGGTGACTGCCGATAGAGTGGATATGACCTACGACATCATGGAGAAACACTACGACAAAGCCACTAAGAATGAGCTGGAACGAAGAGAAAATTACATAATGGACATCTGATTAACTCACTCAGTATTGTCACATTCCGGATAGTTGGTGCATCCAAAGAACTCTCCATATTCACCCTCTCTCCTAATAAGATAGCCTCCACATTTGCTACACCGTCTGGCTTCCTGAATTTTATCTATAGCGTTATTTATTTTCTTTCGAAGATTCTGGTCCCAGTTCTCGGTCCGGAGAGTTTTCGGTTCACTAACTACCGGCCCCGAAGACTGTTCATGATGGATTTTTAAATGAATAGCATCGCTTCCCTTCGCTCTAACCTTGTCAGTATGAGTCGAGACGCTGGAATAAATTACAATATCGAATCCGTTCTCAACCGAAGCAGAATAGACGTACTCAGACAAGTCATTGATAGCCATTATATCCGTTCGTCGCGTGAAATCAGGTTCAACATCACCGAGAAGTCCCTCAAACTCGTCTTTTGAGAGTTTGTCATAAGTCATGAGTCACACTATCTAAGGGGAGTCTCATAAGAATACATCATGCGCGTGATGGTAGACTACAGAATCAATTCGTTGGAAGTTCGTTCTGTTGGTGCTATCTCTCGGAGTTGGGATTCAACAGGGCGTGAAGGTATGTAAAAAAGTTAGAAAGGAGTTCTTGGGCTAAGAGTATTTAGTTTAGTTTAAGAAACGCCAGCCACCATTTCAGACCATGTCTAAGTCGTTTGAAGTTTTTGGGCCTCAGCCAAGGAAAGACCGCGACATTTGGAGATACACTACTTTGGCCAAACTCCTGAATATGGTCGGAAACGACCAAGATGTGATGAATCTCGTTGCGTTCCGAGCCGATGAATTTGAGGATGACTATGAAGGAACTCTCTCTGAGAAAGCGAAACAAAAATTGGAACAGAACATGATTGAGAATTCCGAGTCACAATACCTCAATGATTGGGGGAGTTCTCGTAATAAATATACTGAGGAGATACGTGAAGATTTGAAGAAGGACTATTATTCTGGCGCGAACTCCCGAGCAAAGTCAGTTACAGACATGGTTCAGAAAATGCGCAAACTGACGTTCGCAAATTGTTGGAATATAGGAGAATATGAAGATTCCAATATGTGGGGCGCATATACGACTCAGACTGACGGAGTTGTTATCAAAACTACATACGATAGTATAACAGACTCAATTGTAGACTACGACGGTGTGCTGTATCTTGGTAGTGTAGACTATATAGATTTCGAACATGACAAAATGAAGACTGAAGCGATTGCGCCCTTCTTTTTCAAGCAACGACAATTCAAGAGCGAAGCAGAATTTCGATTTGTTGTTACAGATTATAAAACAAAGTACCTGAACCCAGAAGATGGAGTGAAAAATATGCCATCTGTGCCGAACAACACCACCCGGAAAATTAGTGTGAATCCAACAGAGCTAATTGAAGAGGTCCGTGTTCATCCTAAATCCGGGAATTACCTGAAGGAAGTAATTGAGAGAGTATTCAGCAGAGAAGACATAGATGCAGAAGTCAAGCACTCCAGCCTGCGACCAAGTCTTTCCTGAACTTCCACAGAGCCAATTCCAATGAAGTTCGCTCGGTTTGCGCCATTTTAAAAGGGGTTCGCTACACAAGCTACGGCAATGGACCGTGACGAGATTGATGAGTACGTCCAGCGGTGTCAGCAACTTATCGAAGCCTCACCGCAGATGGACGAGGAAAACACGAAGGTCAAGCTCGTCCAACCGTTTCTCGAACTTCTCGGCTGGGACCTCTACTCTACCGAAGTGGCGCTGGAATACACTATCCCGATGGCTTCGGGAAGCACGCACGTTGATTATGCCCTTCTCGTTGGAGACTCGCCTGTCGTATTCGTTGAAGCCAAGCCTGTACGGTCTACCCTCACCGACAGTGAAGTTCAGCAGTTGCGGAGTTACATGAGACAGGAACTCGACGTGGACTGGGGAATTCTGACCAACGGAAAGTCCTTCGAGGTACTGACGAAGAATCACCGAGGGAACGGTGGCGAAGAGGTATCCGTTGTTCAGTTCAACCTTGACGACCTCGCCGACAACCCGAGTGTGCTGAAACTACTCACGAAGGAATCGATACGCTCAGGGAAATCCGACGAGGTCGCCGAACAGGTCGCGGAAACGAACCGGGCAATCCGGTATCTACAGGACAATGAAGACAGCGTCACCGAGGCCGTGAGCGAAGCGGTCGAAAACGAAGTAGGGGAACTCACTATTGACCTTGAAGAACAGTCCAGAGAGTTCACACAGAACCTCGTCTCCGTCCTCCGAGAACAACGACAGTTCGTTAGTGAAGACCAGCCACTTGGCTCCGAGAAGGACGCGCAAGAGTCAGAGAGCGGGGAAGAAACATCAACAGACAGCGATGGAACAAAAGAAGGGTACGTCATTCGCTTCTCAGATGGCAAAGAGATTCCAGAGGTCGGAGATAGGCCACAGACGCAACAGAAACTGAATATGGGAGCGGCAATTGACTATTTGATAGAAGAGTACAATTTGATTGAAGAAATCGAGATACCGCATTTCCCGCCACAGGCTCGAAAGAATTGTTCTATCAACACTGAGCCGGTCCATCCTAATGGAGAAGATATGCGGCTACCGTATGAGCTGACGAACGGCTACCACCTCCACACGTCACTCAATACCCGAGGTAAGCAAACTCGTATTCAGGACCTCGCAGAACAGATTGGACTCTCTGTTCAGTTCCTTGGCGAGTGGTGACCTCGATAAGCCCGCCAGCAAGTTGCGGCATCGAAAGGCTACGCTACAATTCATCCCCCTGATTTCGTGTGGAACGTTGACGCGGAGTCGAAACTGGTCAGGTCGTCAATGCGCTGTTCCAGTTCCTCGATTTCCTGCTGAAGCTCGTCAGTGTCTTCGTCGGTTGCGGCAAGTCGGTCTTTCAATCCCTGCAGGCGCGTTTCCTTCTCCGCTTCATCGACCTCGGCTTTGCGAACGTATTCGCTCTCTTCAATCTCGTACACGTCAGATTCGGCGACCTCTGTCACCTCAAGGGCTTCATCAACTTTACTGGAATCAACACTCGTCACTCGCTCACGCCCAATACCTGCATCTTCCAGTATCTCCAGCACTTCCTCTTCGTCTCTCAGTGAACGGTTGCGTCGAGAAGTGCGCTGGACCGACCCGTATTGTCCCGAGACGGGTTGGTCGTGATGGAGTCGGTCAAGGAGAACACTCCGAACGTCTTGGCGGAGGTCATTGGCGTTTCGTTGCACGTCCGAGAGGAGCGTGTAGAGGTTCACCAGCGCGGGCGTCTCCATTCCTTCGAGGTCGGTCGGGTCGTGGCGTTCCAGCGCGTCAATCAACAGGAGCGTGTCAGCATAGACGGGGATGTCTGGCTCTTCTCGCTCGCCCTTCCCGGTGTCTACCTCATGGGCGTCAACCAACGGGGAACTCGTCGGCGTTTCGGTCTCTCTCAGCGTTCCCTCACGGTCGTCCAACTCGAACCGTGGATGGAGACTAATGATGGTCGCGTATGGCTCGGCATCGGGAGGGAGTCGGTCGAGGTCGAACCCTTGACGGCTGTCTTCGACCCGCTGGAACAACGTCTCGAACTGCTCGCGCTGAAGCGGGACTGTTCCGTCGTCGTCGCGGAAAGAGATGAGAATACGGTGCTGTTGCGTGTCTCTCACTCGAAAAGGCTTGCGAGACAGCGGTGTGACGAGTGTCGCATCGGAAGGTAATTCCTCTACGCTGTCAAGAAGGTTATTCCATGTCATGCCGAACGACATATCTGACCATCCTCGGGGATAGGTCAAAAGCCCATGGACGGCAATTCAGGGACGAACTCGATAAGGGCCGGGGTTGTTCAGCGAGCCAACCGAAGGGAGACATGATACACAGCGAATCCGCACCTATCCCTAATTCCCAATGTCAGCCGCGGGAAGGGGCACAGGTCGCCCCAGCCCAGCGCCAACCCCGCGCCGCCGTTGGTCCTTCCCGGTGACCAATACTCAAAGCTCGAAAATCTGGCTGAGAGCCATCTGCACTGTAGTCGGGGTTACCAAAGTATTGGGAGCGAGCGCCGTCCAATGTGCTAACCTCCTCCGTTTCTATGCACCCTGTATCCGTATCAGCTGATAGCAGAAAGATTCCCCGTCAATATGCTATCCCAGTTCCTCAATTTCCTGCTGAAGTTCATCAGTACCTTCGTCTGTAGCCACCAGTCGGAAGACCGTCTGAAACCAATTTAGATGTCTTTACGCCAAGTATAGAGTTATATTGGCCGTATAGACATTCATATTGTTGAGTTCGAGAGCTATCCTAAGCATCTCCGGCTTAGCGGAGATATAACCTGACTCGTACCCCCTCACAATCTCCAAGTAATTCTGAACGCGAAGCTTGTATCATCAGGTCGATTTTAAGCCGCCTGAGTTGACGCTCAATAGATTTCATCCATTCCTACGCTCCAATCCTCATGTCCACCTTGGAAGTGTGTGAGATTAATCTCAGAGGGTTTGACTTTTCTCAGTGTGTTCAGCTGGAATGGCCCTGCACCGGCCCCGCTCTGCACAGCCGAATTACGTGTGAGAGTGGTAACCATGCGCCGTCAATCTTCCGAGTATCGCCTAAGCAGTAAATTTCCAGCAGGTATTGGTGGTTGAAACCCGCGAATCCTATCTGGAGAAAGTCGGAACAAGGAGGGTCTGGTTCTCTGAACCTTGGGGTTTTGTAATTAGCAAAATTGCCCCCTCTCAGCAGTAGTCTTAGATACCTCTACCCTCCGAAATTAGAGGGGGTGTAATTTACTCGTGTATCATACTGCATATCTCGATGTAATTTCTGCTGTGATGGCCACAGACAAATGACCGCTGGCTGGGGTCGCGTGCGCGCACGCCGGATGCTGAATTCTTATTTTCTTACTTGTTTTTTGTAGAGTCTATATTGTTATAGTCAATATTTACCTCGGGAAGGTCGGCGGGGGTTAACCCTGCGATGTTAACCCTACGATGTTAACCCCACCATGTTAATCCTCCAATATTAACCCCACCATGTTAATCCTCCAATATTAACCCCACCATGTTAATCCTCCAATATTAACCCCACCATGTTAATCCTCCAATGTTAACTTCATCATGTTTTCCCCGTTTGTAGAGTCTATATTGTAGGAGTCAATGTTTACCTCGGGAAGAGCGGCGGAGTTAATCCTACGATGTTACCACATTATGTTCTCCCCATGCTGTTCATCGAAAGGGTCACTGATGTATATCCTGTGACGTACACACTACTCATTATTGCACCTTTCAAAGACTGTAACCGGAAAACTACCGTCAGTCCAGTGTAACATAGCGGCGGGCTTATCGGTGTTAGCAATTGATGCTATCACTTCATGATGTCACAAAATTGGTTAGCACCTGCTCACAGGGTATGTCGGGTTGCTAATGTAGCAGAGCAGAGTTTGACTTTCACTCGCCTATCAGACTTGTTACTGTCTTTGAGCGACTTATGACGGGTTTCAGATGCTCTACACCATCTACGGGCTTGCTTTTCAAATAGAGTGGCCAATATCTGAAAACTGATATTCAATACCATTTACGGCTATTTTGTATGCATATATCGAGTATATGTATCTATTTTATCTGAGTGGTTGCTACTCGAAATCACAAACCATCCATGGCATCCGTTTTCTATCAGCCCGTTCAAACCCAACCAAACGCCGCTATGACTCCGATTATGTCGCCTGAGAAAATAGAGAGGTGTCTGCTGGAAGGATTGGCTGATGACCGAGTGTGCCTTGTGCAAGTTCGTTGTTATACCGGAACCCACGGGAAACACTGCGCCGCGTTCCCGAGGCCCAATTATAGCTCACTCCCGCAGTGTAGCAGAACAAAAACACGTCCGATAATAAACATCGAGACCGCCGCCGCGTCGGTTTGCAAATCGAAATAACCTGAGTTCTCTGACCACTCTAAACAGCCCACTATATACGAACCAATACTAACGCCGTCTGGCAGATTTCGGCAGTTTTTTATTGCTGGGCGTTGTTATGTATAATAGGGAGAATAGATACGCTTCTTGGACTGCTTGTCTTCTGTTATTCTCACTTACAGTCCATTGCAACGCTCCTTGTGTCAACTTATATTATTCAAGCGGTCGCTAATCATTATCAGCGAGATTGACCGGCTTTTATCAGGTCAAGAATATCAGGACGTTCTGGACAATAACAGCCACACCGACCTTGTGAGGTGAGTTCCTGAAACAAGAGAGTAGTGCACGTTGCCTTGCAGTATCAACCGTACTCTTCTCCCTTTCCACTACAACCAAACAACACCACACCACCACCCTATGTTATGGTGCAAGAATCGCAAGACAGCGACCGGATAGTGCAGTCGAATAGGAGAATAGGTATATAAAGGAAATCTGGCTTCTATAGCCCTCGGTTTCTCAACTCGGTAGTATCGACTCGGTGAGAAGGTCGGCTTCTCGCTTGAATTAAAATCTTAATTTCAACAATCATGAGCAAAACAAGCAGTAACAACGCCGCGAACAGTACACCAACCACAGTCATCCCCGACGCATGGGAGAACATCCCGTGTGTCCAGTACGGGTTCCCGGACCACAAAGGGCCGAAGCACGCCCCGAAACTCCGCACCATTTTCGAGTGTGTTCCCGAAGACGCCGAGACTGCCAGCCCTGTGTACCACTTGAGCCGTGAGCAGTACGAGCGGCAAGACGACTTTGAGAGTGGCTACGAGGTCAAGGGATACACCTCGATAGCAACGGAACTCCAAGATGAGTGTGAAGCCGACAACCGCGAGAATCGTGTTCTCTATCCTATCCACATCGAGAGCGATGCCTACCACAAGGAAAGTCTAGCCACTCTCATCGGATGGTTCCACGATTTCGTGGAAGACTATCTTGATGTCCCATTCAATACGTGTACGCTGTACTTTTCAGGACGCCGCTCGATTCACGTTCACGTCCCCCGGTTTGTTTCTGGTGAGGACCAACGTGAACGGCTCAGGCAGTTGGCCAAGTCGTTCTGCACCGAGAAGGACGCAGATTTGGACTGTGGCTTGTACGACCCCAAGCGAATGTTCCGTCTCCCGAGTGTTGAACACGCAGAGACCGGCCTTCGGAAAGTCGAGATACAACCTAAGTGGGATAAGACCCGTATCTTTCGGGAGGCCAACGAAGCCAGCCCGGACCTTCCCGAGTCATACGAAGCGGTGCTTCGCCGCGTGTTCGCTACACAGCCGTCGCTGACCATCGAGTCACCACAGCCCCCACTCAACCCACCCCACGACCTGTTCCGAGTTCTCGACAGCAGCAAGACGGTGTTGGAGTTCGAGTTGGACGACCAAGATATTGAGACGCCACTCATCGAACAGGAACAATGTCCAGAGGAGGCCGCCGCCGTGCCAGAATGGGCGCAGTACAACGCTAAAGAATTTTCTCCTTACGCTCTCGCTGGCGGGAACGGGCGAAGTGTGGCGGTCGTGAAGGTCAAAGCTGGGGCTTTTGCTCGCAGAGGGGTACGGAATGGCGCAGTACTGGTTCCTGTGTACTTTTACGGGGCACGGGGCTGTGCTGGCGAAGAGTTCACAAAGGAAGACGAACACGCACCACTCCAACTCTCGGCCCGCGACTTCGAGAAGTGGGACTACAAAGCCGGTGACGATGTGGTCATCATCGGCGGTCAAAGCCGCAATTCCCGCATCTTCTGCGTGGGTTCGTGGCAGGCAACAGTCGCCGGTCATGCCCTCACGGGTGATGGTGCGAACCGGCAATCCGCGCTTGACTACCTCGAAAGTGAGGGCTACGACGTGGGGAAGGCGGGCACCAGCGGGAAGACCGCACCCTCGAAGACGGTAGAATCGGGAAGAGGTGCAAGCCATGTCTCACCCATGCGAGCACCGAGCACCGAAGCCGCCGCTCTTCAACAGCAGGCCGAGCAGGACGGAATTGAGACGTTGTCTCACAAAGAGCGGAGCAGAGTTGCCTGTCGAGTTCTCAAATGGGGATGGGAACCAGCGTGGGAGTGGTTCAAGAGCCAGTTTGGGGCGAATTTTAACCCAGATATTACTCGGCAGCAATTCCGAAGCGTCATTGAAGCGTACCCAGAGGACTACGGCCACATCGAAGTCCGATGAAGTGTGGTTAACCTCTGCGGCCGCCTTCTCGCTGGTTTCATCTGACGGCAAAAGTTGTGTTCTGTCAATGATAGAGTGGGTAAGAGCTGAATATATTGCGTGACCGACCAGCGTGGTTGGGCCTGTGACAAATACAATATCAACTACTCGTCGCTGGAGGTGTAAAGAGATGGCTCACACGCACCCTGAGAAGGCTTTCAACGGAGTTCGTTCGGGCCACATCTGCGACCGATGTAACAAGCGTGTGCAAACTGGCGACCTTGGGCAAGCGTATGCAACCCACTACGACAAAGACGGGTAGGTTCTGTGGCGATATGGTGCGATGAATGTGGCGAGACGAGCATCAGGGAAGGGACAAACGGAGCCGATGAGGTAATAATTGAAGCCGTGTTCTGGGAGCATCAGCTCGTCTCAGTAAAAGAAAGAGACAGGAGCAAAGTAGAGTAAGGCGAAGATAAGTCACCGTCCCTTACTTTCTTTATAATTGCTGCCGCTCTGACCTTCCAACTTATTACCAGTCGGTGATTCTGTAGGATAGTGACAGAGATTATTTGGAGGTGACTGCTGTGGGGAAAACACCAGAGCAAATAGCTGAAGACAAAATTGAGTCGGAACTTGAGCGGCAAGGATGGGAGCAAATCGATTCGGATGCGAACCAGACAGGCTACAGTAAGTTCGTAGGTCTACCCAACGGGAAAGAAGCGGACTATGTCCTGTATCTTAGCGGGCGGCCTGTTGGTATAATTGAGGCTAAGAGGGAGTCCAAGCCACCGAGAAATCATCTTCAGCAAGCACGGAACTACGCGAAGGTGATTACCGGGACTAAGAAGTACAAAAATACGTACGCAGTTCCCTTCGTGTTCGCTTCTAATGGAGAGGAGATTGTGATTGATGACCTCCGCGAAGGCACACCAGGGATTCGAACTGTTCGGTCATTCTATTCATCAGAGGATATCTCTCGGAGGCTATCGCTGAATATCGAGTCTGGATTGGACTGGTTGGGCTCGCACAATCACGAGGATACTGATAAAGAACTGTGGGAAAATCAGAGGGAGGCATTGGCAAATATCAAGGAGTCCATCCAGAATCGAGACCACCGGATTCTGGTGAGTATGGCGACCGGCTCTGGAAAAACGAGGCTTGCAATGGCACTAACCTATCAGTTATTGGAATCTGGATACGCAGGCCGTGTCTTATTTGTCCCTGATACGGAGCAACTTGAGCGGGATGCACTCCAAGCGTTTCAGTCATACGACCCTCTTGGGGCACCCAGATTTTCTGACAAGTACATCACCCGCGATTTTGACGAATACCGTGATGCAGGTAATGCAGATGTCGTTGTTTCGACTATCCAGAAAGCCCACTACGAATTGAAAGAGAACGAGGAGAGTTGTTCTGTAGGCGAGTTCGATGTAGTGATAGCAGACGAATGCCACAGAGGGATATACAATTCTGAGGAGGGATACGGCAAGGTTCTGGATTACTACGACGGTGTCGAAATCGGTCTCACAGCTACCCCACACCAGAAGACACTGCAACGCTACAACAACAATCACGTGTACAGCTACGACTATCACCAGGCGTTAGATGATGACAAGGTTGTCCCATTCAGACCATACGTAGTTCAAACCGAGGCTACTATGGATGGGATAGTGTATGATGGGACCCACTACCCTCCAAGCGATTTCGGCAACAATGTATTGATACACGACACCCATCGCAAAGTTGCTGAGGAGATAGTCGAGATTGCGGATATTAAAAACGACCTCACACTTGTCTTTGCACAGAATATTGACCACGCCAACATAATCGCTGAAGACTTCAGAGAGGTATTCCGCGATAAACTTCAGATAGAGAATCCTGAGGAGTTTGTTAAGACTATCACCAGTGAAGACAGACATTCAGATGGTACGCTGGCTGACTTCAAAGACAAGCGCCGTACACCTCGCATAGCTGTTACGGTTGATATGGTTAGTACGGGGGTTGACGTACGACCGCTAAATAATCTCATCTTCCTCAGAGCAGTAAAGTCAAGTATATTATACAATCAGATGGTTGGCCGTGGGACGAGAAATACCCCTGAAAAAGAGTTTTTCCGGTTATTCGATTGTATCGGTGTACTCGACTATCATAAGGACAATATGTTCTCGACGGAAAATCTGGATATCCAGTACACCGACTCCGATGAGGTCAAAGACCCTACCCCTACGGATGACCCCGTTGAAATCAAAGAGAAAGATATCGATAGGGTGGTCAAACAGCATCAAGCGTATCCTCTGGAAAGAGGATTTGTCAGTGATGACGAATTCATTTCTGAAGTATCAGACATAATAGAGCGAAACAAGCAGGAAATAAAGAATGCTGTAGACGATGCAGAGTCTATTGAGGAAGCAGATGAGCAGATAGAAAGTGTACTTGCTGACGAGTGGCAGTACTTCACTCAGGATTATATACTCGATGCCGCACCGCAACACATTGATTCGCTTTTCGAACTCTCCTCAGAGGTTATTGTTGGTCATAACTCAATCCGAGAAAACTCCGAACGTGCGAGACAGGCTATCGCAGACAAGTACCACCTGACAGATGAACAGGAAGATTGGGTCGAAATGTTTGTTGAGCGGTCGGTTATCGAAAAGAGGACCATTTCAAAACAACAGATGTTGGAAAAGCCATTCAGCGACCACGGCGGATATGACCAGGCAGTCAAAGTATTCAAAGACCCAAGTATTGAAGAAGTGATATCTAAGTTCAATAAACACTTGCTGTCGCTTCCTGAGCCACCAAGTAATAAAACAGGAGACGCTCAATCGACTAACGCTACAGATTATGTCTGAAATAAACGAGACTGCCCTTTGGCGGGCCTGTGAACCGATGAGAGAAGACGGTATGGCTATTTCTCGGTACTTGGAGCAGTTATCTGGCCTCCTGTTCTTAAAAGCGTGTGAATCTTCAGGCAAACTAACATTCGAAAGCTTTGACGAAGAAAATGATAGTCTCTACCTCCCAGACCCTTACAGATGGGACTCAATAATTGGGCGCACGAATCTCAGTGACTATGAGTATAAGAATGAATTTGCCAAACCAATAGCGACAGACAAGCATCCATCGGAGATGGATGGTTTAGAACGATATAAGGAAGCAGTTGAACATCTCAAAGAGGATGGTTCACTTGCCCAAAGAGCTTTTGACCAATTTACTCCACGGTTCAACAGACAGTCGACATTTGTTGATACTATTCATCAGATAGATGAACTTCAAGGATGGAATAACTTTGGCGAAAATGCGGACCTATTCGGTGACTCCTACGAGTACTTGCTCGAAAAATATGCCGATAAAGCAGAGGGTGCAGGTGAATACTTTACCCCAAGACCGCTGACAAATGCGATAGTTAAATTCATTGAGCCAAATATCGATGATGAAATAATCGACCCTGCAGCAGGCACAAACGGATTTCTTATCCAATCATATAATTATCTGAAGAATAAGACAGATAACTTCTCTCAGATGAAAAATACTGATGTAGAGAGTCATTTTGCTTCCAGAGAAATTCGGACAGAGACATACCGACTGGGGCTATTAAACTATCTTCTACACGATATTGACCCAAGCGATGTTAACGCTATGCGGGGCGATTCGCTTCGTAAAGAGAAAACGAGCTCAAAAGAATATGACTTAGTCTTAGCAAATCCACCATTCGGTTCTGATATTAGCTTCAAGTATAACAGGAAGTGCGACAGCACCATTGAAATGAACTTTCTGATGATGATGATGGATTTACTGGGTGACAATGGGAGAGCTGGTATTGTTCTTCCCGAAGGGATACTGTTTGATAGTAGCAAACAGCCAGCTCGCAGAGAGCTCTTGACCGAGTTCAATCTGGATACTATATTAGCTCTCCCAGAAGATACTTTTCAGCCTTATTCGAGTGTTGACACAAATGTGTTATTCTTCGAGCGGGACAGAGATGGCACTGATGAATTTTGGTTCTATGATGCCCGTACAGACTATGAAAACATCAAAGATGAAAATCCTCTAAGATATGAAAAGCATTTCAAAGACTTCGTTGAGTATAAAAACAATCGGGAGGAGTGTGATGAGTATTTCAAAGTTGATGTTGACGAAATTGAAGGAGAAGAGTATGAGCTGCATCTGAAGAAGTACAAGGAATACAAATACGAAGGATATCGACCGCCCTCTGAGATTGCACAGGATATTAAGAAAGAGCTCCACACTATTGAGTCAGAACTTGACCAGTTAGTAGGTGATACTGATGACTAATGGTGAAGGTATTCCAGATAGTTGGGATATAAAGAAGATTAGTGAGGCTGTGGAGGCAAAAAATGGTGGAACGCCCAAAAGGTCAAACGGTGAATACTGGGATGGAAATATAAACTGGCTCTCCTCAGGAGAAATCAGAGGAAAAGAAGTCTATCAGGCTGAAGAGAATATAACTCAAAAGGGTCTGGAGGAATCCAGTGCAAAAATATTCCCCAAGGATTCGGTGTTGGTAGCTATGTATGGCGATGGGGACACGAAAGGACGGTCAACTATTGTTAGGGAGGAAATGAGTGGGAATCAGGCGATTTGTTGCTTAACTCCTAAAGAGGACCAGCTATCTGAAGAGTATCTATTGTATTATATAAAAAACATAAAATCTGACTTAAGACAGATGGCGAGAGGTGGTGGACAAGACAACTTGAATCAATCAATCATAATAAACCGCCAAATCCCGGTACCACCGCTTGATGAGCAAAAAAATATCGTGGAGTCAATCGAAGAGCAATTGGAGAAGTTGGACTCGTTAGAAAAAAGCGTAGAGCAGTTAGGGTCACTGACGACGGAATATGAAGAAAGCCTATTGACCTTCTTGTTCGCAGGTCAAAAGAACCTATCGAGTAGCGGTCCAGACCAAATCCCTACGGAAAACGATATCCCAGACCACTGGGAAATTAAAACGATTGAAGATATATGTGGATATATCCAGCGGGGGAAACAGCCAGACTATGATGATGAAAATGGAAGGGTCAACATAGTCAATCAAAGATGTATTTATTGGGATGGGCTAAGATTAGAGAATACAAGGAAACTCGATAAAGAACACGAAGAAAAGTGGCAAGATTATAGATATTTACAAGAAGGAGATATTTTGGTAAATTCAACAGGAGTAGGAACACTTGGTAGGGTGCAAATCTGGGACATAGATACAAGCGAGGATTATGTCGTAGATGGTCACGTTACCATACTTAGGGTCAATGAGGAAGTGAGACCCGAATATCTCTACCAGTTTCTCAAATCGCCTTTTGGCCAAGGACAGATAGACGAATTCACAAGGGGGTCTACTGGACAGACAGAATTGTATAAAAAGCATATTACGAGTATCGCTATTCCAGTCCCACCTTCGGATGAACAAAAAGAGATTGTTGAACAGGTAGAAGCGGTAGATATGAATCGTGTAAAGCGGGCCGTCGAAGATGTTGAAAAGTTGTTCACTGAATATAGAGAATCAGTGGTCTCACACGCGTTCATCAAACATCCGAATGATGATGGGCAGTCTGAGGATAAGCAATTAACTCTGTCTGAAATATAGAATGGTTGATGTTGTCAACGTGGTTGGGTCTGGGTCGCTAAACGTCGAACTCGATTTAGAACGAGTCTCTTCCGATATGGGTTCAGTGGCAGAATACGACCCTGACAAATATCCAGGTATGTATCTTCGATTCGATGACGACGCACCTCTTATCACCCTATACCGAACGGGAAAATACATTGTGACTGGTGCAGATTCTGAGGAAGATGCATATAAAATACGAGAACGATTTCTTACTCTACTCGCTGATAACGGGATGATTAAGACACCGAACGATGAATGGTTCCATATTCAGAACCTCGTTTGCACAGGGGAATTGGACCAATCATTGAATCTCAACGCGCTCGCAATTGGCTTAGGACTCGAAGTCACGGAATATGAACCTGAGCAGTTTCCTGGATTGGTTTTCCGTCCAGCAGAGGCCGCAAATGTTGTTCTACTCTTTGCGTCTGGTAGAGTAGTGATTACTGGCAGCTCAAACCTCGATATGGCAGAACAGACCTTCGGTTTAGTGAAAAAGAGGGTTACGGATGTCCTCACAATTGACTGATGAGGAAACAAGGATGACCCGAGAAATTGGCCTCGTCAGTTGCGTCAAGACAAAGAGAGACGAGCCATCTCCGCCAAAGGACCTCTACACCTCTGACTACTTCGAGAAAATGCGTTCCTACGCCGAGCAGTACCACGACGACTGGTGGATATTCTCGGCCAAGCACGGCCTTCTTGACCCAGACGGTGAGCCTATCGAACCATATGACGAGACATTGAGTGGCGCGCGAGTCGCCAAGAGACGAGAGTGGGCTGAGAGAGTCGCTGACCAGTTGGATGCACAGGGATTACTCTCCGAAGAGGTGGCGCTCGTTTTCCACGCTGGCAAAGATTACTATGAGGAGCTTCTCCCACTGATTGAGGACACTGGCGTCAGCGTGGAAATCCCTACTGAAGGTTTAGGTATCGTGGAGAAGCAGGCATGGTACAAGAAGCGGCTATGACAAGCAAAAACGAAATCTGGTCTGAGTGGACTGACCGATATGTTGACACCGCGAGTCCTATTCCTCTGTTCGAGACGGACGAGAACCTGACTGTTCAGTACAAGCACTACGGACAGAACGACCGGCGCATCCTGAAGCGAAGCGAGGCTATGGAAGACCGTCTTCGGCAAGAAGGTCGAAAAGTCATCAACGACTGGTCAACATCTGACGACACCTATGACGGCGTGATTTACCTGATATATTGGCTCGAAGACGGTGACCTCGTCCCGTTGTACGTCGGGAAGGCCGGCAAGTATGGACGTGATGGTGAAAGCCTGAGTACTAACCTCGAAGACCTCCGAGGGAACAGCACACGTAAATTTGCTCGATGGGGTGACGCTCACTACTATCATATCGGGAACCTGAGCGCCATTATGTTCGACCACGAAAAGAATCAGAAGCAGAAATACGAGAAGTGGGCAGACCGACTGTTTGAGGACGGGCGACAGCTCCGACAGCAAACGTACTTCTGGGCGAAAGCATGGAGTCACGAAGATGTGGGACTGTATCATGACTTCGAAGTGCCATTAGAGCAACTGGAATACCAGATTATCGGCCTCATCTCTGACCTGTACGCTGACCGATTGTTGAATGAAGAAGGAGCATGACTATCGTGACAACCCCGCTTCCACAACAACACACCACCACCCACTATGTTATGTTGCAAGAATCACCAGACTGCGTCGGTGTCACTGGGTTAGATTGCCTGGGTAGTATTTAAACTAAAACCAGCCTTCTAACGATTGCAGGGCGACACTGTGCAAGACATAACAGATTACTCTTGGTCAATATCAGAACCAGAAATCCCTATCAAAATCTGGCAAAATCGAGGAAATTTTGTGCGACAGCTTACCAATATATCTCGGGGGTAGGGGTGTCTCTAATGTTCTAACCCCGGACAGTAGTATCACATACGTATCCGTACTGTCCCTTGATTAGCACTCGCGTAATAGACTGATTTCACAGTAAGATGTAGACGACCGCCCGCGCTCCGACCTTCTTTTTCTGTAAGTCTTCCCGGTCAGCCAGTTTCTCCAATTTATTGTACGCGCTCGGTCTGGAACAGTCCAATTTCTCAGCAACCTCTGTGGCAGTCAGTACCGGCAAATCTGCGTTCTCGAAGACGGACATCACGCTATCAAGCGTCACCTGCTCTGTATATTGCCCACTGTCGTCACGTTCCCGCTCCATGCGCGTATGTCCGAGCGGGCGAAGTATAATCCCACTGACTTCGAAGTTAGTGGAAAAGACTTATTACCAGTAACCACGTGGTTATTGGTAGAAGGTCGCCCGCCCCTCGGGGCTTGTGTTCACAGAAAGCCCGAGTGCAGGAACACTCGGACGGGTGGCCTTCTGGGAAGCAGAAAGCCAATGCAAGATAGTACTACGACTGCTGATAAGAGCATCGTTGATGAATTGAATTTCGGCGTGAAGACTTCGAAGCGAGTAAGCTGGGAAGCGTGGGAGTTCACCATTGAAGGCCCACATCTCGTACGTGTTACCAACGCCAGCTACGGCTTCGAGAAGCATGACCATTCCTACCTCGTCGGCGTGGAAGAGCGTGAGGACTTGTACGTCCCCACAGAGTGCGAGTGTAAGGCCGACCGTTATGACGATGACCACGACTGTAAGCATAAGGTCGCACTCGCAACAGTTGGTGGCCCTGTGGTCCTTCAAGCCGCTGTGGACTTCGAGAACGCCGCCGCGGGCTTCCCGGTGACAACCCCGGAAAACCTCACAACGGGGGCTGACAAACTTGAAACAGACGGCGGGACTGCGACCGTCGCCGACGACTCGGACACCTGTGAGAACGGTGACGAACGTTGTAACGGCTCTGACGGCACGGGGCTTTCCTGCTTCGACTGCTTCGAGGTGAACCAATGACGGACCACTCTAACGACGAGCGCACCGTGCGCTGTCCAGTCGAAGGATGTGACGCAACGCCGCTCGCGCGCGGTGTCAATCTCCACATCAACAGGTCCAGCGGAGACGGTCATGGCCCGCGTGGAGAGGTTCCAGATGATATCTCGCTGGACCATTTGGAGACGGTCGGCGAGCGCGAGGTTGAGATGGACTATCCCGAAAAGCGCGACAATGAGAAACACGCGCGCCTCTGCCCGTACTGCAATCAGACGTTCTCCGGCACGCAGGGTCTAATGATTCACCTTGGGCAGACGGCAGGCCGGAAGAACCACCCCGCCAACCCGAAAGACCGTCATGAACCCGGGGACTTTCCTCGCGTGAAGGTGGACGCAGAAGGAAATGTTCAGCAAGTCGCTGGCCCACAGGTGAACCCAACTGACAGCCGCGAAGAGGACTCAGTCCCAATGGCCCGCGTGTTCCGTCTGATTGCCAATCTTATTGCTGACGCTCAAACAAAGACTGCTAACCGAGTTCGGCGGGACCTTCTCGGTGTTGAACCAGACTCTCGCCCCCTGAGAAATACCATCCCTCACCGAGAGCTGTACGAAGCTCTGTTGACTCAGCGCCAAGCAGACAACCCTGACGAGAGTGTCACCGCCAGCATAGAGGAAGATGGTATCACAGTCTTCTGCCGTGGAGAGTCAGCACACTACACTTCTGACGAGGCCAGAGACATTGCAGCAGGGCTGGAGAGTCGGACAGATGAAGATGGAGAGATTAGGGACCTAATTGCGTTCTTTCGACATGGCGCAGACGTACTCGAAGGAAAGGAAGACCGGAGCCGCCAGATAAACTTCGAAGATTGGCGGTAGCTCTGGATACGCTCGCCTGAGATGTAGCTTCTCGAAAATGAAGGTGGAGTGAGGCGGGGTGACTTATTCGCGCCCTTCTCGGTGTCCGAGATGGTGTCAGAGTTCAGTGAAAAGAGGGACTTTCGTGTGAAGTCGTACAGCACTCTCGCTTAGCACAATTCCAAGCTAAGAGAGTGTGATTACCACATAAATATTATTTTACTAAAAGGGTAATAGTGGCACATGATTTCTGACCCAATGTCAGAGCATATCGATACTGAAAACTTTCAGACAAAGCTACCCCTTCCTGAGGGAGCTGAGGGGTTTGAATTTAATACGGAACAACATGTGACCTTTTTTCGTTTTGAAGGCGATATTGTGATAATATTCCATGATGAGGAAGACCAGAGTGGAATACCCAGTGAAGAAACAGAAGAAATAGTCAAACGCGTCTTTTGGGATATTGTAGATGAAGACGACATAGAACAAGGTGTTGACCAAAGTGACACGCTTACAATTGGCCGAGTTAACGTGCATACTTCATCAGATAATGATAAAATGATGCTCTGGGGAGAAATCAGCTCTTCGTATGTGAGCGACAGCACCGACTTGTGAAAGGTCAATAATTTTCTGGTTTAGCGAAAGAACTAGGACCCCCCAGACACTACTACGGGTGAATCGACGGATGGCGACGACCCACCGACACGCTGTGTATGGCTACAAAATCGACGGGCCAGAGAGACATCCCTTCACAGGTGAAAGCAGAACCTCAGCCAAGAACCGTGAAATATCTAAACGGTCGCTTGCGGCCGTCATGGTTCCGGTTCGGCGACGCGTTCTTCGCCGTCAAAGTGCGCGGAGTTGTCCTGTGGGTCGTACCCAAGCACGTCCTTGGCGCGCTCGATGGAGTAGTAC
>Ga0207754_100341_pt1 | contig 19738 bp, 28 predicted proteins | sample A23E1SouthBayCA_FD_187728 | JGI IMG/M metagenome (GOLD analysis project Ga0207754, IMG submission 187728) | Aerobic enrichment media microbial communities from Eden Landing Ponds, California, USA - A23 E1 (SPAdes) | ecosystem: Environmental > Aquatic > Marine > Unclassified | place: Emeryville... | reverse complement strand
ACAACGAATATGCGAACGGGATCCGTCACCGTGAGCAGCTGGATCGAGTGCTGGAGGAGAGCGAGGAGCTCTGGATCGTGCCCGCCGACGTCCACTTCTAACAGATGGGTCGAATCACAAATTGGAAGCGCGAGAGCCGCACGCCCACACTCGCATACCGGAATACCGAGACCGGCGCTCGGGCGGTCTTACACCGAGCACCAGATTCGTACCGCTACAAGTGGCGTGGCGCAATCCTCGTCGACGGCTACCCAGTGTGGTCACGGGGGTACGAGACGAAGGACGCGAAATCGTTCCGTGACGAGCTCCGTGACCGGCCAGCGCCCGAACTGAGGTGTCCCGAGTGTCCGAACAGCGACGTGGCAATCGGTGGAAAAACGGCTGACGGCGCGAAGGTTCAGCGCTGGTTCGAGTGTCGGAGCTGTGGGTACGAAGCATCCTCGAGAATCGTGTACGGCGCCGAGCGCTGATTGATTGGAACGTATCTGCGGTGACGTTTATTTTGGGCCGGGATGGGTGGCCCGTCTCAATCGGGCCAGATCCACAGATGAGTCTGGAAGGCATCGACCGTCACAGCGAAGCACTGTTCGAGTTCCTCTGGTGCCCCGTCTGCGGGCACGAGGTATTCAGTCACATTCCCTTTGAGGGGGTGTTCTGCAAGAATTGCAATACGCAGGTCAAACTGCAAGAGTCACGGGAGACACGCGGCTACGAGGAGGCCGTCCTCGCCTGCTTCGACACCCACTCGACGTGGAACCTCCACGTCGACGAGAAGCTCCGTCGCGACCTGCCTGACGGCTCGGCACGGGTGAAAATCCTCGGTGCACCGGGGGCCTACAAAACCGACTGGTGGAGTCCAGCACCTGGGGAGGATTGGGAGCCGGTCGAGCGTGGTGAATTCGACGACATGGAGGAACCAGACGAGGTGTCACATCTCGCGTAGCGGATTGCAATCCCGCTACGACTGTGTGGTGTTGTTTCAGCGCCGGCGATGGGTGCCGGCGCACACGCGCCGGCGAGTACCGATGTCGACACGGAGCCAACTCCGATTCGTCCAACGAGTCGAACAGACCGGTGAGACAGATGGCAGCGCCGACCGCGTCGCGCAGGTGTACCGGCATTCGGACGGCTACCCGGGGAGCGTCCTCCGGGAGCTCGTACAGCTGAAAGAGCTTCTCGATGCGACCCGCGCAGAGCGGGGACCGGGCTACACGGCGGCGACGTTCGTGTTCCTCGACAAGCTCTCGACGGTCGACCTCTATCTGGATGGCGACCCAGAGCGAACGATCGACGCGGCTCAGCCAGCGGATCTCCTTGAGCCGTCCAATATGGAGCACTTGGACCAGCCGCTGTTCCTGCTGGGCCACGGCGTCGAGAATCCGGCCGACGGCATCCACGGCGACGAGGAATACCTCTACGTCGTGGAACTCCCGACAGAGAACCCGTTCGACGAGCCGACCGAGTGGACCGTCAAAGTGAGCGGTCACTCCGCGTTCCCCCGCTGGGACGGTCCGACCGACGAGGCCTTCGAGCGGGCGAGCTGGCAGTTCCACGGGTCGCTCGAGGATGCACTCACAAACCTGGTTACTGGATAGCTAGTTCGTCAACCTAAATCCAGAAGCGTATTTATACGAGTGGGTGTTAGGGTATACACAGATGATTTCAAAGGCCGGACTCGCCGTGATTGACGCGCTGAGTACCGGTCGCGAGGCGACGCCAGTAGACCTCGCAACGGAAACCGGGTATTCACAGGCACACATCTACGAGGTGCTCGATGACTTGCTGGACGCGGGGCTCTTGGTCGAACGCCGCGGGCCCAACAACCAGCGGCAAGTCCGTGTCGCGGACCACCCGGTCATTGAAGCATACCGGACGTTGCAGTCGGAACTCAGCCACGTTGAATGGGCCGACCTCCTCTCGCCTGCTACCCTCCAGGTGTGCTGGTTTCTCGACGAGCCCCGCCGAGTATCCGAGATTGCAGAGCGACTCGAGATTACTCGACAAGGCGTTCATAAGGCGCTGTCGCCGCTCAAACATCGGGTGATGCTGTCCCCGTCCGGCCCCGAGTATGCGGTGAGCGAGGACCTCGCACCGCTGCTGGCGTTCGCGCAGGCCGTCGTGACCCACGAGCACCGAACACGAGCCCGGGAGCTCGCGCCGAGTGCAACCGTCGAGTGGTGCGACCCGAAACGCGCACTCGTCCGCGTGCAGACCACCGAGGATGCGGACACGCTCCTGGACGCCCCTGAGTGGCAGGTTACTGGACTCGGTCGATTCGAGGAATACGGGCTACAGTTCTTCCTCGCGGGCGAACCCGCGTTCTGGTATGCACCCGACGAGGAACTCACGCCCGCCGACGTAGTGTGTCACACGCTCGTTCTCGATAGCGGCTCCCGTCGCGTTAGCTATGCAATGCTGTTGATCGAAAAGTTGGACATCGACCAAGAGACGCTCACAGACACTGCAGCGTGGTACGATCTGGAATCCACGATCGCTGCGATGTACCAGGCACTGCAGGAAGGGGTTGAGGACGCGGACGAGCTCCCTGTCGTCCTTCCAAGTGAATCAGAATTTATGGCGCTCAAAGAGCAGTACGGAGTCGTATGACTGTATTCAAGGGTGGCGAGGCGATCAAAGCGTTCCTCGAGGAGTTCGACAGTTGGCTCTCGGAGTCCGTGACGGTGTATCTCCTCGGCGGATCTGCGATGACAGTGCGGGGATTGAAAGACCAGACCGAAGATATCGATCTCGCAGTGGGTGTGGTGTCCGAGTTCGAGCACGTCCACCAGACGCTCACGTCGCAGGGATTCACGGTTGTCGATGAACCGACGGAGTCGTTCGAGGGCGTCGGAAAAACCGTCGAACTACATCACGAAGATCGCGGGTTTCGGATCGATCTCTTCGAACGGCAGATCGTCGGAAAAGTCTGGATCACCGACCGGATGCACGACCGGGCCGCGGAGTTCTGGGTCGGGACCCACGCGACAGCATTCGTCCTCTCCGATGAGGATATGTTCTTGCTCAAAGCGGTTTCCGGTGGTGACCTAGCAAGTGGCCGGCGACGCGACATCGAGGATATACGGACGTACGCCCAGCGAGGGGTAAACTACGAGGTGATTCTGAACGAGATCAACGAGCAGCGACCGTTCAACACCGGCGCGACTGAAGCACAGCAGATCCGCGACCGCTCGCATCCGCTGTTCGCAATCGAGATGGCGGTGAACTCCCTCTCGGGACTCCCAAACACGTTCACCGCCCGTATCGAAGAATTTGCGACAGAATTCGAAATCGAATACACCGTTCTTGGAGCAGTGGACGATGGGATCGACGACGTCGACACGATCCGAGAGCGCGTCCTCGCGAATGTGCGGGCGCTGTCGGACCACCAGGAAAATGCCGTCGATGACGCAATTGACCGACTGGTCACCAAGCAGATTCTCGAGCGCGACGGCGAGACGGTTCGACGCCGGTGAACTGGTACTTCGTCCGCAGTTGTTGTTTGTCGCCCCCCGAGGGGTGCGGGGGGTGTTCGAAGGAGCCTCCGCGGACCAACCGATGAGTGGAATAAGCAACCCACACTCGCACGAACAGTCACGGATCTCGGATAATTCCGATGTCGTCTACGTCGGTTACCGTCGTCAAGGCCGCGTTATCGTCGAGAAACGACCCGGCGAAGAACAGCTGACACCGGAGCGAAGTCTTGAACTAGTAAATCACAGTCCAAGCGGATTCGAGGTTGGGTATTGTGGCAGTGGACCGGCCCAACTCGCGCTTGCACTCCTGCTCGATTACACCGACGACGAGGACGTCGCCCTCGCTGAATACATGGAATTCAAGACAGACGTCGTGAGCCAGCTAGAGTGTACAGGACCCGATGGGTGCTGGCGGCTCACTGGACGCGAGATCGACGCAGCCCGTCGCGAGCTCGCCGACGAACCGGTTGCGCTGTCCGCCTGAAATCCATTCTAGAGAGCAATCCATGGCAGAACCCACTCAGCAGTCGCACATGTCCGCCGAATCGACGGAGAACACTGAGCGACAGGCACCAACCGAGTACGTCGAGCGAAGCGACGTCGGCGTCTCACTCACCGTGAAGCTCACTCGCGGCACTGGCACCCGCGATCAGGACAAAATCGTGGCCAAAGCGAAAGGCAAGACGCTCGAAGATGCCCGCGAGGACATGGAAATCCTCCGGGAGTACATTCACGATCTCGCTGAGGACGCTCGCCAGATCCAGCCAGCAGCCCCACACGAAGAGTAATTCTTTTAGGTGTTGCACAGAATTGTGTAACCATAGGATGTACGAAGTATGCGGTGAGAAGGAACTCAAGGTCATCCTCGCGCTTGACCAAGGCGATTCCATCTCCGGCGTCGCGCGAAAGATCGACGAGAACCGAGAGACGATTCGGCGCGTCATGAACCGCATCGAAGAAGCGGGATACGTCGCGTACGATGATGGCCTCCAGCTCGTCGATCAGACGCTCCGAGACGCCGGTCTCGAGTTCCTGACGACGGCAGCAGACATCTCACCACCATCCATCTCGGAGGCGTACGTCATCCCGCAGTTCGCCGGCCTGGACTATGCATTCACATCCATCGATGCAGTATACGTCTGGACCCAGGGCGGCTACCAAGTCGCTCGCGACCCGGAGGATTATCCCCTGTTCATCGCTGTTCGCGAGCAGGACGTCGACGCCTGGGAGACATTCTTCGATCGGTTCGGAATCCCGACTGCGGAAGAACGCCAGCCCGCTGAAGACCTTGATTGCGCCATTCAGGTTGTCCTCGAGCCCCGGCCACAGATCGATGCCGAGATGGTCGACGGACGGCCTGTCATTCCGCTTCAGGAAACCGTGGCATTCGCGAACGAGTACTACGCAACCTTTCAGTCTGCCCTCGACATGCTCGGCCGAATGTACGACGACGTCGACACCGATGCGAATTATCGCCGAGAGCCCGCCTGAGCATGAGCCAGGAAGACCGCAGTGACGCGCTCATCCAAGTCCTCGATGAACTGGAGCAGTCAAACATTGGATTCGTCCTCGTTGGTGGATACGCGATCAGTCAGTTCGAGACGCGGTTCTCGACCGACCTCGACCTCGTCATTGCACCAGATGACTACAAGGACGTCGTGGCGTTTCTGGAACAACATGGCTTCGAACGGACAACCGAGTTCGAAGTCCCAGCAGAAGAGACAATCTACAACCGGGAAATCGACTGCTTCGAACGAACCGAAGGACTGCCCCATCCGGTCGGTGTGGACATTCTCGTGAACGGACTTGGGTGTCGACAAACCGAAGCAGAGTGGTCGTTCGACTATCTATGCACGCACAGCTCCCCGACGACGATTTCAGGCGGGACTCGGTCGACGACTGCACGAGCCGCTGATGGGGAAGTGCTCGTTGCCGCCAAGCTCCATAGTGGCCGGAAAACGGATCTCGCAGATGTCCTTGCTGCGATCCCCTCGATCGACTTAGATCTAGTCGAGACACATCTGCATCGCGGCGATGCTGATGCCCTTCGGGAACAGCTCAGTGACGCACAAGCGTTCATCGAAGAGGGCGGACTCGATCACCGATTCAAGAGCTTGTTCGGCCAATCGTCGGCATCGGCTGAGGACATCGAGATCCTCCTCGAGTTTCTCAAGCGACAACAGAAGTGAGACAGCGGTCACCGCGACAGCAGCAGTACCGGTAGCTGCGAATCCGTTCCCGTAGCTACGGAAGACGGAAAGCGAGTTAGAGCGGTTTGTTGCCGCCTTGAAAAGGCGGAGGCGAACATACGTGAGTGACTCGTCAGACCAAGCTGCAGAACCAGATGGTCTCACACCGGAGCAACGGCTCGACCCACCAAGCACGCGACTCATCAACGCCGGTATCGTGACGATCAACGACATGGAGACGCTGCGAGCCTGCGTCGCCTACGAGAACGCGAATCAGCAACGGGTCCAGATCCTCCGCCGACTCAAACAGCGGGCTACCGAGATCCGCTCCCAGGGCGACTGACGCGACACTCGGAGGTGTCTGTCGGAGCCTCGGTGGGTGGAGGCTCAATCCAAATGAGCGAGCGACCCGAAATCGAGATTCAACAGCAGACCGCGTTCGGTGATGATGGCCAGCTCGAAGTCACAGAGACGAGCGTCGAAACCTCACTCGAGGACTTCGGCGCTGACGTGGATCATCGCGACCGGGATTCACGTCTCGATCGGCCCGAGTCGAGTGAGTTCGGCGTCGACGACCGGCCTGAAGTTGAGCAACCATCCGAGGGTGAACAGTCCAGTCTCTTCGCCGATACAGCCGAGGACCAGCAGACGCTCGCCGGCGACGATGCGGCCGCTCGCTGTCTTTTCGAGGAACAACGATGACACGACTCACCAATTGGACGCGAGAGAGCCGTACTCCAATCCTGGCGTACCGAAATACAGAGATCAACGTTCGAGCAGCCCTGCACCGAGCGCCGGACTCGTACGTGCATAAGTGGCGGGCCGCGATTCTCGTCGACGGCTATCCCGTATGGTCGCGCGGATTCGCGACGAAGGAAGCCACATCACTTCGTGACGAACTCCGAAAGCGCCCTCAGCCTGAACTACCCTGTCCAGAGTGTCCTAACGAAGACGTCGTCGTCGTCCAGAAGAGTGCTGACGGCGCGAAGGTACAACGGTGGTTCGAGTGTCGAGACTGCGGCTACGAAAGCCGCTCAGCAATCGTCTACGGCGCCGAGCGCTAATTCCCCTAGTAGAACAGACAAAGCCTTAGAAAACCGGCGTCGTGAGATCCACCATGGATTGTACAGAGTGCGGTGAACCGGTCGACGAAACAAAGGATCTCGATGTTCCTGAAACAATCCTTGAGCACGGAACAGCGAAGGTTGACCCATCAAAGTCCAAGGTCACCCAGTTGGATCAGTACGCGGATGAGATTAAGGAACACGTCGAGGCGAAGAACGGCACCGAAGACCTCTTGCCCATCATCAAAGCCATCGAAGATGCGGATAGCTACTGCGTCGGTACAGGCCTCAGCATGGGTGAGAGCCCGGACAAGATAATCTTCTACATTCACTGACCGTTCAGCGAGAGCGCATCAGTCTCCTCGAGTACGCTCGTCCGGCAGAGTTTTTCGACCCCCAAGAGGGGTGCGGGGAATCCAATAACCCGCATTCGACCTATGAAGACGGATTCGACCAACCACCCACGAGCGGCAGTACAGGATGATAGTGAGCAATGCCAGACCAACGCAGACCACGTCGAGTACGTGGGTATGCGCGTCGACGGAACTCCGGTGGTGCTGAAGCTCACAGAGCACGAGCGCCTCTCGCCCGACCGAAGCCTCGACCTCGTCCGACATAGCCCGGCGGGATTCGAGTGGGGCTACACCGGAAGCGGCCCGGCGCAACTCGCCTGTGCGCTCCTCCTCGACTACTTCGACGACGAGAGCGTCGCCCATCAGTACTACATCCAGTTCCGAAATGAGGTGGTGAGTCAGCTCGCGTGTGATGGCCCGGCTGACTGCTGGCATCTCACCGGTGACGACATCGAGGCTGCACTCGGTGAGTTCCAGGACCATCACGCCCTCACGCCGGACGGTGGCGTCGCGTCGACATCGCTGCCGGCGAATTGGAGTGCCGTGAGCCGGACAGATCGGACGGTCTTCCAGCGCCAGGACATCGACCATTACGTCGTTCTCGGTGACGGGAGCGATGAGTGGCTACTCCTGCTCTGTGCGCAGGGCGACCGCGCGTATCCCGCGCCGCTTGACCATCGAACACTTCCGGTTGAGAACGATCCTGCTTCAGCCGTTCAGGCACTCGTCGCTGAGAGTAACGACCTCGTCGAGCCAGAGGAGGACATTTGATGGACGCTCTTCGTCTCTCGCGAACTACCTACCAGCTGATCGAACGGGCTGTCGAGGCACTGGAGCGCATCGGCCGGGAACTCGAGCGATACAACGACCGGCACGAGCGAATAGCGGAGGAAGCCACAGACGAGACGAGTCCCGATGACTCATGACCGGCGAAGCGACGCTCGACGAATTCGAGGCCGAGACATCGTCCGGTGAATCCCGCTCGCCCTCACTTGAAGACCGGCTTCTCAGCCCGATCTCGCCGTCCGTGGGGCTTCGACTGATTCCCGGTCGTGGTGATCCGTTCTATCTCCAGAATCGAGGCACTGAGCGGTATCTCTTCTGTGACGAGCACGACCGATGGTTCATACTCCAACCGTCGGCAAAAGCGTCGGAAGAGGCGTTCGTCCGCTGGGTGTATCTCCCAACGGACAAGCCCGAACGGCTGGCGCGGTCGGCTCGTCGTCGACGGACGATGATCGGGTACGACTACGTTCGGCGGTCGACCGCCCCAGACCCGGTCAGAACGACGGTGACCGCGATGTTCGTCACCGAACGCTGGCCCGAGACGATCTACGAGTGTGGGTCCTGCGGGGCGCTGTTCGACACACCACAAGAACACGCCCTCCACTGCTGGGAGGCCCATCCGTGGGTGCCGAATCCGGAGCAGGTACGCCGTCGACGTCAGCCCGACGAGTGAGTTCGAGAGTTGAAGACAGGTGTCGGAATCGTCCAGGTGATTAACCAACAACGCTGGATTCTTGGGCAGGGTGTTGGTTAAGAGGTGTTTTTTTGCGCCCGTGAGAGGGGCGCAGGGCGCGTGATGAGAGCGTCGTCGCGATAGTGGAGTCCGATTTCGAGGTGACCCAAATGAAAGATCCAGAATCCAGCACCGTGTTCGCTGGCGTCGACGAACGAACCAACACAGAACTACCCGAGTGGTACCGCCAGAAGAAGACGGTCAACGATCCAGAGTCCTTCGCCGAAGCGGTTCGCGACCTCCCGCAGGCCGTCGAGACGACCGTGGCCTATCAAAACCCCTACACCGACGAGTGGGTCGAGACGGAGCGCTTCAACGCCCTCGTCGAGCCGGGTCGGGCTCGCGACCAAGCGACGGAGAGCGAGCCTGAAACTGACCCCCTCTTTCACGTCCCGACAGACAGTTACTCGATCATCAATCCGGTCGATGTCTACCAGCCCCTCGAGGACGTCCTTCGCGAGGAGACCATCGAAGACACGTCGCTCGGGGACGTGATGTTCGGCGAGATTCGACGCTACCGGGGCGGTGGCGAGGTCCACATGGACGTGATGTTCGACGGCCTCGAGGTACGCCTCCCGGGCCGCTCGGACCCGATCACGATGGGCGTGACCTCCGGCTACGACTTCTTCGGTGAGCACGCCGTCTACGTGGAGGGATTCGCTCAGGACGGGTACTGCTCGAATTCGATACGCTCGCTCACCGATAAGGAGGTCATCAAGCACGTCGGGGACGTCCGGAACTTCCGGACCTGGTGGGAGGAGATTCTCGTCCAGATCGAGCTTGTCGCCGACGACCTCTTAGGGTTCATCCGAGATGCGCAGGACATCGACCTCGATTTCTCTGAGCTCCCGTTCACCGTCACCGAGTTCTACAGTCTGCTCGGCTTCCCGGATTACCTCGCTGATCGCGCTGCCGAGGACGCGGAGGCCAACGCGGCGTCACCGTTCGAGATCGACATGTGGACGCTGCATTCCGGGGCGACGTACGCGCTCACTCACTTCTTCCAGGGCAAGGAGGGCGCGTCGCTGGACGGCTACGTTCGCACGGCCAACGACATCCTGTTCAACCCGGAGGGCACCATCGAACGCGTCGAGCGAGCCTACGAGGAGGAGATGGAGGCAGACGGAGACGACGGGTCCCAGGCGTCGCTCGCCGGCGAGCGGGCACTCGCGAGCATCGAGCGCGTCAGCGACGATCTGCAGGAGAAGGTCGACCAGTTCGAGGAACGTGAGGACGCGCTCCGTGAGAGATTCCAGGATGTGATGAGCTGATTGTCGGAGCGGCGTTCACTGAAACGATCCTCAAATAGCAGCTTACGTGAGCGGTTCCGGTTCCTCATTATATTCGACTGCTAATTCGACATCCTCAGGACCGAGTTCATCGCGTTCCGCTTCCAGCGTCTCAAGAGCGTCTTTAACAGGGAAGAAATCCGGCTTCTCAAGTGCATCTTCTGTCGCCCAGGCGTATCGAATCGTTTGCTCGGAATCGATAAGGAACACGGCACGCTGCGGGACGCGCTCGTGGTTCTCCCATTCGTCATAACAGACATCATACGACTCGGCAACCCGCCCGGAACTATCACTAAGTAACGGGAAATTGAGGCCGTATTCCTCGGCGAATGCTCGGTGGGCGTAGACGCTGTCACCAGAAATTGCCCAGACATCGAGCGCCGGCGTCAGCTGAAACCACTCTGCATCGCGAATCGCACACAGTTCGTTTGTACAAACAGGACTGAAATCAAACGGGTAAAATACCAGCAACGCAGCCCGATCATCCGCAGTTGTCTCATCCAGGCTGTACTCGGTTTGTTCTCCGTCACGGAGACCTGGAAGAGTAAATGACGGTGCAGACGCTCCCTCGTTCATCATGCGTCACAGTAGCACACGAAGAAACGATAGTCTTGGGGCTAACACCCCCACCTGAATGGAGGAGCCTCAGATGTGGGATGTAATTCACTGGAGTCCGTATGTCAGGAGTTCGCCGTCGCCCACTCAAGAAGGGGTTCTAATCTCGAACGAATCTCATCCCCCTCGTCAGTTAGCGCGTATTCGACGCGTGGCGGAATTTCGTTGTACTGCGTCCGTGAGACGAGTCCTGCCTCCTCGAACTCGTCGAGACGTTTCGAGATTGTCGAGGTGCTCGCTGTCGGAAGGTGGTCTTCGATCTCCGCGAACCGCAGTGAGTCGTGTGCGCCGATGATGCTGACGAGTTGCATCGCGTATTTTCGGCTCAACGTGTCGATAACTCCTGTGAGCGGACAGTAGCACGTCCCCTCAACATCGCACGTTGGCGCCGGTGAAGTAGTATCTGCCATAGCTTCGTAGCCTCCAACCTACTCCATAGCTTCGGACTCTGGAGTATAAGAACTTCCCGTCATAAAGTATCAGTATAGATGACTCACACCTCCGACTATGATCTCGTGATTCTCGGTGGGGGCGCCGCAGCCTTCGCCGCGATCACTGAAGCGAGCCGACGGGACCTCTCGACGGCGATGGTGAATACCGGCTTGCCCATCGGCGGGACATGCGTGAACGTCGGCTGTGTCCCGAGTAAGCATCTACTCGCCGTCGCCGAGAGTGGCGCTGCAGCGTCGGAGAACCCCTTCGACGCCGTCACATATCCCGAAGAGCCGACTGTCGACTGGGCCGACGCCCTCGACGGCACCAACGAACTCGTCGAGCGGTTCCGGCAGGAGAACTACGTCGACGTCGCCGAGCACTTCGAGACCGACATCTACGAGGGCTACGGCCAGCTGGTGGACGACACGACCATTGAGGTCGTCGACGGCGCCGACGAGGGCGCGCACATTACTGGGAAGAAGGCGCTCGTCGCGACTGGAAGCTCACCGTGGGCGCCACCCATCGACGGCCTCGACGACATCGACTACTACACGAGCGAGACAATCCTCGAGGAGCGCGACCTTCCCGAGAGTATTCTGATAGTCGGCGGCGGGTACATCGCGCTGGAGTGGGGCCAGATCCTCCACCGTGTCGGCGTCGACGTGAGGGTTCTCCAGCGCTCCGGTCACGTGCTCTCAGGTATGGAAGGCCAGCTCGGCCGGGAGATGGAACGAGCCTTCCGCGAGGAAGGGATCGACATCATGACCGGTAACGACTTCCAGCAGGTTCAGGGTGTGGCTACCGACAGTAGTGCTGACTCTGGTCAGCAGGGCGTCGCTGTGGAGACTGTCATTGAGGGCGAGAAACGAGCGTTCACCGCCGAGGCGTTGTTCGTCGCGACAGGCGTCCAGCCCAACAGCGAGGACATCGGCTTGGAAGCAGTCAGCGTCGAGACCGAATCCGATGGCGCGATTCGCGTCGACGAGCATTTCCAGACGACGAATCCCGACGTCTACGCAGCGGGCGACGTGATCGGCGAGCCCGAACTGGAGACGGTCGCCGCCAAGGAGGGCAATCACGCCGTCAAGAACGTCTTCGGCAACGAGGGCGTCAGCATCGACTACGATACAGTCCCCGCAGTCGTGTTCACCAGCCCGGAAGTCGCAGCCGTCGGGACGACAGAACGCGAGTATATGGACGAGCACGGCACCTGTTCGTGCCAGACCATCCAGATGGCGGATGTCCCGCGGGCGAAGGCAGTCAAGAACACGGATGGCCTCGTCCAGGTCGTCAAACACCACGAGACCGACGAGATCGTCGGCGTCCACATGGTCGGACCTCGTGCCGCCGACATGATCATGGAAGCCACGCTGGCGGTGACGTTCGGCCTCACCGTCGACGACATCATCGACACCGTCCACCCGTTCCCGACGTTCAGCGAGGCGTTCAAACACACCTGTCAGGCGTTCCGACGGGACACGTCGACAATGAGCTGCTGTATCGAATGAATCTCACTCCGGGTCGGCCGGCGCAGTACTGCGGAGGAGCATCGTCTTCACGCGACCGACCCCATCGAAATCACGGAGCCGATACACGAGTTCCCGCACCCGCGCCGCATCGCCATGACAGAAGACGGTCTCTAAACACCACTCGCCCTGGTGGGTGTGGCTCATCGTCTCGATGACGTCCTGAAACTGGTGCTGGGCAGTATGGAGATCGTGAATCACCTCGTGGTGCTGGTAATCGAACGCCAGTACAGCGACGACCTCACCCGAAACCGCTTCGAGTTGTGAGTGCCCCTCGATGTATTCCTGCATCGCTTCACGAATCGCCCGCGAGCGGGAATCCAACCCCTCAGCCTGCCACGTCTCGTCGAACTCCTCGAGAATGTCCTCAGACACGTTCAAGCTCGTGCGCATACTCCCCAATTGATCCCCTACTGTCTTGAACGGGACGAGCGGAAGCCCATCTCTTCGGGGGTGGGTCTGAGCGACAGCACGGCCCGTCAGTCTACGCGCTACGATTCATCTGGATGTGCCACGCTTTCAAGTCCTCGCTCAAGCAGTTCGGAGTACGCTTCGGATAGCTCCATCTCCTTGTCCTCGGCGTAGTCTTTGATTCGACCGTGCAACGTGTGGGTGATGTCTATGTTGGGACGCATCGACCAATAGACTTTAAGACGTTGAGACGTAAATAGATACTGTCGTGAGGCGAACCAACACGTTCGCGATCCGCCCACTCTCCGAGGAGGACGAGCACCTGCTCCGCGAGTTGTTGGATGCCTCGGCCAGCCTGTGGAACGAGTTGAACTACGAACGCCGCCAGCGTTTCTTCGACGGCGACAGCGTGTGGGACACCGCCGACTACCGCAAACAGTACGTCGGCGTTCTCGGCTCTGCCACCGCACAGCAGGTGATTCGAAAGAACACATCGGCTTGGCAGTCGTTCTTCGCCGCCCGCGAAAACGGCGAGGACACCGCCCCACCGGGCTACTGGGGTAACGAAGACGATGGCAGGGAATTGCGGACGTACATCCGAAACGACCAATATACGCTGGAAATCAGCGAGCGCTCACGGCTGGAAATCCCGGTCGGCCAAGCCCTCAAAGACGAGTACGGACTTGGCTATCACGACCGCCTTCGCCTCGAAGTGTGCGGCGCTCCGAAATGGGACGGCGAACAGGGCCGCTTGGAGATACAGTACGACGAGGTGACCGACACGTTCAGGGCCTTTCAGCCTGTTACTGTGCCCGATTCTCGACAGGATTCACCACTGGCTTCAGAAGCAGCCGCGCTGGACGTGGGCGCGAACAATCTCGTCGCCTGTACTACCACCACCGGCCAGCAGTACTGCTACGACGGCCGCGACCTGTTCGCCCGCTTCCGCGAAACCACCGAGCACATCGCCCGCTTGCAGTCGAAACTCCGCGAGGGACGGTATAGTAGTCGCCGGATTCGACGTTTGTACCGCAAGCGAACGCGACGGCGTGACCACGCACAGGAAGCCCTCGTGCGAGATTTGATGGAACGGTTGTACGACGAAGGCGTGGCGACGGTGTACGTGGGCGACCTCACCGATGTCCTCTCGACACACTGGAGCGCCGAGGTGAACGAGAAGACCCACCAGTTCTGGGCGTATCGCTCGTTCATCGACCGGCTTGCGACGACCGCCGAGGAGTACGGCATCACAGTCGAAGTGCGATCGGAAGCGTACACGACGGCGGAGTGTCCGATGTGTGGTGAACGCGACGATACAAACCGAGACGGCGACGTGTTTCGGTGTTCGTGCGGCTACAGGGGACACGCCGACCTCGACGCTTCGCGGACGTTCCTCGAACGACAGGCTGGCGAATCGGACGTCGGGCCGATGGCACGGCCCGTGCGCCTCAAGTGGGACGACCACAACTGGTCGGAGGCATCATCCTCTCCCGAGAGGGTACGTCCCAACGAGGAGCGCACAAACCGGAGTACCGGCAACGGGAAACTTGCCTCCATGAGTGGATAGCCACCATCCCCACCGGAGGAATTCCACGGCTTCAGCCGCGGGAGGATGTCAACCCTCGATTATTACGGAATTCCCATTTCGGTCTTAACAACCGCTATACAGCGCAGGGATAGAGAGATAGATGAATGCTCCACGGCGAGGCGTTACCAGTATTGGTCGGCGCGATTGCTCTCGGATTTGTACACGGCATCGAGCCCGGACACGGATGGCCGGTCGCTGCGAGCTATGCGCTCGATCAATCCAACAAGTGGCTCTACGGACTCGCCAGCAGCTTGCTAATCGGCATCGGCCACCTCATTAGCAGTCTGGCGATGGTCGGCGTGTTCTTTTACGCGAAATCCTACTTTCAGTTGACGCAGGTGAACGAGCCGATCTCGATTCTTGGCGGCGTTTCCATCGGCGGTCCGGTCAGCATCGTCGCAGGCATCTTACTCATCGGACTCGGGATTCGAGAGTACACACACGGCCATTCTCACCAGCACGAGGACGACCACGATGGGCATACTGAGGAGCAGTCGACCCACCACAGTCACGGCACGTCACCCACGCACGAACACGCCTCGGATGGGCTTCTTATACGGGTGAAAACTCGGCTTGGAGAAATCGGAGGGGACTCCCACGAGCACAGGACCGATCCGGCTACTGACACCGACCACGGGCTACTCGGAATCGCCTGGTTCGCATTCGTCCTCGGGTTCGCTCACGAGGAGGAGTTCGAGATTATCGGCCTCTGTGCCGGTTCGACGTACTGTCTGGAACTGATGACCGCATATGCGCTGACGGTCATCGTCGGCATCGTCGGGTTAACGATGCTCCTCATCGCCGGCTATCAGGAGTACGAAGAAACGGTGGAGAAGTACACACCGTACCTGCCGCTGTTCTCAGCGATCGTCCTCGTCGTCATGGGACTCGGCTTCATCGCCGGCGTCTTCTGAATCACGCCGAACGCTCTCCACCGTCCCATTCTCAGTGAGGTCTATAAGCGCGCGATTTAGCAGTTCCCGGAGGACGAACTCCTCGTAATGCTGTGTTGCACAGTACTCGCAGGGCTTCATTTCTCGTGCCACCGCTTCGATGTCGTCGCCGTGCTCCCCATAGAGCGTCTCAACGAGCCCTGCTAATTCGGCTGTCGCGGTTTCCTGCGCCCCAGCGAGCGTCTGCTCGGCGTCCTCTGGAAGGTCGTACGAGAAAATCCGCGTGTTCGACTTGTAGAACTTCCGCGTTCCGCCGCCAGCTTCCTCAAGACGGGCGATTTCAACCATCCCTGCGTCCTTCAGGACGTTCACGTGGTGGCGCACCGTCGTCTCGGCCTTCTCCTCACCGCGACGATGCAGTTCGTCGTGAATCTCTTCGATCGTCATTTCTTCGGCAGCGAGCATATCGAGGATCTTCGCCCGGACGTCGTTCTCCAACGCTTTCGCTTTCTCCGGGGCCGTCGTCACGACTTCACGGATCGGCACGTCGGATTCGAGGAGCGCCATTCTTGTGAGGACGTAGGGGAACGACGATAGTAAGAGTAACGCTACACATTCGATAGCAGTCTTAGTTGTTCGATACCGCTATAATACTAGTCGTAATGATTATCCACTTCGCTGGTTAACTAGCGACCACGATGGGAACGACACACGAACAATTCAACGTCGGGGGAATGTCCTGCTCCTTCTGTGCCGAGAGTATCAAGAAGGCCTACAGCCGGACCGACGGCGTCGAGGACGTCGACGTAAGTCTCGCCCACGAGGAGGTCCTCGTCCAGTACGACGATGACCGCCTGAGCGAGGTCGAGGTGAAGGACACGCTTCGGGATCTCGGCTATACCATCCGCGACCCGGACAAAGCGAAGCGATACGAGCAACAGCAGGCCGAGCTCGCTGACGGCAAGCGCCGCCTCCTGCTCGCCGGCGGCGCATCCATCGTCGTTGCTGTGCTGATGGGCTGGATGATCCTAGTGATGGGCCGCTTCGAGTCGACATATCTCATAATGGATCTGGTGACGCTAGGGCTGGCGCTCGGGACGATGTTCGGGCCTGGGCGCTACATCAAACAGAAGGCGTTCCAGAGCCTTCGCCGGGGGATCTTCAACCAGCACGTTCTCCTGGAAGCGGGCGCATTCGCAGGGTTACTTGGTGGGCTGCTCGGTCTGTTCGTGTTCTCTGGCTTCCCGACCGTCCACTTCTTCGCCGTCTCCGTGTTCATTACCACTTATCACATCCTCTCGGAGTACACCAGCCTCATCGTCCGCACACGAGCCTCACAGGCCGTGCAGAACCTGCTCGACCTCCAGCCCGACACAGCACGCCGCGTCAGTGATGACGGTGACGTCGAGGAAGTCCCCCTCGACGACCTCGACGTCGGCGACTACGTCCGGGTCAAGCCCGGCGAGAACATCCCCGTCGACGGTGAGGTCGTCGAGGGTAAATCCACAGTCGACGAGTCGGTTGCCACCGGTGAGTCCATCCCCGAGGAGAAGGCGAAGGGCGACGGAGTGATCGGCGGCAGCGTCAACGAGACCGGGACGCTGCTCATCAAGGTAACTGCAACGGGCGAGGACGCGTTCCTGAACCAGGTGGCCCGCGAAATCGAGGAAGCACGCGCTATGAAGCCCGGCATCATTCAGCTCGCCGACCGCGTCCTCAAGTACTTCGTCCCAGGCGTCTTGACGATTGCCGCGCTCTCGTTCCTCTTCTGGGTGGTCGCACCGCTTGCGTGGGGTGCAGCCCCCAACGTCCAGCGCGGGGCGTTCGCAGCGCTGGCGGTCCTCGTGCTCGGCTATCCATGTGCCCTCGGGATGGCGACACCGCTCGCGCTAATTCGGGGCGGCGGGAAGGCCGCTGACCGAGGCATCCTGATGCGCTCCGGTGACGCCTTCCAGATTTTCCCCGACGTCGACCACATCGTGCTGGACAAGACTGGCACGATCACCGTCGGCGAACCCGCCGTCAGTGAGGTCGTCGCCTTCGGTGCCGACGAGGTGGATGTACTCACGACTGCGGCCAGCGCGGAGGCGTTCTCCGAACATCCACTTGCCGATGCGATCCTCGAGGCCGCCGACGAGCAAGGCTTCGAGTACGGAGACCCCGACGCCTTCGATTCCGTGACCGGCAAGGGCGTCCGGGTAACCGTGGCCAGCGACGACGTGCTGGTCGGGAAACCGGGATGGCTCAGCGACGAGGGGATCGACCTGTCGAAGGGAGACGCCGATATTGAGCGACTCCAAGGCCGCGGCCTCACCGTTGCTGGAGTTGTTCGTGGCGGTGACCTCATCGGCCTGATCGGTATCGGTGACGAGGTCAAGAGCGACGCCGCTGCGACCGTCAAGCGGATGACAGAGGTCGGCATTACGCCCGTGATGATCACCGGGGACAACGAGCGCACCGCGAACGCGGTCGCCGAGGAGGTCGGCATCGACCGCGTTATGGCAGACGTGCTGCCCGACGAGAAACGCGAAGAGATCGGTCGCCTGCAGGACGAGGGTTACCGCGTCGCGATGGTCGGCGACGGCATCAACGACGCTCCCGCACTCACGCAGGCGGACATCGGCATCGCCATCGGCGCAGGGACCGACATCGCCATCGAGTCAGCGGATATCGTCCTGATGGGCGACCGGCTTGGTGGCGTGATGGACGCCTACGAGATCGGGAAAGAGAGCTACCGGAAGACCCGTCAGAACCTCGCGACGGCCTTCGCGTTCAACGGCATCGGCGTCGCCGCCGCGACCACAGGGCTCGTTCACCCAGTGTTCGCGATGCTTGCGATGGTGTTGTCCGTCTCGGCCGTCCTCGCCAACAGCTTCGCTGGTCAGCTCCTCTCCGGCGAGGGTGTCAACACCAAGTTCGCCCTAGAAGAACGGACCGACAGCGAACGTGGAGACAGCCGAGTGACGGCCGACTAAGCCACGACGTCGTAGCCAGCCTGTTCGATTGCCGCGTTCACGTCATCGTTTGAGACTCCATCCTCGAGGACCACCTCAACCGTGTCAGCGTCGTGATTGGCCTCGACCCGACTCACACCGTCGAGGTTTCGCAGGGCGGTCTCCACGTTCTGTTCGCACCCGTTGCACGACATCCCGGTGACGGAGATCGTCTTTCGCTCCATACGGGGCTGTAAACACTCGCGGGGGATGACCATTACGGTAACTGTTGTATCGGTTTTATCTCTATTAGAGATGGGGCGTCATCGTCCGGAGAGTTGTTTGTGTCGGCCCCAAAGGGGTGGAGGCTCTTCGAGATGGGAACCACTAACGACGAAGAGAGCGACGAATTCCCGCCAGAGAAGCGGCTTGAAGCATCGAACACGCACCTGATCAAGGCCGGTATCGCGACGATTCCCGATATGGAGACTCTTCAGGAGTGTGTTGCCTACGAGAACGCCCATCAGAACCGGACGCAGATTCTGCGCCAGCTCAAGTGGAAGGCTGAAGAGCTGCGTGAGGACGAAAAGTAAGCCCTATTCTTAACCAACACACTCTGCGTGAGTTCCCCCTATTGTTGGTTAATCCGCTGTGCCTCGGTTTTTCGGGCCCCTGAAAGGGTGCGGGGCAGCCAGCAGCGGCCTCGCGAGCCTAATCATGTCTCTCGAGCTGAGCTCCAGCGCCAGCACCGCCCGCGAAATCGCCGCCGCCAGACAAACAGACTTCGTGGCGTTCCTCCACCGAGATCCCTTTGCCGGCGATGCTCTCGCCCTCGGATTTCTCCCTGGGTTTCGGGAAGACTGTGGGTATCAGACGGATCAGTACCTGAATCTCGAGATTCCCGTTGGGATGCTCGACAACGACTTCCGGAATCCCGACCTGGAGCGGTTCGTCGACCGCTTCTTCGAGCACGAACCAGAGGTCGGGGTCATCGGGGACGTCGACGAACTCGACGACGTCGACGCCCACGTCGCTGCGGCTCGTGAGATCCGAGCGAGCTATCCAGAGGCCGAGCTCATCGTCGTTCCGAAGTCGCGGGCGGTGATCGACGCGATACCCGAGAACCTCGTCTTGGGGTATTCACGGGGATACGCCGACCGCTTGGCCCATGAGTTCTCTGACCCAGCCGATTGGAGAGGGCGGCGCGTCCACATCCTCGGCGGGAGTCCACCCAAGCAGCTCGACGCAATTCGACAGCTGACCAGGCCAACACTCACCGACGAGCCACCGGCCGACATCGTCGGCATCGACTGGAACGGCCTACATCGCGGCGCACAGTTCGGTGAGTTCTGGACGGCCGACGGCTGGGACGACAGCGGTCGCGACGCCGACCACGTCACCGTCCGAAAGACGGTGCGCCACAGCCTCGCTCGCGTCCGTGAGTTTTGGA
>Ga0207754_100340_pt1 | contig 19750 bp, 29 predicted proteins | sample A23E1SouthBayCA_FD_187728 | JGI IMG/M metagenome (GOLD analysis project Ga0207754, IMG submission 187728) | Aerobic enrichment media microbial communities from Eden Landing Ponds, California, USA - A23 E1 (SPAdes) | ecosystem: Environmental > Aquatic > Marine > Unclassified | place: Emeryville... | reverse complement strand
TGATGCGCGAGAGCGTCGAATCGCCAGCGGTCGAGGTGACCTCTACCTCGAGGTACCCCTCTTCGTTGATCGCGCCGGCGTAGACCTCGTCGCCGGCAGTCTTGTCGACGGGGACGCTCTCGCCCGTTATCGGCGACTGGTCGACTGCACTCTCGCCTTCGATAACCGTTCCGTCGAGCGGAATCTTGTCGCCGGGGCGGACGACGACGGCCTCGCCAACGTCGACCTCCTCGGCGGGAACGGTCACTTCCTCACCATCGCGAAGGACGGTCGCCTCGTCGGGTGAGAGTTCCATCAGCTCGCGCAGGGAGTCCCGTGCCCTGTCCATCGCGTAGTCCTCGAGGAGCTCGGCGATGCTGAATAGGACGGCCAGCGTAGCGGCCTCGACGAAGTAGCCGATACCGGTCGCCGCGATGATCGCCGTCCCCATCAGTAGGTCGATGTCGAGGCTTCGGTTCTTCGCGGAGTAGTACCCGCTACGGACGACCGGGATGCCACTGGCGACGGTTGCCACGAGGAAGAGTACGTCCGCAATGTGAAGCGGGTAGTTGAGGACACTTGCGATGGCGATGTTCTGTCCTGCGAGGAGGAACTCGAAGAGGAGCCCGACGGTGAGGAACGCCGCTCCAATCCACGTCTTCTTCGCTCGCGGGCTCGTCCACACCTCTGACGGGGGAGCAATCTCCATCCCGCCTTCCGATGTCTCTTCGGTGTTGTGTCCACCGTTGACGACCTCGTAGCCTGCGTTCTCGATTGCCTGAACAACCTCCGCCTCGGTCGTGCGGTCGGAATCGTAGGTGACGCTGGCTGTCCCGGTTGTCGGTTGGAGCGTGGCGTCGACGACACCGTCGACGCGCTGGAGGCTCTTGTCGACCTTTTGGGCACACGAGGGACAGTCCATCTCGGGGACGGTGAGGCGGGCGGTCAGCTCCCGTCGCTGCCCGCCGCCGCTCGCTGGCCCCGTTGTATCCGCATCCGGGTTCTCTGCCATCACCTTACGGTAGGAGCGGGAGTTCGATATGTCTTTGTTGGAATATTCCAAACCCGTGCGTTAGCGCGATGCCAGCCGTTCTTCCGTGACCCGCTCGCCGGCGACGTGTTGCTTCGCCAAATGTTCTTCCGCCCGACGGAGTCGGTAGGTGAGTGTTGACCGCGGCACGTCGAGATGCTCGGCGAGTTCGCCGACGTCGACCTCGCGGGGTGACTCGTAGTAGCCGTGTTCGACCGCGGCCTGAAGCGCGGCCTCCTGGGCTGGCGGGAGGCCGCTCGGTGTCCCGTCGCGTCCCCCAGCTGCTGTCGTCGTGTCCGCTGTGCGGAGCATCTCCATTTGTGCACACTCCCCGACGGCGACCTCAAGCGCGTCGAAGAACGCCGCCACGTCGCCATTGCCGGAGTGGATGAGCCGCCACGTGTAGTGGCGACCCTCGTGACGAGTCTCGAACAGCACGCCGTCGCCGAGGTGGTCGCGAGCGATGTGGGGGACTGAGGCGCAGGTAGGGGTGCGCTCCCAATCTGAGTAGAGGATGAGCGCGTCGTCCGTGCGGTCGAGGACGCGGGTGGTCTGTGTGGCGTTGCAGTCCTCGGTGGCGAGACAGTCAGCGTAGTAATCGCCGTTGAGAAAGGCGTCCTCGATGGCGTCGAGCGCCTCAGGAGTTCCGGTGGCGTGGTCGACCCGCCAGAGCTGCTCGGCAGTGGCGTGCAGCGAGAGCGAGCGAACGCGAGCGTCGGGGTGGTCGGCGAGGGCGTCCGCCACCCTGTTGCAGCCGGGCTCGTATTCGAGGGCGAAGACGAGTTCGCGCATATCCTCGTGTACGGCCTACTACGACATAACCCATGGCCTGCAGCGTTGTCGACCAGTGGACCTCAGATCACGTCGTCCGGGTCGTGGACCTCCTCCATTCGCTGCGCTTCGGCCGCGTATTGTTCTTGGAGGTCGGAGTCATTGACCGTGCCGAGATTGTCGGGTTCAGCGTCGACTGCTGCCGTCGTATCTCGGACGTCGGTGAATGAGGTTAGTGCTCGTTCCTTCCGATAGTACTGTTCGCCATCGGGTGTTGCGTAGGTGAGGATAATCAGGTTCTGTTCATCATCGGAGTACGTCCGTTCGACAAGCCAAACACGAATGTCGCCTTTAGGTTGATTTGACATACTGGGGAGTTTCCCGGTATCCACTAAGGGATTGGTGTTACGTCTTGCCGAGGCTCGCCTTCTCGAAGGGTGATTCCCCGGTCGGAATGCGAAGCTCCTGTCGGTCTCCGACCCGCTCGGCCAGCTTCCGTTTTAGGTACTGTCTCGCCGTCGACGGCGTGAAGACGCCCTTGTCGAGCATGTCGCCGACGACGTCTTTGAGGGCCGCGAACTGTCCCTGTAGGTGGCCGTCGCCGACCGGCTCGCCGTCGTACCAGCGCACCGTCGCGAGCGCGCCGTTCCCGACCGTCTCTCCCTGTTCGACTGTCTCCGAGTCGTACTGCAGGCCGAACCACAGCGTCCGGTAGGCGGTCACCTCGAACGTCGTCGACACCACGAAGAACGCCTCGTGGTGGAGGTAGTCGAGATGGTCAGCGACGATCTCGTCGAGGGTGAGCGCGGTGGCGCGGGGCTTCGGCTCGACGACCGTCGACGGTCGGTCCTCGTCAGCGAGGTAGCCGTCGACCGCATCTGCCTCGAGGCCATCGGCCAGTTCCGCCAGCAGCTGCTTCGCCCACTTCGAGTCGGTATCCTCGCCACCGAACGGCGACTTAGCCGAGATTCGGTGCTTGAGCTTCAGGTTCGCAGCACCCCAATGAGAGTAGTGGAGCGTGTACTGTCCGTCCGTGCGTTCGTACGCAACGAGTGCGCGGTGGCCCATTTGAACAATCACCTCGCAGGGCGACCCACGACTGAATCGCCCCGCACCCCTCCCGGGGGACGAACAACGCTACTCGTCGATCGGGTCGGGGGAACTGAGGTCCGCGTGGAGGACTTCGCCGTCGCGAACGACGTACCGCCTGGCCAGCACGGGGAAGCGGCACTTGGTGAACCCCGCTGTCTGGATATTGAACTCTTCGTCGGCTTCGAGCTGGTTGGCGAGTTCTTGCAGGAATTCGTGGGTCACGATGCCGCCCTTGTAGTCTGGGAGGCCGTTCTCCCGCGCCTCGTACACCTCGAAACCGTCGTATCCCCAAATGGTGAGTTCTCCGTCTTCGGTCACCTCCCAGTCGAGCGTCCCGAAGCAGTAGCTCTCACAGAGCTCGCGGACTACCTGCGGATCCGATACGATCGCGCCGGTCGACGTCGTCGCAGCTTGCAGTGTCGCCATGTCTGGACCTCACGGGGTCGCCCCCGCACCCCTATCGGGGGCGATAAACCAACGCGAGAGGTGCCTCCCTGGGAGTGGTCGGCGACTCCCGTTAGGAGTCTGCGTGGGCGTCCGCCCCGGCTCCGTCGCCCGGCCGCGTGAGAAGGCTTACCTCTTCCAGGAGGTCTCTCGCGGTCTCGACTCGTTCTCGATCCGCGTCGTCTAATCGGTCGACATCGAGTCGGTTGAGATTGCTGAGTACACGATGCATCCGGTAGCCCTGTTTGAACTCTTGCTCCATCGGAAGCGCCTCACCGCTCGCCGGCGCGGAAAGACTCAACGTTGCGTCTATTAACAGCAATAATAGCTCGCTTTCTCAGTTCGTGTAGGACCCCAAGGTTCCTGTCGGTTCTAGTCCGGCCACTAACTTCGACTGGTCGAAGCGAATTCAACACTTCGGACTTGGCAGTATAATTACTTCGAGTATAGATGTATAGGCGCATGTCTAACCAAGACTGCAATTGCACCGACCCTTCGGTTGGCGAGAGTGACGCACAGACCCTCGCAACAGACAGTTGGATCGAAGCACGACCGGTGAAGACCGCAGAATTCCCGACCCCAGTCGCAGACAACATGAGCCGGTTCTTCGGCGCCTCGATCGACACGTTCGACGACATGGTCGCGGCGATCCGCAAAGTGGTCGAGGGGGACGGGATTGCTATCGACGAACTCTGTCACGTCGACGGCGAGACCCCGCACTACGCGAAGACGGCGGACGAAACCTACTACTTCCGGTGTTTCTACGACGGGATCGCGCTCGCACATCTCGTGGACGAACCCGTCGAAATCCGGACTGAAACTCCCACGGAGGAGCCGATCGAGATCCAGATGTCACCCGCGGACGGTGTCGACGTCACGCCGCCAGACGCGGTCATGTCCTTCGGGGTGACCACTGAGAGCGACGTACCCGCTGACGAGACGCCTTCCGCGCCCGATGTCTACGGCGCTGTCTGTCCGTACGTGAAGGCGTTCTACACTCGCGAGGACTACGAGCGCTGGGCGGAAGACGTGGCGGCCACCACGGTCGGTATTCCCCTCGACGCCGGCGTTCCTATTGCCGCCGCACTGACGGCACCCGCACCGTCGGAGGGTGCCCAATGAGTCTGGAGAGTATCGCGCTCGCCGGTTCCCAAGCTCTGCTCGGACTCGTGGGCGTGGCCGTCGGCGGTGCGAAGGTCACCCATCAGGAGGACCAGATCGAAGACTTCCAGCGATTCGGATATCCACAGTGGTTCCGAATCCTCACCGGTCTCATCGAGATTGGCGCCGGTCTCGCGTTGCTCGCGGGCCTGGTGTGGCTCTCCGCGTTCACCGTGGCGGGTGGGCTTCTCCTGAGTAGCGTGATGGTGGGCGCAGTGGCCACGCACATCCGTACTGGCGACCCACTATCGAAAACTGCCGTGCCAGCGGTCCTCTTCGCCTTCACAGCGGGGCTGCTCATAATCCGTGACGTGACGATCCCGCTGTAACGTTACCTCTCCTTACTCCTGGCCAGTAGCGAGTTCCGTCTCGTCGATTTCTTCGGCCCACGTGAGCAGTGGTTCCAGACGTTCTCCCAGTTCTTCACCGGTCTCTGTGAGTTCGTATTCGACCCGTGGCGGGATTTCGTCGTATTGCTCACGGGAGAGGATGCCGGCGTCGACGAGTTCCTCGAGTCGCGTCGAGAGCGTCGAGCTGCTCACCTCCTCGAACGTCGCTTCGATGTCGCCGTAGCGGGCTGGGCCGATCGCGTCGACCACGCAGACGAGTTGCATCGCGTACCGGCGGCTGAGGAGGTCCATCACACCACCCAGTGGACAGAGGCAGTCGTGTCCGGGAGGCGACGAGTCGGCCGTTTCAGTCGCTGAGTCGGGGGTTTCTGCCATAGCTTTCGTTCACCAGACCTTGTCCGATACTTCGGAGTTGACAGTATAAATAGTTCCGTATTCAAAGTAAAAACGCATCATGAGTCAGAACGACTCCAAGCGCGAGGTCGCGTGCACGCTCACCGAGGAACAAGAAGCGGAACGGCGGGAGGAAGTTCGGGCCCGCCTCGTCGATCACTACCTCGGGTACGAGGAACACGAGAACGGCGTCGTCGTTCGCTTCGACGGAACGGACGAGTCACTCGAAGCACTCGCTGAGTTCACGTCGAACGAGTTGCAGTGCTGTTCGTTCGCCGAATACGAGATCGCCGTCTCGCCCCCGTACGAGGAAACCCGCTTGACCGTCACCGGTCCCGACGGGACGACGGAGATGTTCCAAGACGGGTTCGTCGACCGGCTGGACGTCGAATCAGCCTGACTCACTCTGTCCGGTCGAACCACTTGGCAAGCCCGGCACTCGTCGTCATCTCGACCACGCCGAAGACGACCGCGGGAAGCGACGCGATCGTCGGGAGGCCGGCCGCGATCACAAGTGCGGCCGCAACTGCGAAATCGCGCATCCCGACGGAGAGAACTGACGCGATACGAGTGGCTCGCTCCGCACGGTGACTCACGAGAAAGCCCACGCCGTATCCGAGCCCATTCAGGACCACGACGCCTGCAATGACACTTCCCAGGAGTCCCAGGTTCGAGCGGATGACGGCGGCGTTCGCGGCGGTTACACCGCCGATAATCAGGATCACCATTATGGCAGAGACGGCCGGGTAATGGGCATCATACGCGCCGACGCGCTCGGGCCACCGTGCTCGCAGACCGACGGCAAGTAACATAGGCGCAACGACCGCCACGACGAGCTGTTCGACGATCGGCAGCGTCGGAACGGTCACGCCCCCAGCGAGCGCGGTGACGACCGCGGGAACGAACCCGAGACTCCCGACGCCGATGACCACCAGGGCCGTCGTCGAGAGCGCTGTATCGCCGCCTGCGAGTTCGGTCATCACCGGCGTCACGAGTTCCGGCGTCACAGCTCCGAGCACGACGAACCCCACAGTCAACTCGGGCGACAGCCCGAGGCCACGGGCGATGCCGAACGCCAAAACGGGCATCGCGACGTGACCCAGCAGGACGAGCGCGACCGCCCGGCCGCCGATCTGGCTGAACTGCTCGACCGAGAGCGTCAACGAGATGCTCCCGATCATCACCGCAAGAATAACCGTCGAGAAGCCGGTCACGACGGCAAGGTCCGTGACAGTGAGCCCGAGGGCCACCGAGAGCAGAATCCACACGAGGAGGTAGTCCTCGACGAGGGCCGAAAGCGATTGAAGTCGTCCGTAGAATGGTGCCATCGACGTTATCCCGTGGTGACGCAACCCTCTAGGGGTGGGAAACCCGCTCGGTTCGTAACCGGACTCAAACGGTGCCCGTCGAAAGATGCGCCTGGGGGACGGCGGGCGGTTATGTGTACCGGCGTACCTCCGGGGTGTCGAGGGCGATCAGGACGAGTGCGGCCGCGAGGACGCCGACGTTCTGCCATGTCGGGCCGGCCGTTCCCGCGGCGACGACCATGATCGGCACCGCGATGAGCGCCGCGATTCGCGGGGCTCTGTCAAGGAGGAACAGCGCCGCCGCGCCGAGTTCGAGTGTGCCGACGATCGGGACGAGGATGGATGGTGCCGGTAGGCCGAGTGACTCGAAAAACCGGACCGATGTTCCGTAGGTGAGGAACTTGCTCGCGCCGGGGGCCAGCAGGAGCCCCGCCATTCCGTACCGGAGGAGTGGTCGAAGGTGCTGTCCGATGGCGAGGTCAGTTTCCTCAGTCTCGTGACTCATCGGTCAATTCCGGGGACGACTATGTTCCGTCAGTGCCTCGCGGATTTCAGAGAGCGTGCCGTTCGTAGTGTGTTCCTCGACCCATGCTCGGTGGGTGTCGTCCCGGCGCGCTTTCTCCTTGATATGCTCGGCGACCTTCGCCGTCGCAAACTGTTCTTTTGCGCTCTCTGAGGAGTTACAGACCGGACAGTCTTCCTCGACGGCACCACTCATGCGTAGTGTTCCTGGAGATATTCGACGATGTCGTCGGATTCGTACATTGTCACGTCGCGCTCGCGGTCGACGAGGAACGGGATCTGATCCTCGCCGCCCAGCGCTCGGAGGTGGTCGTGGGTCTGCTCGTTGCGCGTTTCGCCGGCGGCAGAGCGGGGGTTGTGGATGACGTACGAGACGCCGAGTTCGGTCAGCGCCTCGCGGACCTTCGCTGAGTATCCACACCCTTCTGCCTGGTAGAGTTCTAACATGGTTGCGTGACTGGAGGGCCGTGTAGTTAGCGGGCTCAGGCGTGGGCGTGAACCCGGTCGTGGACGGTCTCAGTGATGGCCTCGAGGTCGATTTCGCCGCCGTGCTCGTCTTTGTCCCAGACGAGGTCGTCGTCGACCTGGATTTTGAACACGCCGCCGTGTCCGGGTTGTAGTCGAACGCCATCGAGATCCTGCCCGAACTCGTCAAGTAGCGTTTCCTGCGTTTCCACCGCGTGGTCACGGAGTCCGCACGGGACACAGTATTCGATGTTGACTTCCGTCATTGCAGTTCAACCAACGGCCGCCCCGCGGATAAGTATCAGGTATATGTTACGAAACGACGTTTCATGCGCGAAACCGTGGTTTCGTTTGTATACAACGTATCGAAGAGATACTCCTTTCAATCCAGCCGTTCGAGATACGTCTATGAGTGATTCGGGCGGAGTCCCAGAGGACGAGTGCTTGGCGGTCTGGTGCGCGGGCGATGACTGGTGTGCAGTCACGTGTGCGATGGACATCATCGGCAAGAAGTGGCATCCCGTCATCGTTCACCGACTCTTGCAACACGGAGCGTTACGGTTCAACGAGCTCAGCAAGGAAGTCGATGGCATCACGAACAAGATGCTCTCACAGAGTCTCGAGGACTTAGAAGAGAAGGAACTCGTCGACAGGGAGATCGTGAGCGAAAAACCCGTCGCGGTCGAGTATTCGCTCACTGAACGTGGTCAGTCCTTAGAGCCAGTCATCGACTCACTTGAGGAGTGGGGGAAGACGTATCTCCGGCCCACAGAGGATCAAGATCAATCTGTTTGCTGAGCCAAATCTCATTTACAGAGCTGACTGATGAGACGCTAGTAGTGACTTCGATTAACCAACGTACTCGTCACTTCTTCTCTGTGTTGGTTAATCGATGCTTCCAGCTCTGCGCTCCTCCAGACTGGGTCCGTAGCGAGCCGAGCCACACACCCGGCACTCCCAGATCGGTTGCCCCGTCCACGCCTCATCCGGAACCGACTCGTGGGTCTGGAACCGATGGTCGGTCGCCCGTCCACAGGTTTGACAGTCGAGTTCCTGAATCGTCGGTACCGACGACACCTGGCGATCAGCCGCAGCCTCGCCACTGGATTCGGTCAACGCCATCGCTGGAACCAGCCACACCGCGTCATCGGCGTCGTCGAGGACCGCGTCGAGACGCGACGCGTCGCGGATGCCGTCCTCACGCTGGTCGTAGAGCCGCGTCGGGCCCTGCTCCGGATCCTCCGACGCTTCCTGCCCGTGCCACCCAGTCCGGTCACGGGCGACACTGAGAAGCCGCTCTCCCTCCTCTGACGACACCTGTACTGCGCCGGGGAGGGCCATTGCTCGGCCAGCTGGCGCGCCGGCGCCTCATCCAGATCGTAGATGAGCGTGTAGTCGTCGACGGCCGGCTCCGCCTCGTTGGCAGAGAGGAGGTTCGCCGCGGCGCCGCCCTTCGCGACGGCGCCGTAGAACGTGGTCGACTCGACGACCAGGTGGACGATGCCGAGGCACGTCGTCGAAGCTGACTCGTCCGTGCCAGTCGCGTCACCACCGAGATGATTGGTGAGACAGAACCGGCATTTCGTCTGGCCGTCTGGGACTGACGCCCCACAGGACCGGCACTCGCCATCGGGTACCGTCGGCGCATCAGCGTCGCCACCAGTGCTCGTCGCGACGCGTTGGCGCCGGGAGGGCACTCTCACACCCGTCGTCCAGCCTCGTGTCCGGGCTGTGGGAAGCCTCGCCGGTCGGCCGTAGTTCTGCAAAGTCAGAATAGCGGTCGTACATCGGTTGGCTCATAACTTCTATCGGTATCGCATTTCAACGTCCGGACGCCTTCGCCCGCAAGGAACTCTTGATTATGCGAGACAGTACAAACATATATGAGAGCAGGGCGCGAACACTGTCCCAAGAGGTGCCAACCATGACCGAATCCCCGCGAGATGGGGTCCAATCGTGGACTGAGTCGATGAGCGCCCGCGACCGCATTCGGGCGGTCGCCGAGTCACTTCGCGAACCCCGCTCAGTTAACTGGATCAGCGAGCAGGCCGACGCCGCTTGGAGTACGACCAACGAGGAACTTCAGGATCTCGTCGACCAGGGCCAGTTGCGTCGCGTCGAGGCCGGCGAGACCACGCGCTACCAGCCGGACTACACGCGCCTGCTCTTCGAGGAGATCCGCACGCTCATCGAGGAAAATACCCGCGAGGAGCTGCGGAGTGAATTGGCCGCGATTACCGAGGAGATCGAGGAGTGGCAGGCGACCTACGACGTCGAGACGTGGGAGGAGCTCGAACAGTCGCTCGCTGACGGCGACCTCGCAAGTGCGGAGCTCCGGGACCGCCGCGACGTCATCGCGTTCTGGCGCGAGAACGAGGAGGATCGCCGCCTCATCAAGCACGCACTGGAACTCTACTCCGACGTCGAAGCCGCCCGCGAGCAGATGACCGACGTGGCTGACCGCGCCACGAGCTAATCCTCCTCTCTCACAGAATGATCTTTCTTGCCGGTCGCGACCGCTATACACAGCGGACCCTCCTCCGCGACGTTCACGACCGATTGACGAACCAGCCAGGGTGTGAAGAGGTCCGCTATCGCCCGTCTCGACGCCGACCCCGCTACGTCATCGCGGATGTCGATCCGACGACGTTCCTGAGTGACTCTTACGATGCGGCGACAGCACGACTGGAGATTCGCTTCTGGTACCCCGCCGGCGTCGACCACGCATACTACCGCATAAACTGGGTCGAACCGGACCGAAATCTGATGCTCGGATTCCACCAAGATGCCGACCATCCGGACCTTGGGCCCTGTCATATCCAACTCAATCACGAAGACACGCCGGTTGATCGGCACAAGGCGACGTTTCTCGATGCCCATCCACTCGCCGTCCTCGATGACCGACTACAACAGTTCCCGCCCGCGCTAGATGCGATTCACTGGAAGAATGGAGCGCCCTCGCTCCCGACCTGGCCTGTCTAGACAGCGAGTTCATCGAGCGTCTGGTGATGCGTCCGTGCCGTGGTCGGCGTGACGTTCCGGACTCGTCGATGTCACGGTGCGTTACCCACTACCCCTGTTCCCGCCGCGATTTGTGGAGGCAAGCCGCTGCGAACTCTGCCTGATGAACGCCCGCCGTGACTGCCGTCGGACTTGAGGGTACTCACTGTATTAACCAACAGAAGCCATCTCTATCGGAGACTGTTGGTTAATCGGCGAGATTCCTCCTGCCCTATTCGGGATCAGGCCCGTAACGACCTGTGCCACACACCTGGCACTCCCAGATTGGTTGGCCCGTCCAGGTCTCGTCAGGGAGCGACTCGCGTGTCCTGAACCGATGTTCTGTTTCTTTCGTACAGTGCTGGCACTCGAGGGCTGTCACGGTCGGAATATCGGCCCCGGTACTGGTGGATTCCGTTTCACGAGGAACTGTTTCAACAGCGACTGCTGGGACGATCCACAGCTGGTCGCCGTCGTCGAGAGCGTGCTTGAGGGATGACTCATCACGAATTCCCTGGCCACGCTCGTCATAGACGCGTGGGATATCCGTCTGAGAACCATCGCTCCTCTCGTCCCACGCTGTCCGCTCACGGGTCGCTGTTAGCAACGCCTCACCGGCCGCTGAGGTCACCTCGGCGGCCGCGGGGAGCGTAGGCCAGCGTTCGGTTAACTGGGGTGCGGGCTCGTCTTCGAGATCGTAGATGAGCGTACAGTCGTCGATCGGCTCGTCGTGACCTGACGTAAGAAGTGTCGCTGCAGCTGCTCCCTTTGCCACGGCGCCGTAGAACGTCGACGACTTGACGAGGAACTGGATCACACCACGAAGTGTTTGCTCGGAATTCGCAGCACCCGACTCTGACGCGGCGTCGAGTTCGTGTTCGAGACAGAACCGGCATTTTCGTTGCGACGCCGGGATCGATGCGCCACAGGAGACACAGGCTCGGTCTGTGTCGGTTGTTCCGTCCGGATACCCTCCCGAATACGAGGCTTCACGCTGGCGGCTTGGCTGGCCGTCTGCTGGCTGATCCAGCGCTGGGTCCGGCACCAGAGCGCCCTCCCCGACAGGTTGGAACGCCTCTCGGTCTGAGTTGTGGTCAGTCATCGATTCGCTCCGCGTTTCCCCCGGTTTGGTATTTAAACTCAGGGGGTGAGGAAATGCGGGGACGGATTCGGCGACGACGGGATAAATCTGGTCGCCTGAGACCGAGTCAGTCACGGAGCTCGGCGACCGCTCGACCGACATCGCGAACGTGCTCACTCCGCTCGATATCGAGTTCTGTCGACAGATACTCGACAGTCTCTTCCAGATCCATACCCCCTGGTAGACTCTCTGCCGGTATGTAGGTACTCCTCCACCGGAGGCGTCTCACATCGCTTGGAGTTCGTCTCGCCGGCTTCGGAGCGTCACGACTGACACCTCTGCTGCCGACGCGACGGTAGATTGGGTAATCAACGCGCCCTGCTCCTGGGCGGCCAGATAGACGCAGGCGGCCGCGACGCCCGATGGCTGACAGCCGTTCGTGAGGGCTGTCCCCTCGGCGCGTTCTGCGAGTTCGTTCGCGCGTCGGCGAATGTCGTGGTCTAACTCCAGCTCCGAGATCAGCCGCGGAACGAACGACGTCGGGCGCATTGGTAGTGCTGGGAGCTCTAATTCGCGATTCAGCGTTCGGTAGGCGTTGGTGACACGAGTGGACTCGACTCGGGCGGCGTCGACGACATCCTCGAGGAGAAGCGGGTGTTGGTTACATCGGCAGGTACCGTAGATACTCGCTGCGCCGATGGCTTCGATGGATCTGCCACGAAGCAGATCTGCGCTCTGAGCGCTCCGGAAGAGCTGACAGGCTTGGTCACGAATCGACTCAGAGAGTTCGAGCGCACTCGCCAGCCGGCGCACCTCGCCCAACCCGTGTGCGAGATTCCGTTCCGCTTTGGACCGCCAGCGACCACGGTTCTGCTCACGTCGCATCCGGGCCAGCTGCCGGCGTTTCTGACCAGAGAGTTCGTTTCCGTGTGCATCGGTTCCGTGGCCGATCTCCGTCGAGAGGCCTCGATCGTGGCGGGCCGCCGTTAACGGTGCGCCTGTTCGATCGCGCTCGTCTGCATCGTACGCCCGCCACTCCGGCCCATGATCGATACGTTGCTCTTCGATTACGAGTCCACAGTCCACACAGACAGTTTCCTTGACATTCGTAGTGACGTGTCCGTCGCACTCTGGACACTGGTTCACGCTTTGGTCCGTCTGTATGTCCTCGTCGAATCCAGTCTCATAGATGTCTCTGATCGCCATTGATCTCACCGTGTTCAGGAACTCGCCGTTATCGCGAGCCCCTCACCCATCGAGGGGTCAATAAACACTATCGAGTACGGACTTCGATTCAGCTGTAACCCACCTACCGTACAATCCCGTCAACCGCGACAAATGAAATGATGCGGACAAGATGGAAGGCATCTACAGATGACCCGATTCGATGCCGAGGGCGCAGCAGATAATGTGCCGCGTTTTATGCGTCGTGGTTCAACTAATTCACGACGACCGGCTCCAAAATGATAGGTCCCGTCGGGAATCCGGGCGGGCGTACTCAAGTCCTGCGAATAGAAGAAGCACCAACAGGCATTCTTCGCCGACGCCGCGCTCGACTACTTCGACTGGACGGACGGTGAAGCGGAACTCGACACGTACCGGGCCATAACCCAAGACGAACTGGGAAACCGTCCACGCACTCGAAGGTTAGGTGACAGAGTTAGAGGAGGCGTTCGAAGTGTTCCGTAAGCAGGTGCGCCAGAACTGGGGTAGCCTATCGTGGTGTGAATACGAACCACCGCAGACCTGCGACGAGTGTTCCAACAATCACCTGCATAATGACTTGTCCTACCGATGTCGGTGGGAGATACTTGATGAAGAAATACTGGAACACCATCTGCACGAAGTTCCCGTCGATGAAATGAGGGAACGCGTTCATCAGCGCCAGGATACCTGCCCCGTAGATGTAGAATGCGATAGGATTAGTGAACGGCCCCTTGATCCAATATTTGAACAGTCCAAAAACGTAGCCCATCTACGCATCCCCTCGGTACAGGTTCACCGCACGTTGAGTGATCGTATACCTATTGGAAGCCTGCCGCCATCCGATCGGAGCGTACTCATGATCGCCTTTTTCGATATCGCTAGCTTCGATCTCTTGCGCGACCTCGTCGAACAAATCCATCCGGTCTTCATCCTCGTCCAGATCGAACCGTGCCTTGATCGCCTCGAGCACTTCGTCCCCGTCCAGGTCTTCAGTCTCGATCTCCAGCAGATCGACGACAAACTCCCGCGCGTCCTCATCCTCTCGGAGATGATCCAGTAGTCGTTCGACTTCCACATCAAGGACAGCCTCCAAGTCGTCGGAAACACGCTCCCGCCGGCGTTCGTGGAAAATGAACGACCGGCCTCCACGGGGCTCGTGCTCCTCCACGAGTCCCACCTCATTCACCAAGTTGTCGATATGGGTCCGCGTCGCCTCGTCCACCTGTTCCAGGATACGCCGCGTCCGCACCCGCTGTTCGCTTCCGGAGACAGCACCCGTCGCGTACAGATACGAGACGACAGCCGCCTGCTGTTCTGCGCTCCGATTCGCTGGGTACGCCTCATTGATGTATTCGATGATCGCGGCTTCGCCCCGCGTCTCACCGTCCCACTTCGACCGGTAGAACTCCCGAACGTCCTCGTCTTGACAGATGCTACACTCCGGATTGGCGTTCGCGGGATAATGCATCGCTTCCCGCGGTTCGGACAGCATATTGTGCGTGAACCGGTTGTTGACCGTGTGATCCGGGAAATGGCGGTCCTTGATCACCTCGCCTGCCAGCAGGATGCCGGCCGTCACAGGGAGGAACGGGACCGGCACCGCCATATCCGCTCCGCCGAGGTCGACGTGGCCGCATTGCTGTCGGAACCAGTCACTGAACCGTTCCCCCGGTTCCGGCGGTGCTACCTCTCCAGTCCCTTGTTCTTCGATGACGGATACCTGGTCCGCTGTGAACGCCTCGTTGTTCGTATTCATCCGAACCAGCGTATCAGCATCGAGTCCGACCGTCTCCGCTAACGCCGCCATCTCTCTTTCCACGCCGTCCCCGCTCCCGACGTGCTTACACGCCAGGCACTGTCCTTCACCAAACTCTACCCGGAGTACCACATAATCGCCCTGCTGGTTCGTCGCCGCGTCAAGCACCGTCTCCGGCAAGTCCCACTGAATCTGCTTCCGCGCCCGCGCAGTATCCACCGTCGAGACCGCCAGCCGGAGTTCCGAACTATCGACCGTATCAGAGTACTCCTCGTACGGGACCGGATGGGAGTGGATCGACGACCCGAAATCCGGATGCGCCTCCATCAGTAGACGCTGGGACACGTCCGCTTTCATTGCCCCCACATCGTCCGCATACGCCCAGAGATATCGGTTCAAGTTCGACGCCGACACCTCATCGCTATCCACAAGCCGGACCGTCCCCTGCAAGTCTGATAACGTGCTGAGCGCGTACACCAGCGCACCCCCACCGGCCCCCACACCGATGACATGGAGGTCGTCCACATCCACGACATCCGGGAGAGCCGGGTTCGCTGGGTCGGTCGGATCAACGGTGTAGTTAAAGGTGGAGAACGTGACGTCGTCTACAGGGTCGACCGGGGTATCCAGGTTCTCGTCGCTTGCATCGGCAAGAAGCAACTGCTTGAACACCTCCGCACAGCCTATACAACCGGCCGTGTGCGCGCCAATCGGGTTCGGCTCATCGCCGAACGGATCGACAGCCCCGGTAGTTGATGTATGCACCAGCCATCCGCGGGAACTCACGCCCACCTCACCAGCAGCGCCAGTAAATTCGCCGTCGCCAAGATGAAGCACCGCATCATACGCATCACGTGATACTGCATCGAACCCGGCCGTGACTGGCGATCCGATGTTCTCATTCAGGGCCACCACCGTCTCCCCGATATCGTCTGCTCGAACTCCCGGCACGAAGACTTGCCGCTCGACAGACTCGTCGGCTTGGATATCGATCCGGTCGACCATCGGCGCCAACCGAGCGAGCAGGTTGATGGCGGTGAAGAGTGCGGTCTGGCAGTTCTGATTGTCCGTCTCCGGTACGTCAACGAGGACCCGATAGCCGGAGAACCTGTCTAGATTTTCCTCCGCACCGAGAATCGTCCGGAGTGCGGTCTCAGTCCGGTCCGAGTTCCAAGCAGTATCTGGCTGTGACATCGATTTTACACCTCCACGACAGTATCCTCGATCACGAACCGATCCACTACCCCGTCGTCATCCAGTAACTGCCACCCGCTGTCCCGTGTGTACGTGTAAACGCCGCAGTCCCGGAGGTCGTACACGGGCGTGGCCCCGAAATCCGGGATGACGATGGACACGAACCCCTCGTGGAAGCTTACCGCCTTCTCTTCGTCCACCGGTGAATGCCGTGCACGGCCCGGATGGGAGTGGACTTGCGCCAGCAGAATCTGGTCGCGTGCCCGGAGCTCTTGGTTGATCTCCGTCATCTTCTCCAGCGGGACCTTCACCCCGCCGTGCCGGGATTCGACCCGCGGATAGACGCACGTCGACACGTACGCCTCGTCACCGGCGATCGCCCCGGCCCAGAACACGTAACACTCGTGGTCACGGTTCCCGTGCTCCTCAACGTACCGCTGCGTCTCCTGGAGCACTGCGGTCGGGATATAGTACTTCTCTATATGATCCGTTACACGGCGTTTTCGCCGACCCTGTGCAGGGGACTCATACGCCCGTGGCGGTAGTGAGGGCGCAGGTTCCTGAACAGGGGCTGGTTCTTCGGAAGCGGTGAACAGGTCGCGGAGTCGATCGAGTAGTTGCATCGGCTATTTCCTCATGAGATGATAGATTTTCTGGAGCGTGGTCGTCAGGTTGAACCGGTCGGGATCCCAGTCTTCCCTGCGCTCGTCGTGGTTGAACGCAGTGTAGCACTCGCGGGTGCCGTCGATACAGATGCCCTTGTCCTCGTTGATGTTCGGACAGTTCGGCCACTTCTCGGTGAACTGGTAGGACGGGGCCTGCTGGGGGAAGTTATCGAAATTCACCTTCAGTTCGTACGCCGTACCGTCCTTCGGACAGGGTAGCGTGACGAACAGGTTGAGCCCGTCCTCCTCCAGCTCCCACCCGTACTGGTTGGGTAACGGCGACGATTCGAGATCGCCGACCTGCTTCTGCATCTTCGTCTTCGACAGTTCCTCGTCCATGTAATCTACCGACCTCTGTCTCAGATCACTTCGGGCTCAGGCTCGAGGACCAGTTCCGCACCGTCGGGGATGTCCAGCTCCTCCAGCGTCTTCCCGCTCGCAAGCGGGTCACCGTCGTAGACCAGCTGGTACTCCTCCGACTCGTCCGGATCGATATTCAACCGGCCCATGACCGAGGTCTTCAGCGCCTGTATTTTCTGTTTGACCGGGAACTCGTCCTCCAAGTCTCCGCTACTGCTCACGATCGTGAGCGTGATGCGGTTGTCGTCTGCACTCATCTGGGGAACACCTTCACCCCATACTTGCTGCCGAAGGATATATAAGCGCTTTCTGACAACTACAGTTCGTAGGTAGTACCCCACTACTTCAAAGTCGAAGTAACGATGTACCACACCTGAGTTGATGTCCCATGGAACAACTACGAGATGCACTCCAGGCATTCGGCTGGACGAAATACGAAGCCGCGTGTTACTCTGCACTCGTCCGGTTCGGTTCGATGAAAGCCAGCGCACTCGCGTCCGAAACCGACATTATGCAGTCAAAGATCTACCAGCCCCTCAACAGCCTGGAAGACGACGGATACGTCCGTATCACCGACACTGACCCGAAGATCTACGCCGCCCAGAACCCGCAATACGTCATCGAACGCGAAGAACGCAAGTTCAACAGGGAGAAGCAACAGATACTCGAGAAGCTGCAAGAAGGATGGGAGATCGGCGAAGAATACAGCAACGAGGACGACCGCGCCTGGGTCGTCAAGGGCCGCGAGGGCAAGACTATGGAACTCAGCAAGCTCATCGACAACGCCGAAAACACCCTCCGCGGCTTCGACAGCCGCTTCATCCAAGCACCACGCGATGCACTCGAAGCACTGGAAGAGCAGGCCGAAGACGGGCTCGACATCAAAATCGTCGGCCCATCACAAGCACGGAGCCGGCTGCAACGACTTGCGAAAGCTGGCGTAGCCGTTCGGGAACTCACCGATATCACGCGGACATCGTACTACATCGCGGACGGAGAACGGGTGCTCATGAATCTGAGCAACGGGAAAACGACCGTAACGCTTGATGACGCCGATATTGTAGGAATTATAAACAGCGACTTCGAAGAGACATTCAAGGAGGCGGCTGAGGTGACCAACAATGATGATTGACCGCCAGCTCATCCCCCTGACATTGCTACACGCTAGCAATGAGCAGGAAATCGAAGGGCGGACTCGGCTGCAGAAGATGGTGTTCCTGATTCAGCAGGAGTTCGAAGAACGTGGCGAAGACTTACCGGGTACGTACCAGTACGAGCCGTACGACTATGGCCCGTTCGCCAAGACGCTGTACGACGACATCGAATATCTGGAGGAACGGGACATCATTGACGAGTCAAAAGAGACGATTGCAGAGGAGGATGGGAAGGTGAAGTACAACTACGAACTGGGTCCGCGCGGCGAGGAAATCCTCCAGGAGTGGCCGGAAGAACAGGTAGAGATAGTGTTGGAGGTCGCGGAACGGATTAAGAGCGATTTCAACGATATTCCGTTGCTAACTCTTTTGGACCACGTCTACTCAGAATATCCGAAATACGCAGAAAATAGCGTTCTGTAAGCTTTCGTCGTACCAGCGCTCGAATCATTCTACTGCCCCTATACAGTTGGACACCCATCCCGGATAGGTTGGTTGACATCGTGCTGCGCCTCTCTCCGGTGTCCATAGACACTACCGTCGCCGTTTCGTTGTAAGGGGTTCATCAAACTCCGCCACTAGTAAGCAAGGTCGTGGCTGCGCGCGCAGCGACCGCAGGGAGCGAGCACGGAGCGGTGGGTGGGGCGGTGGGGCTTGGGCAGGTCCGGCACACATCAAAAAAGAGGGTACTCAGCCCTCCTATTCTTCCCACCAGCGGCGGTCGCGCTCTGGGAAGACGATCATACTGTTGTAGGTCACGGCGAGTGAGCACCGTCCCTCGTACCAGTTCTTCTTGACTGCCCGCATCCGCACGGTGTCACCTTCCTGGACGAAGGCAGGCTCCGATTTTCGCCACGAGGTGAACTTGATTTTCCCGGTGTCGTCCGCGACCAAGCCCACCTGAGCGATCTTCGGGCTGGAAGCATCCCAGAGCTGAACGACTTCTCCTTCGATGCTCACCTCGTCGGTCTGCACGTCCGGGATGTCCTCAATCGGGCAGATCGCGCCGGGGGCCGCCTTGAGCGCGTCCATCGTGTCGAACACTGCTTTGGTGATGTCCTGCCCCTTGGCGACCCGCTTTGCGAGTGCCCGCGAAACGGCTGCCCGACTATGACCGGTGCGAAGCCGCTGTGCCATCCGGTCTGCTTCCTGGTTCACCTGCGCCAGCTCCATCCGGGAGAGGCGCTCGCGCGGATCCGTCCGGTCCGGGGTGCGTTCCTCCCGCTTGCGCTGCCGCCGTTCGGTGACGACCTCGCGCGTTCGCTTCGCCCGCCCCTCTTGGGTGCCGAGTTCTGCCTGGGCGCTGATGTGGTCCAGTTCGGCCTCCCGGGCGCGAATCTTCTCTTCCTGCGCGAGGGGCAGGTGCGAGAAGTCTTGGACGATGCCGTCGGGGTGGTTGGAATCCACCTTCGCCTGCGTTTCCTGCTGAACCGTCGCCCGGAACTCCGGCTTGTCGTCGACGACCTCGAAGCCGTCCTCGTCGACGCCGGCGTCTTCGGTTCGTTCGAATGCCTGTTCATCCACCGTAACGACCTTGCGACTCGAGTTGTTACTTGACATTGGTATCCTCCAGATACCACTGAAGGCGCTTGCGCGCCGCCACCGCGATGTCCCAAGCATCGCGGTTTTCCGACGATGTCGACGTCCGATAGCACCGACTGCGCGCTCTCGCTCGCGCCTTCGCGAGCGCCCTATAATGAGTGAGGAATCTTTTGTGGGGTCAGTTCGATATGCTGGCAATGGGACGCGAGCGACGCAAAGAGATCAAGCGTCACCTCTCGGAGGAGAAGCTCGACGAGCTTCTCCGCGACGCTGAAGAC
>Ga0207754_100339_pt1 | contig 19766 bp, 15 predicted proteins | sample A23E1SouthBayCA_FD_187728 | JGI IMG/M metagenome (GOLD analysis project Ga0207754, IMG submission 187728) | Aerobic enrichment media microbial communities from Eden Landing Ponds, California, USA - A23 E1 (SPAdes) | ecosystem: Environmental > Aquatic > Marine > Unclassified | place: Emeryville... | reverse complement strand
AGTTACAGATCGGGCGGTGTCGGCCGTGGTCAATGCTCACGCCGACCACCTCCCAAAGCGGCCGCTAATTGTCGGAAAACCCTGGAAAAAGGGTATATAGGTAGTGGGCCGGCGCGAATTCGAATCGCGGTTACGGCCACCCGAAGGCCGAAGGATACCAAGCTACCCCACCGGCCCGTGACGTAGCAGTTGAGGAAACGGTGGGCGACGGTTTAATCGTTGCGAAATGCTGGGCCTTCGTGACGGGTTGGCTCACCTGCTTCTCGCCTCGACAGTTTATACATTTTCTTCGGAGCCAGGTCATGATCCACTGGAAACGAGTCTCTGGGTCGGATCGCAGACACCTACTTCAGCGACGGGGATGAGAGCTATTGACAAAGACGGATGGCTCGTCCACAATCGGAACTGGAGTGTTCGTGATCCGGTTCTTGTTGTACATCGTCGTCTGGGAGTACGAACAACCAGAATATATTTGTAAATACACTATAAACACAGGATGCCCTCCAGATGACTGCCATCGAAACCACGAAGCTGACGAAACGGTATGGTGAGGAAACAGCGCTTGATGAGTTTACTCTCCGCGTAGAACGTGGAGAAGTGTTTGGTTTCCTCGGCCCGAACGGCGCGGGGAAATCGACGACCATCGACATTTTCCTGGATTTCATCCGGCCGACCGACGGGCACGCTGTCGTTGCAGACTACGACCCACAGCAAACCCCGCGAAAGGTACGACAGAACATCGGTGTTCTTCCAGATGAGTACAGCCTCTACGACTCACTCACTGGAATAGAACACATCGAACTAGCCAAAGATCTGCACGGAAGTGAGGAGGACACCGATGCCCTCCTCTCCCGTGTTGGACTGACTGATGCCGGCGACCAAGCCGTCGAGAGCTACTCGAAAGGCATGGCGCAGCGACTGGCGTTCGGTATGGCACTCGTTGGTGATCCCGATGTACTCATTCTCGATGAACCATCGGCAGGCATCGACCCGAACGGCCTCCAGGACATGCGAGAGATGATCCGAGCGGAAGCCGAAGCTGGCACAACGATTTTCTTTTCGACCCACATCCTCGAACAGGTCGAAGCAGTCTGTGACCGCGTTGCAATCATCAACGACGGCGAACTCGTCGCCGTCGATACGATTGCCGGGCTGCGTGATGTATTCGACAGACAATCGACTCTGACTCTGTCGATTGACGGCACGCCGACGGCGCTCGAACTGGGCGACCTCAACGGTGTCAGCGATGTCGAATACACTGACGGGACTCTCACCGTCAAGTTGCGTGATCCGCAGTTGAAATCCACGGTCATCGCGCAAGTGGAAGCCTCTGGTGTCTCCGTAACCAACATCGAAATTGAGGAAGCGTCACTGGCTGATCTGTTTAGTCAACTCACAACTGGCGGTGATTCGGAATGAGTTCGTTGACAACGATCGCACGGAAAGATTTCAAAGATTCACTGCGTACTCGGTCGATCTGGGTGATCGCCGGGGCGATGACGATTCTCTGCCTGTCGCACATTCTGGCGTTTCTATCCTCCCCGATTGCCGATCAGCACACGCAGCCGTTCATTCTTGCTGTCGCTCAGTTCACGCTCTGGCTGCCGCTCGCGGCAATCGGCATCGGGTTCAAATCCATCGTCGGCGAACGGACCTCTGGAAGCATCCGTATTCTGCTCGGACAGCCAGGGACCCGTCGCAGCGTCGTCTATGGCACCTACCTCGGCCGATTACTGATACTGGCAACAACTGTTTTACTCGCCCTCGCAGTCATGGCTGTCGTCGTTGCCTTCGGATTTGGAATCATCGGGTTCATCAACGTACTCGGCGGTACGATAGCGCTGCTCCTCTTTGCGTTCGCATGGATCGGCCTTACCGTCGGCGTATCCAGTTTCGTCGCCAGCGAAACACGCGCTATCGGTCTCGTAATGGGGATTTATGCAGTTGTTGAGCCACTCTGGCGGAACCTCATCCTCCGGTTGTTCGCAGTTGTCTTCACCGGGACCACACAAACACCGAGCCAGGCGACCGTTTTCTACTCGCTTGAGGAACCTACGTGGTACCTCTACGTTAATCGACTGAGCCCGGCCGAAGCGTTCAACGCTGCACGCTACTACATTCCAGATCTCATCGAAAGCATTTGGTACGGAACAACAATCTCCGGGCCGCATGCTCCGAACGTATTCGGTGTCCTGGTCCTGATTGGATGGGCGACGATTCCAGTCTTCCTTGGATATCGACGATTCGAAGGGGCTGACTTGGGCTAGTACTATGTAGCCTTCGAGAGTGGCCGACGAGCGACAACGAACGCGAGCGGGCCTCGCCCGTTCATCCACCAGATGGCGGTTATAGCAACAATTGAAACGGTTTACACACCGATCGCACTGTGTCGTGCGATCGGGTGTGCATTGGCTTTCAATGGCTACTATAGCTAATGCTTGGACGTTTGCCTGCATCGACTGTCAACACCATCGCGTCGTGGGTCAGCATATCTGGAGGGCTGCGACACATATCTGTGAGACCCTGACCGTTCCGGCAAAAACGGTGTGGCTGTTCCGGAGTGGGCGAACTGGCGAAAGCTTTGCGATTCGCTCTCCGGTCCGGGGTCGAATATACGTCCGCCACACTTCGTACAGCGCGGATTCCAGACGAAGAGTGACTGGTCCTGGCGTTTTTCATACTACCGGCTGTAAATCTGTGACCGATTTCGCCACCCCGAGGTGGCGAAGATCTTCACGAAGTTACAGCCGGTAGTATCACCATTCTTGTAGTTCGATCTTGATCGGTTCGTCGGGCTTGAGGTTCGTACTGGCGATCAGGTCTGGTTCCGGGTCGGACGCGAGTTCGAAGGAGTACTCGCTGATGATCGTCGCGAGGACGGTCTTCATCTCCATGCGAGCGAATCGCATCCCGATGCAGTGTCGGGGCCCACCACCGAACGGGAAGTACGCGTACTCTGGGTGGTCGGACTCGCCTGCGAATCGATCCGGACGGAATGCTCCCGGATCCTCCCACCACTCTGGATCACGGTGGACAGCCCATTGGGGCAGGACCAGTGTCGTGCCTGCTGGGATATCGTATCCCTGTAGCGTCACGTCTCGTGTCGTTTCTCGGAAGAACATGTACACGGGCGGATAGAGACGCAGCGCCTCGTCGATCACGTGCTCCATTCGTTCGAGTTCCGGGAGGTCCCCAGCAGTCACCGACCCGTCACAGACACTGTCGACTTCTGACCTGAGTGTGGCCTGTTCGTCGGGGTGCTGGGCGAGACACAGAAGCGTGTACGTCAGTCCGAGTGCCGTGGTCTCGTGTCCGGCGAAGAGGAACGTGACCATGTTGTCACGGAACTCTTCGACTGTCAGATCGCTTGCCTCGACGAATCCCACAAGGATCGACAACAAGTCGTCGCCACGGTTTTCGGGCTGTTGCTGACGGCGCTGTTGGGCCAACGTGTCGACGAACTGCTGAAGTTCGTCGAGTTTCTGTCGATACCGGCGATTCGTCGGTGTGGGGAGACGGTCCGGAAGGAACGACCAGAATCGGCTCGTATCGAACCGGGCGAGAATTGCATCTGAGGCCTCCGAGACGATCGGATTCTCCGTCACGTCCACGCCGAACAGCGTCCGTCCGAGCACGTCCATCGTCGTCGCGGTCATCGTGTCGTTGACATCGACGACCCTCCCATTGTGCCATTGTTTGACCGTCTCTTCTGCAGTGGCCCGCATCTCGGGGACGTACGTGTTCAACCGGTCACGGTAGAACGCCGGCTGGACCTGTGTCCGTTGACTCTGCCACTGCTCACCACCCGAAACGAACAGCCCCTCTCCCATCGCATCGGCGAGATTCCGTGTCAGGACCTCGCCCTTCTCGAAGGCTTCGTGGTCGTCGAGCAGTACTTGCTGAATCGCGTCTGGATGAGCGACCATACAGGAATCTGTCCCGAACACTTCGTAGCTCGCGATGCGACCGTACTCGTCGCGTAACTCCTCGAAAAACGCGAATATGTCACGGCTCAATTCGACTGTGTTACCGATGACTGGCAGTCCACGCGGACCGGGTGGGTAGCTCGCTTCTGTGCTCATGCCTCTCCGTTGTTGACACTCTGCCTCCTGCGTTCTGTCGGACTTGTCCACCCCTTTTTATTGAGGCTGAACCACTGCCTTCGACAATGCGGTATCTCCAGCTACAGATTCGGGTTCCGCCCGAGGAACGGCATCCGATGCACCAGTTTCTCGTCGAACACGACTCGATCCGACGGGCGGCCCTTCGACACTGGAACTTCTCGAATCCCGAGTACGTCACGACCTTGCTCCACGTCGTCGGCAATCCCGAGGACGGGCGTCAGGCTTACCTCGCGGCGCTTGAAACGGTCGACTCGATCCGAGAGTACGATGTAACGCCGGTTGACGATCGCAGCTTCTACGTCTACGTTCGCGAGGACGCGCATGGATTCGCCAGTCGCCTTCGCGCGCTGCTCGCCGATACCGAATTGCTCGTCGTCCCACCGATCGAATATGACAGCGACGGCGCGATGCTCGTCGAAGTCGCCGGTGATCAAGAGGCTCTCCAAGATCTGGTTGCCGGGCTGCCCAATCACCTCTCCGTTGTAGTCAACCGCCTCGGTGAATACGACGCACGCAGGGAATCCCAGGCTACGGCACTCACCGACCGGCAACAGGAGGTACTCGATGTCGCACGGAAACGTGGCTACTACGAGATTCCTCGCCAAGCGAGTGTTCGCGACATTGCTGAGGAAGTTGGCTGTTCGAAAAGCACCGCTGCGAACCATCTTCGAAAAGCAGAGGCGAGACTCGTGGCGCTCTACAGCGACCGTTCTCAGATACACTGATCTGAGGTCGGTTCGCTGCGAACCCCTATCGTCCGGTGGGTGGTGTTTCTCGCCCCTCGATAAAGGCGTGAACCGCTGCTGTGACGCGATCGGGCGCTTCTGTCGGGCCGCCGTCGATGATCGCACGTACGTCTTCGACTCCCCGATCACGGCAATGCTCTTCCGTATCACCACTGTTACCGACTCCACGTCGATGGGGGACGATGACGGTGTGCTCTCCGGCGAACCGGGGGACGATCGGGTTCGAGTACTGGGGTGGCGATCCACCGTGAAGGAGGATCAGCGGCCGCCCCTTCTCCGTGTTTCTCGAATGCGATATTGGCCCCGTCCGTCGGGGAGACTGCCGACGGCAGTATGAGTCACCGAACGAGCGCTCCGAACACTCGCGATTCGATTTTCCGGAGGTGTGAGCCAGCCGTCGTCGGTGCAATCCCGACGGCCGTTGCGACGTCTTCGTGTGTCGCTGCACGTGGTTCGCTGTAGTATCCCACTTCGACGGCTGCCTGTAACACCTCCTGCTGCCGTGGCGTGAGCCCTCGCAGGAATGTGTCCACATCGGGATCGTGCTCGCCCGTCTCGATCACCTCGAAGTCGAGGTCCGTGGCATCCCGACTCTTGTCGTACAGCTCCTGAAAATCCGTCTCACTTCCGAGATAGGTGATGCGCATCGACCCGTCGTCGTTGATGGGGATCGGCATCTCGACGACGAGATCTGATTTCTGACGCCACTCCAGGAGCTGCTGGACGGGACCTCGGGCGGTGAACTGACTCGTCGCCAGCCAGCGTTCGTCACCGGACACGAGTACGTCGTCGACGTGTGGCGATTCGGCCATGAGCTGTTCGTAGCGCTGGCGATCGCCACTCCCCTCGGCGAGCGTCAGCACGGTTCCACCGGCGAGCAGTTCGATGTGATGGATCGCCTCCCGCTGAATCGACGGTTCGTCGGCCAGTCGCTTGCCGACGGGATGGAACGCACCGTTCTCCGTGGGCCCCAGACGGACGGTGAGATAGCGCATGTCCGGTGGTACCGAGCGGACACTTAAAATGTCGTGTATGCACCCCGATTCACAGACGAGAGTCGAATCCCTATCCAGAGATGTGAATCGTCATGAACACTCGATCGATCCTGTCTGATACTGCCGGCTGTCACTGTTTCAAGATATTCACGACCCCGGGGTCGCGAAATTCGTCACAGACGTACAGCCGGCAGGATGAGACGCCCGGCGTAGCGCCCGGGTTTGTCGCTGTTCACCGTGCAATGGTGGTGCCCTGAGATGTCGCTCGCGGAAATCGAGCGGTACGATCCAGAACGGATCTCGGCCGTGGGTGAGCGCGCCGTCGTCGTTGGTGGGAGCATTGCCGGCCTTGCGACCGCCCGCGTTCTCGCGGACGCGTTCGACGAGGTCGTCGTCCTCGAACGGGACCCGCTCCCGGACGAACCAGTGTCGCGTGACGGCGCGCCCCAGACGGAGCATCCCCACGTGATGCTCGAAGCCGGCCGCGCGACGCTCGAAGACCTCTTCCCCGGTTTCTGTGAGGGTGTACTCGCCGAGGGCGGGCTCATGATCGATTTCAGCACCGACATGCGAGAATACAACAGCGGGGACTTTCTGGCAGACACCCGCGAGCGCTTTCCGACGTACTGTGCGAGCCGCGCGCTGTTCGAACACGTCGTTCGCCAGCGTCTCACTGTCGTCGAGAACGTCGAGTTGTGCGGCGGTCGTCGGGTCACCGGGTATCTGACCGACGCTGATGCGTCGACGATCACGGGCGTGCGCGTCCGAAACGACGATACGCAGGTCACACTCCCGGCCGATCTCGTCGTCGATGCAACCGGCCGGACCAGTCGGACGCCGCGGTGGCTGGACGACCACGGGTACGATGCGCCACCGGTCGAAGAGGTCACGATCGACGTTTCCTATCGATCGATTCGACTCGAACGGCCGCCCGACGATCGTCGGATGCGGATGGTTGCCCCGTCGGCCCCGCGGAGGCGCGGCGCTGCACTCATCCCGATCGAGGGCGATCGCTGGGAGATCATCATCCAGGGAATCCACGAGCGAGAGCCGCCGACCGATCGCCAGGGACTCGTCGAATACGCCGAACAGCTCCCCGTGTCGACGATCGCCGATCTGATGAAACGCCAGTCGTGGGTCTCCGACGAGATCCGTCAGTATCCCTATCCGGCGAGCCTGCGGCGGCGATACGAATCCCTCTCCGAGTTCCCCGACGGGCTGGTGGTTACCGGCGACGCCGTCGCCAGTTTCAATCCGATCTACGGCCAGGGGATGTCCGTGGCGGCCCTGGAAGCGCTCTGTCTACACCACGCGCTGGCTGCAGACGGACTCGACGCCATCGGGGCGCGGGTCTTCGATCGCGCGGCGGGTGTCGTGGATAACGTCTGGAACATCGTCGTCGGCGGTGACTTCGATTATCCACAGACGACTGGGCCCCGGCCGACCGGGGCTTGGCTGACGAACTGGTACATGGATCGTCTCGTACGCCGAGCACACTCCGACCCCACGCTGAGTGCGGCGTTCGCACGCGTGACGCGACTCGAAGAGCCGCCGACGACCCTGCTCGAACCCGGCGTCGTCTGGCGTGTGATCCGACCTGCGACAGACTCGATCTCGCTGCGATCGTTCGCCCGCCGTACGGTGACTGCTCTCTCCTGAGGGGCGGCCGCTCGGAGGCGTGCGATCACGGCTGGGGGTGCGCTGTCACGGTGGTGCGCATCACGATCGTCACGTTCGCGCCGACGAGGTGTCGAGATGGTGAACGAGTGCCAGTGTGCCCAGTGACCCGGGACACGCTCTACGGAGTGAGGAATCCGAGCGTCCAGAGTTGCCAGCTAAAGGCCAGGCCAAGCAGCGCCAGTATCGTCTGGTGGATGCGCGTGGCCAGCGACCAGTAGCGGTACCGCCACGCCAGCAGGGAACCGGCAGTCGTGACGAGCGTGAGGGCCGCAACGAGAAACGGGAGCGAGAGTGTGACCTGCATCGACAGCGGTCGCGTCAAGAGCGTCAGATCCCCCTCGGTCTCCAGAACGAATACGAAAAGCACGACGAACCCGAGTGACACACCACTCAAGACGATACCCGCCGCGCGGGTGAGCCACGGCAGACTCGTCAGTCGGTGTTTGACGCCGTGACCGAGTCGACTGTGAGCGTCGTGCTCGCTGGACGGTCCAGTCTGTTGCTGGGTGTGGGGCTGCTCTGTCATTCGGCCACCTCCATGTCAGGTGTGTCGTCGTCGCGATGTCGCTTCGATCGCTGCCAGACGCTCTGCCCGGCCCATCCGGCAAGTGAGAGGCCGAAGCCAGCAACGGTCGTCCCGAGGACGCCGCCGGTGACGGCCTGGCGTTCGTGAGACGGCACCGGCTGGTAGACGCCAGTGGGCTCGCTGTTCATGTGCAGCACGTCCACCTCGCCATCTGTGACCTCGAACGCGAGGACATCGTGACCGCGAATCGCCTCGTACATGTAGGGCTCTGTCTCGATCCACTGGCGCGCCGTTCCTTCGAGGGTTGTCGTGCGTAGTCGGCCGTCGGTTGCCGGTTCGACGGTGAGATGCTCCAGCAGGTCGATCGCCTGGAGGGGCCCACGCTGGGGGAGATACGAGAGGCTATACTCGCCGGCGACGGTTTCGGCACGCTCTCGACTGCCGGGCTCCGCCGTCGGAGTCGGCTCTGTCGGGACTGTCTGGAGATCGGATGCCGCGACAATCTCGTCGACGACAGCTTTCGGTAACTCACTCGGCTTGCTGTTGTAGGCGACGAAGATCCCGATGTCGTGGTCTGGAGCGAGCAGCAGGTAGCTCGTGAAATTGACCGTCGCACCGGAGTGACCGACGAGGTTGGCGTTCGGGTCGCCGTACTCGTGAAACCCGTAGCGCCAGTTCGTGACGGCCGGGTGACGGACATGGTGGCGACTGTGCATGGTACCGACGGTTTCTGCATCGAGGATCTGACCGTCTCCGAATGCACCATCACTGAGGTGTGCCTGCATGAACGCGGCCATGTCTGTCGCCGTCGCGCTCAGCGACCCTGCAGCGCGCATATTGATGTATACGTCGTCGGCTGGCAGGAACGACTCGCCGTCACGGATGTGCGGGGCAGCGAGAGTGCCCGGCTGATCGGACGGAACGGGCTGGGCGAACGTGCTGTGGGTCATCTCCAGCGGCTCGAAGATTTCGGACTGAACGTAGTCCTCGAACGTCGTGTCGTGAGCCCGGGCGACGATGTGGCCTGCGAGCCCAGCACCGTAGTTCGAGTACCCGACGAGTTCACCGGGTGGACGGATGCGCTCGGGTTGCTGGTCGACGAGGACGCTCTCCAGCGAATCGACAGCCGCTGGATCGGCGACGATATCAGGGTCGAGCAAGGACTCGAATCCAGCAGTGTGGGTGCCGAGATGTCGGAGCGTCACGGGATCGTCGTACGTCTCCGGAACCGAGACAGTGGAGTCGCCGAGATACGAGTTGACGTCGGTGTCGAGATCGAGTACACCTTGTTCGACACCCTGCATCACCGCCGTGTAGGTTACGAGTTTGCCGACTGATCCGACACGGAACACCGTCTCGTTGGCCCGAACTGGGGCGTCCACGTCGGTGTTTGCAGTGCCGTAGCCTTTGGTGAGGATCGGTGTCTCCCCCGAGACGATTGCGATGGTGGCCCCGGGCGTCGTCGTCCCGATCCGGTCGGCCATCACGTCATCGACGAACGCTTCGAGTTCCTCCGAATCAGTGAATAGCCCGCCAACCGACTGTGAGCCGCCACGCTGAGCGTCGCTCCTCGCACTCGCTTGACCGGGGGACGTTCCGAGGCCGGCGAGTCCGAGGCTGCCGAGGCCGGCAAGGAACGACCGTCTCGTGGTTCGATCTGTGCTGTCGTTCCTCGTGGAGGACTGTGGTCGTCTCATGAGTCAGAATTCCCGTGGACGTGGTTGTTGCGTGTCCGAGCGGTGGGCTCGGCGTCACGCCATCGTGCCCACGCGAACACGAGGACGTATCCGACCAGTACCGCGAGGAAGATCGGAATGCCGCGGGCCGGACTCCACAGCCCCGTCGTGGTGTGTTCGACTGTCAGCACGGTCGGAACGCCAGACACTTTCGCAGCGCCGATGCCGAAGACGTTCATCAGCGCGTAGTTCACGCCGAGGTGTACGCCCATCGGGAACGCGAGCTCGTCCGTCCAGATGTACGCGATTCCGAGCAGGCCGCCGAGTAACCCCGTCTTCACGAGGACGAGCGAGATATTGGCCTCCCCCAGCGTGTCATAGAAGTCTTCACATGGTACAGTCAGATATATTATCTTTTCAGAGCGTTACAGTTGCAGAAACCCGTGCACTAGGTGCACGGCGCTTAGAACTGTTCAGAGATAGACGCTTTGTTTCCGTATACTGACTGTTCTTGGTCGGTTGGCGTAATTTAGCTTAGCGACCGTAATTTCTATGAAGTCGTGGACAGCGAACTCGGAGCCGATAACGCTGAATCCGTCGACAGCCATGAGAACAGTTCTATGACACCCTCCTCCCCGGCAATGGCTCCGGGAACGTGTATCGCGGCGAACGCGAGTGTGCTTGTAAGCACTGCGAGGGTGGTTGCGACTGGGCCACTGATGCCGCGAGCGGAGAGCCCCTCGACTGCGTTCGTGACGAACGACCCACGGTAGATGTACTCCTCGTAGAATGCGACACCGGCAAACGCGGCGAAGAACAGCAGGAAGCGTCCGACCGAAGCGGTCTCCGGGAGGAGTCCAGTACCGGTCACTCGCAACGAGTTGGTGTAACGCCCGATCACGAACGTCAGTGCGACGACGATCATTCCGAGTCCGATACCGACGACGAGGTCGTACCACCAGGAGCGTGAGAGACGATAGCCGTACTCACGGACTGGCCGGTGATCCAAATGACGGGCGAAGAGGCCAAGCAAAGCGACCATGACGACTGTCGTCCCACCGAAAGCAGCCAGCATCATATCGCCGCTATTCAGGTCGAACGTGAACGCTGCCGTACTCACGAATTGCAATACGAGAAAGCCTGCAAGGAGCGGCACAAGTATGCGCCAGACGGCGCGAGTGCGGCCGTCTTGCTTGCTCCAGATGACCGTCCGCAGGCGAGAGCGAACGTTAGACATACACTGCCTCCGGGACAGCAGTCGAGATCAGTTGCAATGTCAGTACTGAGTCCGATTCATACCGTGTCAGGTGTGGTGCGTCCATGGTGGTACCGTGGAGTGTGTGGATCTGGTAGTCGAGTCGGCGTGCGAGCGCCTGCGCCATCGTCTGAGTGTTCATCTGATGATCACCTCGGGGTGGCGTTGACGGTGGTGATGACACCGAAGAACGCGGATGAGGTGCTCTCAACCGTGAGACCGGCCTGCTCGACGGTCTCCAGCGGGTCGTGGTTCAGTCGGCAGCCGTTCTTCTCGTAGTGTGATTCTGCGCGCCGGTCCTGGAGCCAGGCGAGTGGCGCGGCGTCGCTACGACCGTGTTCGAGCAGCAGCATCTCGCCGCTGGGGGCACAGACACGCTCCATCTCTCGAAGCGCGGCAACTGGATCGGGGAACGTACACGTGGAAAACGACGAGATCACGGTGTCGAAGCTATCGTCGGAGAAGGCGAGTGCCTCGGCGTCCATCTGGTGGACACGACCGTCTAGCCCGCGTCGCTCAAGTTCGTCGCGGGCGTGACCGAGCATCGCGTCGGTGATATCGATGCCGACGACGGTGCTCGAAGACGGAAGATAGCGAAAGTTCCGTCCAGTACCACAGGCAACGTCGAGTACTCGGCCGCTGGCGTGCTCGAATTGACGGCGACGATACCGACCGGCGAAGAGCTGGTCGAGCCATCGCCACCGTGCGATTTTGCCAGCGACATCAGCGTACGTGTCGGCAATCTCTCCGGCCGACTTCGAACGCCGCTGTGTCGACCGTTGTCGATCAGTCTCCTCGTTGTGTGTTTGATACTGCTGGGTTGTCGGGTCGGTGGAATTGCTCGATTGCATGATTTGGTTCTTCGCTGACAGCGACTATGGGTCGGACCACCAACACCAATAAAAACATCGGATAATTTATAATTTATCGACCTTGTTACAAAACTGGCGTCGAGCAGAAAACGGGATAATCCGATCTTAACACCGATATTTACAGATTCCCGCAACAAGTACCGTCATCCACTCAGCGCCATTCAAGTAACGGTTCTGTCAAGACTTCCGAAACTCACCGCTCTCACCTCGCACGCGCTCTGTCCGCACGACCGTCGCGGTTGCATCGAGAGCCAGCCGAACCTCGTCCTCCCCGTGACGCAAAACGACTCTGTATTCCTCGGGGTCAGACGCAATCTGTTCGGATGTCCACCGCCCCTCGTAGAGGTGCTCGTGGAACTCCCAGATACCTCGCGCAGTCACATCGACCCCACGTTCCCAGTGAAAGGCAACCGATGCCGGGTGATAGACGACGCTGTAGGTCAATGGGCTGTTGTACTCCCGGAGGCACGCCTCACAGGTACTTGCCACAAGGAACGAATCGGCATCGGGCAACGGACTTTCGGGGATCTCGATCACCTCCGCAGACAGATCTGCGCCACATTCGGGACACATCCCGCGTCGGATCTGTCTGGCGTCCTCTGCACTGCGCAGCTTGACGCTCTGGACGAGCGAGTCGCCGTCGTGGGTCTCGACCTGTGCCGGCGTGATCGGCTGGCCCACGACCTGTTGTTCACACTGCGTACAGTCGATACGGAAAAACTGGTGTGAGAGGCTCGCCTCCAGTGCTTCCTCACCGCAGAAGACGCAGATTCCAGCGACCGGTTCAGGCCCGAACGACGCCGGCTGTTCGTAATTCCCCGACAGGATGAATCGAACGATTCGCTCACCAGCGTGTGACAGCGAGTATCCGTCGTCGCTCTTCCGCAGGTAGGTCCCCGTGAGTTCGCCGAGATGGTAGGACAACTTCGACGTGTTCTCTACGTCGACGTGGTCGTAAATCTCCGAAAACGCGAGTTCCGCAGCCCCCGATCCGACCTGTTCGAGTTCGTACTGTGCCACGGCAACAGCACGAAGAATCTCGACCCGGGTGTCGTCAGCGAGCAGGTGAAAGATCTCCGTCGCCGAACGAGTCTCTGTCATTGTCCTTCGTATACACTGTCAGCTCAGCACTGATATTGAAACCACCCGTCGAGTGGAGACTGGTGGCGAGCGGGACACCCCTGCGTGAGACTTTCGTCACCCACGACCGAGCGATCGAAACACCGTCTCGATCAGATGTTGCCCTCCTGTTCGGAGATATCTTCGACACGGCTCCGGGCCTGCTCGATCCGGTTCGGGCGGGCTTCGAGCGTGACGTGAACGACATCGTTCTCGTAGCGCGTCTCGACGGCTCCCTGTTCGTGGGCCCACGAGAGAAATTGCTGCGTCGCAGCGGTATTACCTACCGTGAACGTCGCTCGTTCGGTCGGCAGCGCCTCGTGGATCTGTTCGTGAAGCCGGTCGATTCCAGTCCCTTCGAGGGCACTCACCGGAACTGTGTGTGCAGAAAGTTCCTGCACGGCCCGCTGTCTCTCAGCTACGTCGTCGACGAGGTCGACCTTGTTGAGGACGACGACGAGTTCGCCGCGTAGCTCGTCGAATGCTTCTCGCGCAATCGTGACCTTCTCGCTGATTCGTTCGGGGTCGTCTGTAGCATCAACGACGAGCAGCACAACGTCGCCCGCGGCGACCTCATCGAGGGTGGCGCTGAACGATTCCACGAGGTCGTGTGGGAGTCCATCGATCAGTCCAACAGTGTCAGTGTAGAGCACGTCTATGCCAGCAACAGCACCGCGACGGGTGACCGTCTCCAGGGTGACGAACAGTTCGTCCGCAGCCGGTGCCGTCGTGGTCAGATCCTGATGAGGGGATCCATGCTCGTCGATCGCGAGTTCATCTGCGAGGCGATGCAGGAGCGTCGTCTTCCCGGCGTTCGTGTAGCCGGCGATCGTGACGAGTCCGAAGCCTGAGTGACGACGCTGTTCTCGACGTTCGCGAGCCGCTGCCGAGAGGTCGTCGAGTTTCGCTTCGATCCGGTCGATTCGACGCTCGAAATCGAGGACGGGCGACCCCTTCTCCGTGGCCCGGTTCAGTAACGACTCTTCGGTGACCTGTCGGAGTCGGGGAAGTTGATACTCCAGCGTAGCGGCCTCCACTTGCAGGGCCGCTCTGCGGTCTCCAGCCCCCTCGGCAAAGATGTCGAGTACCAACCGATAGCGGTCGACCAACTCGACGCCGGGTGGAAGGAGCTCGATGAAGTTCGCGTACTGGCCCGGTGAGAGCCCGCCGTCGACGATTACTGCGTCGGCGTCGGTCGTCTCGGCGTGGTCGGCGACCTCCTCGGCTTTGCCGCTCCCTAGCCACGTGCCCGGGTCTTCGCGGCGACGTTGCGTGATCGTTGCGACAATCTCGTAGCCAGCGGCTGTGGCGAGGCGTTCGATCTCTGTCGAATCTGGTTGCTCAACGGCGTTGCGCGAGGCGACTACTGCACGTTCGCCAGCGAGTCGTGTGTTCTGTATTTGCATGCGAGTGACGGATGACCGTCCACTGTGGCGGACGACCCACGGGTGTCGTTCCAAGCGGACAGTCGGCGACTATCCTGCCTGATACTACCGGCTGTACATCTGTGAACGATTTCGCCACCCCGAGGTGGCGAAGATCTTCACGAAGTTACAGCCGGCAGTATGAGATACCTGGCGCTACGGAACAGTTCATACTGCCAGGGATAGTGCCCGCGCAGGCTCCCCGGTCAGCGGGAAGTAGAAAGGGTCTCCATCGTTCCTGAATGATTTGTTATTTCGATGTTGGTTTAAACCTTTCTCCTCTTGCCGGTGGGTTTCTTGGCTCTGTCTGTTGGGCCACACCAGATTTCCGCTGTCTTCTCAGAAAGGAACGGCGCTTCTTCAACTGATTCGACTGGCGTACACACTTCCTATGAGATAGCACTGAACAGTTTTGCCATTTATAAGTGAAGCAGTCAAAACGGTCCAAATCCAACCTTGGAGATTCTGGCCGGTAGTAAGAGAAAGAAGCGTCCAATTCGTTCCTAGAAACCAGATTTTGCGTGGCATCGATGCGCGCGGCGCAGTCGGCGTCGCTTAGACGGTCGAATTCGGGGAGCTAAGTGAGTGGACCTGTTGCACTCCTCGACACCTCTCACATCCTATACTACTCCTAAGGATAGGCAAAACCCCAGGACGTGACTAAACTTGGACGCCTTTTTCGATACCCAGTATCAGAACCTTGTCTGTTATCGACGCCCCTCGACGAACCGAATTCGGGCTTTCGTAGACGCCAGCACCCTCTCGTCGTCGATTCAGGATGATCTCCGCAGCACACGAAACCCCCGGTTCACCCCTTCCTAGTCGCCATTGTCCTCACAACACAGCACCACTTCCGGGGCGATTTTCCAAGGTTGGGAATTGCTCTGTTCAACGCGTAGTTTCGGGCGCACCCAGGGGTCAAAGAGGGTGATGTGACGCAGGCTTTCTTCTGGCCTCCCTAGAATCATAGCCCGTCGACTCAACGTCACCGATAGACCCACGAGCCAATGAAACAATTCCCGTCGATCCCGCGCGTTGCAGACGCACCAGATGATCTCCTTCGAGAGGGGCATCTCTGGCTCCTGGAAAAAGTCGACGGCGCGAATTTCAGATTTTACCTCCAGTCGTCGGGTCTCCTCCAGTTCGGTGATCGAAGCCGCATCTACGACGATCACGAGGACGTGCCCGGTCCGTATCAGCACGCCGTCCGTCACGTCCAGACGAATCTCGATCGTGACGCGCTCAGAAACGCTGTCGACGACGTCGAAGCGATCACCTTCTTCGGCGAAGCGATGCACCACCACACTATCGACTACGACTGGGATCAGACGCCCTCGTTCCTGGGTTTCGACGTGTGGTCTGACGATGCGGGGCGGTTTCTCCCACCCGATCGAGTCGAACAGATCTTCGAGCGACTCGGCTTTCAGACCGTCCCAGTGATCGAGCGTGAACGGCCGGCGAAGTACTTCGACCCGTCGTCATACGAGATTCCCGACTCTCAGTTCTCCGATGGGCCAGCCGAGGGCGTCGTCCTCACGAACAAGCGCGGCCAGCGCGCGAAACTCCTGCATCCAGACTTCCAGGAAGTCGACGACACTGTCCCGGTCGAGGCCGATGCACAGACACTCGCCAAGAAGTACGCAACCGAGCGTCGCTTTGAGAAACTCGCGGCGAAGCTCGACGATCGCGGCCACCCAGTCACATTTGATCGGCTGTACGCCCTCGCCCTCGAAGACATCGTTCGCGAAGAACACAAGCGACTCTTTCACGGGAGCGATCCGATCGATATGAGTGCGTTCCGGTCCGAAGTAGCTGCGCTCACACGGGCCTATCTGGACGAGTAGTGTTCGTCCCTCACTCGGCCTCATCTACCAGATCCCGCATTTGCTCGACCGTATAGAACCCCGTACAGCCCGGTTCGTCGATCCGGAACTGACCCACTGGCGTACTCTGGGCATACGTCTTCTCGACACGTGGCTCACCTTCCAGTGGCTCATTGAGTGCGGCGAGAATCTCGTGGCCCTCCGAGTGGGACATCGTGACCCAGAGCGCTTCGTCAGGGTCACAGGCAGCCATCTTATCGAAGTCCTCTGGAGCCGCTCTGCGCAGATCGTGATTGATGCGTTCGGCCTCGATGGTCACCCGGACCGACCCCTCCTCGTTGAGGCCGACCACGTCGATCCGACTGCGTTTGTACTCGTCCATCTCTTCCTGTAGCTGGTCTGGATCCCCGCCCATTGCGCTCGCTGCTGCAACCGCGGTATCGTTGCCCTCAAGCTCGAAGTAGGGAACGACCTCGACGACCGGTGACTCGTCGTCGTCGACGTAGTGGGCTTCGAGATACTGTCTCCCCACTTCCACAGCCAGGACGTGCTGGCTGGTCTCTTCTAGGTCACCCACGCCGTGGCCGTAATCGACCCCCTTGCGGTACTGCTCGCCGATCTCCGAGCGACCGTCGGGCGTCACCGAATACAGACGCTGGGGTCGATCCGTATCGTGGGTGAGCAAGCCGTCGTCGACGAGATCCTCGATGGCCTCGCTCTCGACGTCGACGTACTCCTGCAGCCGGATCATCGAATCGTGCAACAGATCGTATTCGAGTGGATCATACCGTAGCTGCTGGGCGTTGTACACTGCCTGCAGGAACAGTAACTGTCCATCAGAATACTCCGAGACTCTGCGCTCTTCGTTCGAGAGCTTGAGATTGAGTTCACAGACGGGAATGTCGTCCGTTGCAACGGATTCGAGTGAGCCACTGCACTCGATTGCTCGCTTCATCCCCTCGATATCGGGGTCGTAATGACTGTCACACTCTGAACAGCGAAGCCCGTGAATCGACGGAACGTACGCCACTGTCGGTGGCATGCGATTCGTGTACGGAAGGGCGCTGTCGACGCGTTCCATCCCGACATCCTCGTCTTCCTCGTCGTCGTCGGTCTCTGCTGTGGAGGGTTCGACCAACTCCAGCGCATAGTTTCGCTGTATGCGCTGTCGTGCATCGTCATATGCACTTTCGAACCTTCCTCGATCCCACTCCGTCGGTATCGACGGCGGTGGGCTAGCCGATCGGATGAGGAACGGACTGGGCTCGGTCTCATCGAAGGCTGCAGGGAGGGAGACGAACCACTGGCCGCGACGCAGGGCTCGCAGGCGATTGCCGACTGCTCGTCGACTCATGTCCTCGGTTGCGAATCGCATCGTGAGATCGTCGTCGACGGCGACGTTGCCTGTGACGATCGTCGAGACGTTGTTCATGACCTCGTTGTAGGCACGCTCGCTGGCTGCACGCAACTGGGCGGGAAATTGCATAGCGAGGGTCACCGAACAGTCGAAACCGCGTGACTGGGCCAGCAAGTCCGACAACAGGGAGGTGACTGCGAGCGAGGCGGCCTCCTCGATGTAGAGGTTGACCAGCGGTGGCTCGTCGTTCGTCTCGACTCCCTGTCCCGCGTTCTCCTTCGCCCGTCGCTTCAACGCCGACCACAGGTTCGAGAGCAAGACCAGTGCCAGTGCTCGCTGGGCGCTGTTTCGGAGGCCACCAGTGTCGAGGATGATCACGACGTCCTCGTCGAGCACGTCGGCGAAATCAAAGTGAGGATCGGGCGCTTCATCCTCACTCTCCTCTTGCTCGTCAGCTCGCTCTGGAACGTGATTGAAGATTCGGGCCAGTCGGGGATTGATCGGGATCTTCTCGATCCGGTTCGCGACCCCTTGCATGAGTTCGTCGAAGGTCCGGGCGCGATTCGCAACGACGCCGGCGAGCATCCGCTCTAAGTCGTCATCCGAAACTGGTGGCGCACTCTGGCGGTCGTGCATCCGCTGGACCGCCGTATGGAGATTGCGATGGGCGAACGCGTCGTCACCACTCACCGGATCGAACAGCGCCTTCGTGAGATAGCGAATGATGTCCGGCGAGCGAACGGCCTGTGAGAAGCGATCGGGCCCCATGATCTGGGTGAGGATCTCGACGTAGTGATCGACGCGATCTTCGACGGCAGATGCTCTGGAGATTCCGGCCTCCAGGTCGCGACGAATGTCGAAAAACGACAGCGCCGGGAGTGTCTGGGCACAATCGAAATACAGGACGTTCTCCAGGGTTCCGAAGCGCTCGTAGTGTGCCTCCAGATACTCCTGGGGCATCCCGTCACCCTTCGGGTCGATGAGGATATCAGCACCCTCGGTGGCCGCGTGATTGTCTAAAATTGCGTTGATGAGGCTGGTCGTCTTCCCGGAGCCAGTCCGACCGAACCACGCGAGGTGAAGGCGCTGGAGTGAGGGTGGCAGCGAGACTGGATCTGGGTCGATGGCATCATCTTCAGTCAATGGATGGCCGAGTGTCATCCCATCAGTGTGGTAGCTCGTGAGCGATGGCTCGGGTGGGCGTGAAAGTGCCGTTCGTTCTTGGTTTGTGACCTCGAGTGCACGCTTCGCATCGGCGGGGAGGGCCGTCCCATCCAGCAGGCAAAAGGAAGCCAGTTCACTTGGATCGGCGAGGATGGCCTTCGTGGTGTTGCTCGTGAGGGGAAATTTTGCAGAGAAGGGGGGATAGGGTGAGTACGTGGTGCGATCCAGTGCATCGTCAACGAGACGCCGGGGGTCGTCGACGACCGTGCCTGCAATCTCGTAGTAGGGCCCACTCACTGGGGCGAAGACGCCGGTGAGTTCCTGTGCAATTGGGCCAGGATCATCGAAGTCGCTGGTACAGAGTGCCCTGGCAGTGACCGAGACACAGTGGCGCGGATCTCGTGATTCGAGTGCATCGTCGCGTTCGCGATCGGTCTGGAGGGAGTCCTCATCAGTCGTCTCCGAACTCCCGACGAGTGCAGTGAGAAACTGTTGGCCAATCGTGTCGTGGGCTGATTCGAGGGCGAGGCGGCGCTCGTCGCGTTTGTGCGACCAGTCTGGCTCAGCCTCGACGAGGGCCTGAAATACGACGTTGGCGTCCGTCTGTGCCATCGTCGAGACGAGGCTCCCGAGGGGGATGCGTGGTGTCTCTTCACTCTGGAAGTCGGCAAATGGGGTGAGCCCGAGTTGCCAGTCGTTCTGGCGTGTTGGCGTGGCCTGGTACTCGACAGCGGCGTATTCGCGTGAAGATGGTGATTCGGGTGTACTGGTCGGTGGGTGGATGGCCTCGAGTGGCTCGCACTGTTTCTCTGTGAGATCGTCTGTTTCGGGCAGCAAGGTTCGCACGATCGTTCGGAGCGACTCGAAGTGTGCTGTGGGTGTGATTCCAACGTAGCAGTCGACTGTCTCGTGGGCAGTGCTACAGAGGAGCATCTCCAGGGTTGCATCAGTACTCGCGAGCAATCGATGGAGACGACGAAACTGCGTTTCAAGCTGGACGGGATC
>Ga0207754_100338_pt1 | contig 19868 bp, 17 predicted proteins | sample A23E1SouthBayCA_FD_187728 | JGI IMG/M metagenome (GOLD analysis project Ga0207754, IMG submission 187728) | Aerobic enrichment media microbial communities from Eden Landing Ponds, California, USA - A23 E1 (SPAdes) | ecosystem: Environmental > Aquatic > Marine > Unclassified | place: Emeryville... | reverse complement strand
CCTCGCACGGTAGACTTAAGTATATCCTACGGCGATGCACGGAGTAGGATAGCGCGATGGTGCGAAAGAAGAAGCTCAGCCCAAGTGGCGCCAAAGACGACGATGGCGAGTACCACAACGTTCACATCAACATCCACGAGGACGAACTCGCAGTCGCTGGGATGGAGATCGGTGACGAAGTGTTCGTCCGCGTCCGAGACAACAAGATCATCATTCAGAAAGCAGACCCAGAGGACGTCGAACACGAGTTTTAGCAGCACCATCACGACGGATCGCGGTCCACCTGAACCGCGACCGCCGGACGGAGACACATGAACCCCTACGACATCGCACGACCGCTGTTGTTTCAGTTGCCGGCAGAGACCGCCCACCGGACGGTACACCGACTGCTCGAAGTGGCCGACGAGACGCCTGCGACGGCGTTGCTCGAACGACGGTACCGCGTCGACGACGACAGACTCGCGGTCGACGCGTTCGGCCAGCAGTTCGACAGCCCGGTCGGCGTCGCGGCGGGGTTCGACAAGAACGCCGAGATACCCGGTGCGCTCGGTGCGCTGGGCTTTGGCTTCGTCGAGGTCGGTGGCGTCACGGCCGAGCCACAGACCGGGAACGCCCGCCCGCGGATGTTCCGTCTGCGCGAAGACGAGGCGATCATCAACAGGATGGGGTTGAACAACCACGGCGCAGACGCCGTCGGCGAGCGGCTGGCGGCGACGGACGCCGCGGTGCCCGTCGGCGTCAACATCGCCAAGAGCGAGCACGTCGGCACCGACGACGCACCCGACGACTACCGTTACACCTACGAACAGGTCGCGGACGGCGGCGATTTCTTCGTCGTCAACATCTCCTGTCCAAACTCACAGGGGTTCGAAGAGCTCCAGAACAAAGAGTCGATGGCGGCGATTCTCGGCGAACTCAAAGACGCTGGCGCGGCTCCAATACTGGTCAAACTCGCGCCCGACCTTCCGGAGCCGGCGATCGAGGACGCGCTGGCGATCGTTCGCGAACTGGATCTCGACGGCGTCGTGGCGACCAACACTTCCACCGAGCGGCCCGCATCTCTGCAGAGCAAGCACCGCGTCGAGACCGGTGGCCTCTCGGGCAAACCCATCGAGGACCGGGCGACGCGAATGGTCAGGTTCGTCGCCGAGCGCGTCGACGTACCGGTCGTCGGCGTCGGCGGCGTCTCCAGCGCCGAAGGGGCCTATCGGAAGATACGGGCCGGCGCGACGCTGGTCGAGTTGTACACGGCACTGGTCTACGAGGGGCCGACGCTGGCCCGAGAGATCAACGAGGGGCTGGTGGCGCTGCTCGAAGCGGACGGGTTCGAGACGATCGAGGACGCCGTCGGCGCTGATCTGTAAAGCGGCGTCGGGATCGTGACACGGTGGCGATCTGGGAGCCAGTGAGGGCTACTCCAGAGCGTCCAGACGGAACTCGAAGGCAGCCACCGGTACTTCGAGGTCGTGTTCGACGAGCACTGCTGGGTCGATCTCACCGACGACGCCCACGGTCTCGCCGTCGAGTTCGACCGCCGCAGTCCGGCCGTCGATGAACGTCGGGTGGTCGATCGGTGGCGTCGCGAGTTCTTTGTCGAAGTTGGCGGCGATGGCCTGCAGGCGCGTCTTGGCGTCCTCGTAAGAGGCGTCGTGGCGCGCGACCGCGGCCGCGACCGTGCGGTGCTCGGCGACGTTGGTGTTGGTCGACTCGTCGACCTCGGCAGCCAGACCGATCTCCGCGAGGTCCTGTGGGTACGAGCGGTGCGTGTTGTTTTCGAGGACGAGCATGATGGAGGGCAGCGCCCACGAGCGCAACATCGTGTAGTCCTCGCTGTAGGGCTCTTGGATCGTCACGGGATCGCCGCCGCCGACGGCGTCGCTGCCGGGCGTCACCTGCAGGCGCTCGTAGTTCTCTTCCTCGCTGATCATGTAGAAGTTCAGCAGGTCCTCGAAGCCCAGACCGACAAGCACGTCTCGGGTCGCCCGTTCGAGCTTCGAGCGGTCGTGACGGCCGCCGACCGTCGACACGTCGGGGTATCTCGGTTCCAGAGTGTTGAAGCCGTAGGCGCGACCGAGGTCGTCGATCACGTCGATCGGGTGGAGCACGTCGACGCGGTAGGGCGGAATCTCGAACTCGTAGACGCCGTCGGTGTCGGTCTCGCTGGCGTCGAGACCGGCCCGGTCGGCGAGATCGCCGATCTCGCGCTTGTCGAGGTCGACGCCCAGAATCGTCTCGATGCGGTCGTGGGCCACGGTCTTGGTCTTTGTCCCGAGGTCCGGGCGGACGAACGACTGGCCCGCGTACTCACCGGGCGCGCCGTCCGTGTACTCGACGGTGACCTCTTCGACGGTGCCGCCGCGAGCGTCGAGAGCGTAACAGACGATCGACAGCATGTGGTCGATCGTCCACTGATCGGTCCCGGTCATCTCGACGAAGAGGTCCCGCGAGCCGGTGTCGACTTCGGTCCGCTTGCCGTTGATGACCGGCGGGAACGAGAACAGCCCGATCGAGTCGTAGATCGCCGGGACGCGATCCATCTCCGCGACGAGCTCGGCGTACTCGACGCCGATGTGGTGTTCTTCGGTCACCTCGGCGGGGGTCATCGCACGGTCGCCTTCGAGGGGGACGAACTCCTCGCTGTCGGGGTCGATACCCGTGTAGGTGATCGTCTTCTCGACTGCCTCGCGCTCGTCGTCCTCGCCGGCCGGGCCAGCAGCCGGGCTGTCGAGGTCGCCGACCGCTTCGTCGGGCGGCGTCGACGCCGTCACGTTCGCTGCCCCGCCTTTCAGCATCGTCAGGTCGTGGACGCCGATCGCGCCCTTGGCGCGCTTGCGTCCCATCGTGGCGTGGAGCTTCTCCTGGAGCTGGATCAGCGAGTCTAGCGACGACTCGTCGAGGTCCAGCCCGCGGACGATCGCGCCGGTGACGTAGGGCCGTTCCGGCGGCGTGTCTTCGACCTCGATAGTCCACTCGGGGTCGTTGGTGCTGGGGACGTACACGCCGCGGTCGTCGCCGTAGTCGTAGCGCAGCGAGCGGGCGATCCCCTCGACGGAGAGTCTGTCCAGCCGGTCGGGGGCAAACTCCAGTTCGAAGTGGCCCTCGTCGGTCTCGCCTTCGTACTCCAGGCCCAGCGAGAACAGGTCGTCGCGGAGTTCGTCGTCGCTCTTGTCGCTGTGGCCGGTCAGTTCGCGCAGTTCGTCGGGATCGATATCGACAGTTGGCATCAGTAGAGCACCTCCTCGGATCGCAGGAAGTCGAGATCGACCAGCGTCCCGTGGACGTCTCGGATGTCCTCGGCACCGGTCACGAGCATCAACAGGCGTTCCAGGGCCAGCCCCCAGGCCATCACGTCACAGTCGACGCCGAGCGGTTCGAGCATCTCCGGGCGGAAGATGCCGGAGTTGCCGATCTCGATGAGTTCGCCCGTCTCGGGGTGGCGACCGAACAGCTCGAAGCTCGGTTCGGTGTAGGGGTTGTAGTGGGGCTTGAACTGGATGTCGGTGATCCCGAACTGCTCGTAGAACTCGGTGAACGTCCCCATCAGGTCCCGGACCGACAGCTCCTCGGCCATCACCCACCCCTCGATCTGGAAGAACTCCAGCAGGTGAGTCGCGTCCAGCGTGTCGTTGCGGTACGCCTTCTCGATCGAGAAGAACCGCTGGGGCGGTTCCAGCTCGCCGAGCGCTTCGCCAGAGAGGTGGCGGGCGGTCAGAGACGTGGTGTGACCCCGCAGAGCCAGGGCCTTGGCGAAGTCGAGGTCCCACGGCGAGTGGTACCCCTCGCCGTCGGGACCGACGCCCTCGCGGTGGGCCGACTCGACGCGTTCGACCAGTTCCTCGGGTAGCTCGTCGATCTGGGCCGGCTGCTCCAGCGCGAAGCGGTCCCAGTGGTTGCGCGCGGGATGGTCCTGTGGCATGAACAGGCAGTCGTTGATCCAGAAGTCCGCGTCGACCGTCGGCCCCTGCATCTCCTGGAACCCCATGCCGACGAGAGTGTCTTTGACGTTCTCGGCCTGCTGGCGCAGGACGTGGGTCTTGCCGGTCCTGACCTCGTCGGCGTCGGCTTCGACGTTGTACTCGGCGAACTCGACGTTCTGCCACTCGCCGGACGTGAGCAACTCGGGCGTGACCTGCCCGACGGTCTCGGCGACTTCGACGCCGGCCATCAGCGTCGTCACGCCGTCGTCGGTGAGCCGCGCGGAACGCACGGTGGTCTCGGAGATCTCGACCAGTCCCCGGCGATCGAGCTGTGCGAGCACGTCCTCGTCGTCGACCGACTCGCCGTCGGCCAGCGCGGCCAGCGCCGCGGCCTCCGGATCGCTGTCGGGATCGGCCTCGGGGTCGGCCGACACGGCACCGCTGTCGATCTGGCCGTACCCCTTGCGCGCGAAGTTCGAGAGCGCGATGTCGACGGCCGCGCCGTCGAGGCCGGCCGCGCCGATGACCGGCCCCATCTCCGCGGGCTCGTCGTCCGCACCGACGTCGATCGCACCGCGGTAGAAACGGACTTCGGGGAGCCCCTCGTCGAGGTACGCTCGACCTTCGTCGGTCAGTGTAGCGGACTCGACGGTCTCCTCGGAGAGTGCGAGCAGTCCCTCGTCTTCGAGTGCGAAGGCGGCACCGGTCGCCGTCTCCGATTTCAGGCCGGCCTCGTCGGCCAGCGCGTCGATACGTCTGGCGTCGTCTGCGTCGGCAGCCTCCAGCAGGGCCACCTGCGCGTGTGGTAATCGCATGTTCGTTGTCGGATACACGGCGGGTTCGTCAGTTAACGGTTCTCACTTGCCGCGAACGGTTTCGTCGGGGCCGGCCGGTGCAACCGGCCGGCTATAACGTGACGGCGGAGCCGTCAAGTCGATCACCGTACCCGAAAACACCCCTCGATCAGAGAGTCAGCGCTTCCGGTCGCTGTCGAGGTCGATGTCGAGCTCGTCGAGTTTCGCTTCCCACTCGGCGCGTTTCTCCTGGTGGTCTTCGAGGAACGATTCCATCAGTTCGGCGGCCTGCTCCTTGCAGCCTCCACAGAGTCGTTCGCCCCCGACACACTCGTCGTAGACCTCCTTGGCGAACTCGTCGTCGTCACCGGCGAGCAGGTAGGCGTACAGCTCGTAGACTGGGCACTCGTCGGCCTTGCCGCCCTTCTCACGCTGTTCCTCGGCGGTCGAGCGGCCGCCGGTCGTCGCCGACTTCACTTTGTCGTAGCCGTCTTCGGGGTCGTCCAGCAGCGAGATGTGTGAGGCCGGAATCGAGGAGGACATCTTGCCGCCGGTCAGCCCCGTCATGAAGCGGTGGTAGATCGACGACGGTGCGCGAAAGCCGTAGCCGCCGTGGTCGAGGGCGACCTCGCGGGCCAGCGCCGTGGCTGCCTCGCGGTCCATGTCGAAGGCGTCGACGTGCTCGTCGTAGACGCGCTTCTCGCCCTCGACCGCCTCGATGAGCGCCTCGAAGGCTTCGTCGGTAGCGTTGCGATCGAGGAAGCGAGTCCGGGGACGAAGCGGTTCCTTGCCCGCCGCGCGGAGCTTCTCGACGGTGCGCTGTCGCACGTCGTCGGGGGTGATCTCGGCCTCGATCCAGTCGGCGGCCGCTTCACAGCGAACGCGCTCGTCGGCCGAGCGGTCGGCCTGCAGGGCCTCGTAGGCGGCACCGAGCAGCTCCCGCTCGGCGTCGTCGGCCTCGAAGCTCGCGTACGCGCGGGTGACGCCGAAATACCCCATCCGAGCCGCCAGGTCGCGGGCGAGTCGCATGTGTGGGTCCTGGTCGGGGCCGACCGGGATCACCGTCGGCTTCGGCTCGTCGAGTTGCGGGTAGAGGATGTCGGCCATCTGGGTGACGACCGACTGCATGTGACTCACGTCGGTCTCTCCGTCGAAGTCGTAGATCGCCTGGAGCTCCGAGAAGTTCGCCTCGGCACCCAGTTCGAAGGCAAGGTCCTGTACGTCGCGGTTCTCGGACTGGCGGTACAGCTCCCCGTCCTCGGGATCGAAGCCGAGTGCCAGCAGCGAGAGAACGTAGTTCGTCGCGTGCTCGTCGATCTCCGCCCAGGTCAGGCCGCGGGCGCTGTGGGCCTCCAGGTCGGCGATCAGTCCGTACGCGTCGCCGCCCTGCTCCTGGTGCCAGATGATCTCGTCGAAGACGAGTTTGTGACCGATGTGCGGGTCGCCCGTCGGCATGAACCCCGAGAGCGCGGCGAACGGCTCGCCCTCGTGCATCGCACGAGCGACCGGTCGGTAGTCTCGATGGCCGAAGATGACGCCCCGGCGCATCAGGTAGTGGGGCGCGAGCACCTCCGGCAGCACCTCGTCGAAGGACTCGATGCCGAACTGGTCGAACAGTTTGCGGTAGTCCGAGACCGTCGAGGAGCCCCACGGATCCAGCGCCACGTCGTCGGCTCCTTCGACCTCGGTGCCACCGTCGGATCGAAGATCCGACGTGGCTCGGCTCACTTCGCTCGCCTCACCGCCATCAGAGCTTTGCTCTGACGAGGATCGCGAATCTTCGATTCGCTCACCGCCGTCCGGTCGGACGGGGGTCCCCGAGCGCTCGCGCCAGTCCGAACCCGACGCGGCGCTGTGGTCGTCGGGCGATCCCTCGTCGCGGGTGCGATCTGGGTCACTCATGGTCGAACTGACTGGCGCGAGCCAATCTATTCATGCGTAGGCGGTCGTCGGCGCAAAAAGGGTTCGTTTCGGGCTGCGGTCAGGGCGTCAGGCGCTCGACGGCCAGCCACTCGATCCCCTCGTCGCCGACGAACGCGTAGGCCATCGTCTTGCGCACGCCGTGGGCCAGGCGCACGTCCAGTGCGAGGTCTCGGGGCTCGAAGACGTGGCCGGCGTCGAACGCCCGCACGAGCAGTTCGGAGTGGCCCAGGTCCGCGACGCTCTCGACATCTGCGTAGGTCCGGAAGTCCGCGCCGAACTTGAAGCCCGTCTTGGGTGCGATCCCCTGCTCGCGAAGCCGTTCGTACACCGCGAGCCGGCGGTCGAACCGATCGCCCTCGACGGCGCGACCGCGTTCGATCACCGCGTCGGCACCGCCCTCGACCTGAAGCGTGCCCGCCCCGGCGAGGGACGCGGCCTCGACCAGCGAGAGCTGGATCGCCTGTGCGTCCTGCTCGTCGAGCGGTTGCCCGTAGAAGGCCGCTTCGTACAGTTCGGCGGGCGGGTCCCAACAGACGACCCGATCTGCGAGCAGATCGCCGTCGGTTTCGGGGACGGACGACCGACTCGTCCCGGTGACGTCCGGGCGGTGGGTCTCGAAGTAGCTGATCTCGCTCTCCTCGTCGACGACGGCCAGCGCACACCCCCCCAGATCGGCTGCCGGGACCGTCTCGCGCTCGCTGACGACCCGAATCCGGTGGGCGACGGCGTCGTCCCACGGCCCCTTGCCCCGCGGGTAGACGACGAAGTCACAGCCGTCGGGGTCCTCGACGCGGTCGGGGCGTGCCGGCGAGCAGTAGAACCCACGGTCGCGCAGATCTTTGTAGACGAAGAAGTCGACCTCCGACAGCAACGCGGAGTTCAGTAGCTCTCGAAGTCCCATCCCGTCGACACCGTCGAGGTCACCGCGATACAGCAGGTGTGCCGCCTCGACGGGTGCCAGTTCGAGCTGCCCGGCGTCGACCGGCCGACCGTACCCGCTGGAATCGTAGAACTGCTCGCGGGCCCGCTTGCCGGCCCGGACAACCCCATCGGAGAGCGTCGCGTCCATACTCCTGCCTGCGCGTGGGCGAGTAAAGCCCCTGCGGGTCGTATCGAGGACGGAGCGTCAGGGTCCGGAGTACGTCGCCGCCTCGCTCACATGGGACTGCGAACACGTCGCGTCGAGACAGCGACGGCCCCCCGAAGTCTCGAACAGCGGGAGCCCGCAGGCACAGGTGTCGACGACCACGCCGGTGGGGATGGCGAAAGCGGTCTCGCAGTCGGGGTGGTGCTCACAGCCGGCGAACAGCCCGCCCTTCCGGACGATGCGGAGGTCGCCGTCACACGCCGGACAGTCCCATTCGCGGTCGAAGGCGTCGGTGACGCGATCGTCCAGCGATTCACACTCCCGGTCCAGACACAGTTCGAACGCTCGGCCCCGTTCGGTGCGGATAGTGGGGAGGCGACAGTCCCGACAGCGACCGCCGGTGATCGTCGCGTCCGCGGGGAGGCCGTAGCGCTCTTCACAGCCCGAGCACCGGACCGCGCCGTTCGACCGGACCAGCGTGCCCGCACACGCCAGGCAGTCGCCGACGGGGATGCCGGCCTCCGAGACCGGGTAGCTGGCGCTGCCGTGTTCCTCGTGGGTGACCACGCGCAGGAGGTCGTCGCCGTCGCGGGCGACCACGGTGCCGCCCTCGATAGTGACGCTGTCGGGCCGCGTGAGCCACGCGACCGGCTGGTAGCCGTCGGCGTCGTGGACGAGAACGGTGTTGTCGGGCTTGACCACTACGAGGACCTCGCCGCGTTGCTCGCGAGTCCGCTGGGTCTGTGCGCCGGTCGTCTCGAACAGCGTGGTACAGTCGCCGGCCAGCACGCGAGTGTCGTCGTGCATGGGCGGGGCTGGTCGCGTCTCGATACTTGAACGCTCGGACGGGGCGGGGACCACTGGCGGGAGGAAAGCGGGGAGTCGGGCGGCCGACGGTATCAGCCGTCCCGGCCGTGTCCCCGGCCGAGACGGAGAGCGGCGACGTGGAGCGCGAGCGCCGCCACGAGGAGGAACGGCTCCTGTCCGTCGAATCCACCGAACATGAGAGCGGGGTAGACCAGCGGGAGCGCCACAGCGGTCCAGAACGCCGTCGCTTCGACGGGACGGAAGGCGAGCGTTCGGATGGACTGTGCGTCGAGGGCGACCGTGTCGGAGTCGAAGGGCGGTGCGATGGACATTGGAGCGTTCTCCTCGCTCGTCGCTATGCCCGACACCAGCATATAATGGGCCGACGGTTGGGTAGAATTTAGCTCGTTTCAGCGGAGGTAGCCGGTATTTGACATCGTCGCGGCGGTGTTTCACGCGTTTCGAAACTGACCGAGACGGGTCGAGAAAATTTATCGGCGCTTCTAACACTGTATCAGCCGTTCGGGTCGTAGCCACTGCCGGCGAGGACCGCGAGCACGTGAGCGACGAGCAGCGCCGACACGGCGAGCGTGGCCCAGTGACCGTCGACGAACAGGAGCGGAACGTAGACCACTGGCAGGGCGACGGCCAGCCAGAACGCCAGTCGGCGAGCGATCAGGACGGAGAGACGGAGGACCGTCCGCGCCCGACAGACGAGCGCGGGTGTGCGGTCGGCCCCACGCCGCTCGGTGGTTTCGGGTTCCGACATCGTGGACGAGTACATATTGTCTGTCCAACCATTTAACAGTGAGGTGTGATAGCAAGAGGCATACAAAAGCGATCGACGCCGTCGGCTGCTGGAAAGGAAGTTGCAGTGACCGAGCCAGTGTCGGGCTACCAGACGACCGATACTGCCGGCGATGACTTCGTGATACTACCGGCTGTACATCTGTGAACGATTTCGCCACCCCGGGGTGGCGAAGATCTTCACGAACTGACAGCCGGCAGTATGAGGACAGTCGCCGTCCCGAGACGGCGAGATCGGTCACGGCGACAGCGGTAGTGGGCGGACACGCAGGCGCGAACGCTACGCATTTGTCACTGGGAGAGAACCGGACGAGTATGGACGCCGTGTGTTTCGACATGGACGGAGTGCTGGTGAACTCGGAGGACTACTGGATCGAGCTGGAGCGCGAGGAGATCCTGCCGACAGCGGTCCCCGACCAGGAGGTGCCGGTCGAGGAGGTGACCGGGATCTTCTACGAGGAGCAGTACGACGTGCTCGACGAGACGTACGACCTGGCCGTCGACGACGAGGAGTTCGTCTCGCTGTACGAGGGGGCAGCCGACGAGATCTACGGCGAACAGGTCGAGCTCACGCCCGGCGTGCGAGCACTGCTGACGGAGCTGCGCGAGGCCGGCGTGCCCGTCGCCATGGTGACCGCTTCGCCGCCCGAGTGGTACGAGATCGTCCTCGAACGGTTCGACCTCGGGGACCTGTTCGACACCGTCGTCAGCGCCGCGGACCTCGACGGCCCCGGGAAGCCCGAGCCGACGATCTACGAGCGCGCCGCCGCCGAGCTGGGCGTCGATCCAGCGACCGCGCTGGCCGTCGAGGACTCCCACCACGGGACGACCGCGGCCCACCGCGCGGGGATGACCGTCGTCAGCTTCGGCGTCGGGGCGGCCGAGGGCGCGACCGAGAACGCCGACCTCGTCGCCGAAACACCGGCCGAGATGGTCGAGATCGTCCGATCGAACGTTCTCGCCAGCGAGTGAGCGACAGCACACGACGCCGGCCGGGAACGCTCATACGGACAGTTGTAGTGCTGTCCCAGATCGACCGCACGACAGCGTGTGGTCGACTGGATAAACGTCTACAACCGTCCGTATCACCCCACGCTGACGGTCCGGGACTCCCTGATCGGCGGGATCGGCAACTCGGGGAAAGTGACCTCGATCGTGAAGGTGAGTTCGTCGGCGTCACCACCGAACGCGGCGACCGGGACCGTCGCCTGTCCGAGGTACGACGGTTTGGCCGTCATCTCGTGGCCGTTGACAGTCACGCGGATGCCGGCGCGGGCGCTGCCGGCGACCGAGCGGACCGTCACCTCGTGGAGTTCGCGCTCGCCGGCCGCGATCTGGTCCGGGAACTCGCCCCACTCGACGACGACGGTTGGCAGGTCGGTCGCGTTGTCGTGGACCCGCTCGGCGACGCTCTCGCTCAGGCCGGCTGCGACCAGCCCAGAGACGCCAGCGTCGACCACGTCCGCGGGCGTCCGGAAGCCCTCGGCGGCGAGCGTGCGCGCCCGCCCGGGGCCGACGCCGTCGATCGCCGTGAGGCCGGCCGCGTCCGCGCTGACCCCGTTCTCGACGCGCGCCTCGACGCGGCGGGCGAGATTCGCGCCGCGAGCGCCGGCAAAGCGGTCGAGGAAGGCCCGCAGCGCGGCGAGCATGCGGAGCGCGTTCTGCTTGATGACCCAGGCGTCGCTCTGGAGTTCCGACGGCGTCGTGCCGGACATCGAAGAGCGGAGGATCGCGAGGACCTTCCGCTGGCCGGCGGTCAGCGCCTCGCCGCGAGAGCCGATCACCGCCGCGACGGCGTCTTCCTCGTCGCTGCGGGCGCTGACGCTGTCGAACTCCGTCGCACCGGCGACCGTCGAGAGGATCGCGTCCTCGTCGAAGCCGTCCGGGTCGGCCGCCGCCCGGTCGGCACAGTCCTTGAACCGACGGGCCGTCGCCAGCCGGAGGTAGAACTTCGAGGCCAGTCGACCGAGCGGGGTCCCCTCGACCGAGAGGTCGTCCATCTCGACGAACCCGTCGGAGACGAGCTCCCCGAGCGTGTCCGACACTCGCTCCCGGAGGTCGGTGCCGGCGGTGTACCGCTCGGGAGCGCGCTGGGCGCGCTGGTAGTAGAACGTGGTTTCGAGCCACCCCATCACGTCCTCGACGTCGCCCAGCGTCCCCAGCGCGATCTCGGCGTTGAGGTGGGCATCGAGGTCGTCGGCGAGCCTGGACTCGATCTCCTTGCCCTCCCGCAGGAGGGTGCGGTACTTGTCGGCGTCGGCCCGATCACAGACGATCCAGGCGTAGCCCATGTCGTCGTAGCCCGGCCGGCCCGCGCGTCCGAGCATCTGGAGCACGTCCAGCGGGCTCATGTCGACCTCGCCCTCCAGGGGGTCGTGGAGCTTCGTGTCTCGAATGACGACACAGCGGGCCGGGAGGTTCACGCCCCAGGCGAGCGTCGAGGTCGAGAACAGGAGCTGGATGAGCCCCTCCTTGAACCACTCCTCGACGCGGTCCTTGTCCGCCCGAGAGAGGCCGGCGTGGTGGAAGCCGACGCCGTCCAGGACGGACTGGCGGAGGGTGTCGTTGTCGAGTTCGGCGGCTTCGGTGTGGAAGTCGTACTCGCCGCGGGCACCCATCGGCACGTCCCGCTCGACGATCTCGTCGCGGGCTTTCTTGGCCGCCTGGACGGTGTCCTGTCGCGAGGAGACGAACACGAGGGCCTGGCCCTCCTCGCGGATGTGTGGCTCGGCCAGATCCAGCGCCCGGTAGAGCCGCCGGTACTTGTCGGCGAAGGCGTTCTCGCCGTGGCTGTAGGTCTTCACGTCGGCGTTGAGCGGCACCGGCCGGTAGTCGTCGTCGAACTGGAAGGTCGTCTCGCTGGGCGCGTCGAGCCACGCCGCAACGTCCTCGACGTTCTCCATCGTCGCCGACAGCGCGACCACGCGGGGGTCACACAGTCGACGGAGCCGCGAGACGGTCACCTCCAGTACCGACCCGCGACGGTCCGAGTCCAGCAGGTGGACCTCGTCGATGAGACAGCAGTCCACGTCCGTGATGAACTCGTAGCGCCGGGAGTCGTGCTTGCGAGTGGCCGAGTCGGCCTTCTCCGGGGTCATCACGAGGATGTCGGCCCGCTCCGCGCGGCGGGGGTTGAGGTCGCGCTCGCCGGTGACGACGTACACCGAATAGCCCAGGTCCTCGAAGCGTTCCCACTCACTTTCTTTCTCGTTTGTCAGGGCTCGCAGCGGCGCGAGAAAGAGGGCGGTCCCGTCGGCCTGCAGCGTCTTGCAGATGGCGATCTCGGCCAGCGCGGTCTTCCCGCTGGCGGTCGGCGCACTGACCACGACGTTGTCCTCGCGGTTCAACAGCGCCGGGAGCGTCTCCGACTGCATTCGGTTGAACTCCTCGAAAGGAAAGGCGTCGGCGAACTCGGGGAGCACGTCCGCGACCGCGACGGCTGGCTCCCCGTCGGCGCTCCGTGACACGTCAGGGACCGGGGGCCGCGGTGCAATATGCGTTTCTATACCGCAGTCGCCGCCGCCACGGATCGACGCAGACGACTTACCCGATCGGCCGCGGTGGAGACACCGAGCAGTGCCGGCGGAGCCAGTACTCGGTGGCACCGACGACGGCGGCGAACGCCGCCAGGACGAAGCACCGGGCAGGCGTCGGTCCGTCCGAACCGTCGGCTCCGACCGGCACCACAGCCGTTTTCATCGCCCGTTCCTAACTGTGGGCAATGAGTCGCGCCCGCAAGCCCGACTGGCTCAAGATGCGGCCGCCGTCGGGCCAGCGCTTCACCGAGATCAAGCAGTCGCTGCGCGAGCGGGACCTTCACACCGTCTGTGAGGAGGCCAACTGCCCCAACATGGGCGAGTGCTGGAGTGGCGAGGACGGGCCGGGGACGGCGACGTTCATGCTGCTGGGCGATCGCTGTTCGCGGGGCTGTAACTTCTGTGATGTCGAGACCGGCGGGATGGAGCCGCTCGATCCCGACGAGCCCGCGAACGTCGCCGACGCGGTCGCGGACATCGGGCTGGACTACGTCGTCCTCACGTCGGTCGACCGCGACGACCTGCCCGACCAGGGCGCGGGCCACTTCGCCGAGACGATCCGGGCGATCAAAGAGCGTGACCCGTCGATTCTCGTCGAGTGTCTGATTCCGGACTTCCGGGGCGAGGAGCGACTGGTCCGGAAGATCGTCGACGCCGGCCCGGACGTGATCGCCCACAACGTCGAGACCGTCCAGCGCCTCCAGTGGCCCGTGCGAGACCGCCGGGCCGGCTACGAGCAGTCGCTGTCGGTGCTTGGCCAGGTCGACCGGGAGTCGGACATCTACACGAAGACGAGCCTGATGCTCGGCGTCGGCGAGTACGCCCACGAGATCTACCAGACGCTCTCGGACCTGCGGGAAGTGGGAGTCGACGTGGTGACGCTTGGCCAGTACCTCCAGCCCTCCCGCTCGCACCTGGAGGTCTCGGAGTACGTCCACCCCGACGCCTTCGACACCTGGCGACGGGTCGCCGAGGAGGAGCTGGACTTCGCCTACTGCGCCTCGGGACCGATGGTCCGCTCGTCCTATCGCGCCGGTGAGCTGTTCGTCGAAGCGGTGCTGGAGGGCAACGACCCCGCCATCGCGCGGCGGCGGGCACGGGCCGGAGAGTGACCCCGCCGGGCCGACCGAGTGACAGCGCTACTATCCGTGTGGAGCCAGAGGGTCCCGTATGAGGTTGCCACCCGTTCGTCGTGACCGCCGCGTCGTCCGAACGGACGGCGGCGAGGACCGCCCGGAGTCCGAACAGACCGACGACGCCGCCACAGTCGAGACGGTCCTGCGCGAGGCCAACGTCCTCGAACCGACGGCCGACGGCACCGACCTCCGGCTCACCGATGGATTCGCCGAGGCCTGGCACGAGCGGATGGCCCAGATGCGCGGTGGCGACCGGGCGCTGCGCTGGCTGGCAGCAAGCGAGGGGCTCGACGCCGACGCCCTCGACGTGACCGAGGCGGACGATCGGTACGTCGTCACGCACGGCGACGAAACGGTGGGCGCGTGGCACTCCAGAGCGGGGTTTCTGGCCGCGATCGTCGCCGAACCGACGATCAGAGAGTGGGTCGACGAGGCCCGGCTGGCACGGCTCCCGGACGTGCCCCGCGAAGAGCTTGCAGCGCGCCTCGTCATGTGTCTCGAACGGTGTCCGGCGTGTGACTCGGCGCTCGTCTTCGAAGACCGCCCCGACGGCGAGAGCGGCGTCGCCCTCCTGTGTCGCGGCTGCGGGGCGACAGTCGCGGTCAGTGCGATCGCGTGAGACGGTGCAGTACCCACGTAGGAATTACCTTCGGTAATTCCACCGAGAGAGATATTCGTCCGCACAAACCATAAGCCGGCTCCGAGACAACGTATACCGTATGTCACACGGAAGGTGGTCACACTGAGCGTCCTCCATCGCGACCCGACAGACCAGGTACAGGTACTCGACGAGAACGGCGAGGTCCGGGACGGCGCGACGGTGCCCGACCTCACGGACGAGGAATTCGTCGCGATCTACCGCGAGATGAAGCTGGCTCGTCACTTCGACCAGCGGGCGGTGAGCCTCCAGCGACAGGGTCGGATGGGGACGTATCCGCCGATGGCCGGACAGGAGGGCGCACAGGTCGCGAGCGCCCACGCGCTGGCCGACGGTGACTGGGTGTTTCCGAGCTACCGGGAACACGCCGCGCTGCACGCACACGGGTGGCCGCTCGACCAGATCCTGCTGTACTGGATGGGGTCGGAGGCCGGCAACGATCCGCCCGATGGCGTCGCCGCGTTCGCGCTGGCCGTCCCGATCGCGACGCAGATCCCCCACGCGACGGGCGCGTCGTGGGCCGCGAAACTCCGGGGGAAAGACGAAGTCCACCTGGCGTACTTCGGCGACGGCGCGACCAGCGAGGGAGACTTCCACGAGGGACTGAACTTCGCTGGCGTGTTCGACACCCCGACGGTGTTTTTCTGTAACAACAACCAGTGGGCCATCTCGGTCCCCCGAGAGCGCCAGACCGCCAGCGCGACGCTGGCCCAGAAGGCAAGCGCCTACGGCTTCGAGGGGATCCAGGTCGACGGTATGGACCCGCTGGCCGTCTATCAGGTCACCAGCGAAGCCGTCGAGAAGGCCCGCGACCCGGCCGGCGAGGACCCACGCCCGACCATGATCGAGGCGGTCCAGTACCGCTTTGGCGCACACACGACCGCCGACGATCCCTCCGTCTACCGGAGCGACGAGGAAGTCGAGCGCTGGCGGCGCAAAGACCCTATCCCGCGCATGGAGGCGTTCCTGCGGGATCGCGGCCTCCTCGACGACGAGTCCGTCGAGGCCATCGAGTCGTCGATCACCGAGGAGGTCGCCGACGCCATCGAGACGGCCGAGCAGTACGAGCGGCCAGCGCCCGAGGAGATGTTCGCACACGTCTACGCCGAGATGCCACAGCGGCTGCACGAACAACTGGACTACCTCGAAGCGCTGCGCGAGCGCCACGGCGACGAGGTGTTGCTGGAATGAGCACCGAGACGCAGGATCTGACCCTCGTCCAGTCGGTCCGGGACGGGCTCTACGGCGAGATGGACCGCGACGAGGACGTGCTCGTGCTGGGCGAGGACGTGGGCGAGAACGGCGGCGTCTTCCGGGCGACACAGGGCCTGATCGAGGAGTTCCCCGACCGCGTGATCGACACGCCGCTGGCCGAGTCGGGCATCGTCGGCACCGCCATCGGCATGGCCGCCCACGGCCTGCGCCCGGTCCCGGAGATGCAGTTCTCCGGGTTCATGTACCCGGCCTTCGACCAGCTGGTGTCTCACGCCGCACGCCTTCGGACCCGCAGCCGCGGGCGCTTCACCTGTCCGATGGTCGTCCGCGCGCCCTACGGCGGCGGCATCCGCGCGCCCGAGCACCACTCCGAGTCGAAGGAGGCCTTCTACGTTCACGAGCCCGGCCTGAAGGTCGTCGTCCCCTCGACACCCGCCGACGCCAAGGGGCTGCTCGCGGCGTCGATCCGCGATCCCGACCCCGTCGTCTTCCTCGAACCGAAGCTGATCTACCGGGCCTTCCGCGAGCCCGTCGACGCCGAGTCCTACACCGTCCCGCTGGGCGAGGCCGCCGTCCGCCGCGAGGGGTCGGACGTGACCGTCGTGACCTGGGGCGCGATGACGCGCCCGACCGTCGAGGCGGCCGAGGAGCTCGCCCCGGAGAGAGACGCCGAGGTGATCGATCTGCGGACCCTGTCGCCGATGGACACCGACACCGTCGTCGAGAGCTTCAAGCGGACCGGTCGGGCCGTCGTCGTCCACGAGGCCCCCAAGACGGGCGGGCTGGCCGGCGAGGTGATCGCGACGATCCAGGAGGAGGCGCTGCTCTACCAGGAGGCCCCCATCCAGCGCGTGACCGGCTTCGACACGCCGTACCCGCTGTACGCCCTGGAGGACTACTACCTCCCCGAACCTGCCCGTATCAAAGACGGTATCACAGACGCCTGTGAGTTTTAGCCCATGTTCGAGTTCGAACTCCCCGACCTCGGGGAAGGCGTCGCCGAGGGGGAGATACTGGCGTGGCACGTCGCAACGGGCGACCGCGTCGAAGAAGACCAGGTGCTGGCCGAAGTAGAGACGGACAAGGCCGCCGTCGACGTGCCGTCGCCGGTCGCGGGCGTCGTCCGCGAGCTGCACTACGAGCCCGGCGACGTGGTCGAGACCGGTGCCGTCGTCGTGTCGATCGCGACGGACGAAGCGACCGACGACGGCGAGGACAGAGCGGCGGCGGCTCCGGCCACCGACGAGTCGGGCGACGACGAGCCCGCCGGGACGGACGGGCGCGTGTTCGCGCCCCCGAACGTCCGGCGGCTGGCCCGCGAACTCGGCGTCGAGATCACCGCCGTCGACGGGAGCGGGCCGAGCGGCCGGATCACCGAGAGCGACGTGCGAGCGGCCCACGAGGACGGTAAGGCCGACACCGAGATCGAATCCGCCGTCAGCCGGGTCGACGACGGCGACGATGGCGACGACGATAGCGACGACGGCGGCGTGAAGTCGGCCGTCAGACGCGTCGGAGACGACGAATCGACGGACGAACCTGCCGTGAAGTCGGCGGTCTCGGCGGTCGACAGCGACGCCGACCGTGACCACACGCTGGCGACGCCAGCGACCCGCAGGCTCGCCGACGATCTGGGGGTCGACATCGACGCCGTCCCGACCGACGAGCGCCGCGACGGCGAGCCCTACGTCGACGAGGCGGCGGTGCGGGCCTTCGCCGCGTCGGCCGACGAGACCGAGCGAGAGCAAGCGGCTGGGTCCACGGGACGAGCCACGGAAGCCGGACCCACGGACGGCGAGGGCGAGACGGCGGCCACGGGCGGCCGGCGCGAACCGTACCAGGGAATTCGGCGGACGATCGGCCAGCGGATGGCCCAGTCCCGCCGAGAGATCCCGCACGCGACCCACCACGACCGGGCCGTCGTCGAGGGGCTGGTCGACGCCCGCGAGCGACTCGAACCGCTGGCCGAGGACCGCGGTGTCGACCTGACGTACACGCCGCTGCTCCTGAAGTGCGTGGCCGCGGCACTCGGACACCACCCCATCCTGAACAGCGAACTCGACACGGAGGCCGAGGAGATCGTCTACCACGACCGGGTCGACCTCGGCGTCGCGGCGGCGACCGACCACGGTCTCGTCGTCCCCGTCGTCGAGCGCGTCGACGAGAAGGGACTGCTCGAACTGGCCCGCGAGGTGAACGATCTCGTCGCCCGCGCACGCGACCGCGACCTCGACCGGTCGGAGATGCAGGGCGGGACCTTCACCGTCACCAACTTCGGCGCGATCGGCGGTGAGTACGCCGACCCGATCATCAACGCACCCCAGACGGCGATCCTCGGCACGGGGGCGCTGAAAGAGCGAGCGATCGCGCAGGACGGCGAGGTCGTCGCGAAATCGACCCTCCCGCTCTCGCTGGCGATCGACCACCGCGTGATCGACGGGGCCGACGCCGCCCGCTTCGTCAACACGCTCAAAGAGTTCCTGGCCGAGCCCCGTCGCCTGTTGCTGGAGTAGCCGACGAGGGCGACACGGCGATCGACCCGAAGACATTCCTCGGAGACACCCGACGGACCGACAATGACAGTGTCCCCGGCCATCGCCACGGACGGACTGAGCAAGCGGTACGGCTCGACGACGGCCGTCGCCGAACTCGACCTGACGGTCCCGAACGGCGTCGTCTACGGCTTCCTCGGCCCGAACGGCGCGGGCAAGACCACGACGATGCGGATGCTCACCGGACTGGTCGAGCCCAGCGATGGGACGGCCACGGTCGCGGGCGTGCCGAGTGACGACCGCCGCCAGCTCGTCGATCGGATCGGCCTGTTGCCAGAAGAGCCCCCGCTGTACGAGGAGTTGACCGGGCGGGAGCAACTGGCGTTTGCCGCCGATCTCCGGAGCGTTCCCTTCGAGCAGGTCGCCGACAGGGCGCTGGGACTGTGCGAGCGCCTGGGGCTGCGCGAGGACCTCGATCGGCGAGTCGACGGCTACTCGAAGGGGATGCGCCAGAAGACCGCCTTCGTCCAGGCCGTCCAGCACGATCCCGGCGTCGTCTTCCTCGACGAGCCGACCTCCGGGCTCGACCCGCGGGCGGCCAAGACGCTGCGCGAGCTGATCGTCGAGCTGGCGGCCGAGGACACGACCGTCTTCCTCTCGACACACATCCTCCCCGTCGTCGAGGAGATCGCCGACGAGGTGGGCGTGCTCCACGACGGCCGCCTCGTCGCGGAGGGGCCACCGGGAGAGCTGATCGGCTCGGTCGAGGCCGAGGGCGGTGCCGACCTCGAAGACGCCTTCCTCGCGCTGACCGGCGACGCCAGCGAGGCCTATGCGACGGAGTGACCTGCGGGACGGCGCGGTGCTTGCACGCACCGAGCTGCGGGCACAGATCCGCCGTATCGCGGGCAACCGCCGCCAGCTGATCGGCGTCGTCGTCGGAGTGCTCTCGTTCGGGCTGTTCTTCCCGCTGACCTTCCTGTCGCAGGTCCTGGCGTTCGGCGCGGGGCTGGCCGGCGGCGATCCGCCGCTGGCGCGCTTCGGAACGGTCCTCGTGAGCGCGCTCACGATCGGGCTGTACTTCGGGGCCGCGACGGCGATCAACCAGACCCGCGTGGGGGCGATCGGGCCGCTCGTGCGCACGTCGATCCCGCCGGAGGGGGTCGTGATCGGACGGGTCACCAGCGAGACGCTCCAGGCGACCGCCTTCGCCGTCGTTCCGGGGGTCGTCCTGCTGGTCATGGTGGCGGCCGGCGCTGGGACGCCCCTGCCCGCGCTGCTCGTGCTCGCCGCCAGCCTCCCGCTGCTGGTGGCCGGACTCGTCGTCGGCCGGACGATCGGCGCGACGGTCCGCTATCTCGGCTTGCTCTCGCGACTCTCCGCGTGGGCGAAGGCGGTCGTGCTCGTCGTCCTCGCGGGCACCGTCTTCGTCGGTTTCCAGACGGCCATCCCGGCGGTGATGGGCGACGGCGACGGGCCGGCGCTGTCGGCGCTGC
>Ga0207754_100336_pt1 | contig 19976 bp, 26 predicted proteins | sample A23E1SouthBayCA_FD_187728 | JGI IMG/M metagenome (GOLD analysis project Ga0207754, IMG submission 187728) | Aerobic enrichment media microbial communities from Eden Landing Ponds, California, USA - A23 E1 (SPAdes) | ecosystem: Environmental > Aquatic > Marine > Unclassified | place: Emeryville... | reverse complement strand
CTCCGTCCCGGTTTGTGCGAATGCTATCGCGATTCGAACTGGAACCGAACGTAGAGTCACCGGCTGCGATGACAGATGGCAAACATACAGAAGAGGTTTATAAGCACAGTTGAAACCGAACAACTGCTACGATGCCCTCCAAGCAAGCCGTCAGTAGCCTCGGGAGTCTGCTCGCCGTACTCGGACTCTCCGGGGTCGCAACAGCACAGTCTACGGCCCCTGGTGGCGTCGGTGATCCGGCCCTCAACGTCGTCATCCGGTTCGGTGTCGGGTTCATCATTCTCGCGGTGTTGGGCGCCGCAGCCGCCGCCATCGGCCCGACGTACACGACGAATGCCGTGCGAGAGATTCAGGACGACCCCGGCGGTGCAATCGGATGGGGCGTCCTCGTCGGCATTCTGGTCCCTATCGGACTGGTACTGCTCGCACTGACCGTCATCGGCGCGCTGATCTCGATTCCCGGGTTGCTCCTTCTCGGCGTCCTCGGTATCGTCGGCACCGGGATTACCGCCGTCTGGGTCGGCAACTCGGTCATCGGCGATGACGGGACGGTCAGGGCAACGGACGGGGTCGCCGGCGGGTTGTTACTGGCCGTCCCCTTCGCGATTCCAATCGTCGGCGGCCTCCTCCTCAACCTCATCACGCTCGTCGGTCTGGGCGTGGTCGGCCGGGACCTGTACGAGAGTTGGACGGACTGAACGGTTTTTCGGGTTCTACCGCAATGGTCCGCAAGACACGCTCACAAACACATCCTCGATAACGGTTGAGCTGTCAGGTACCAGCGTGTACCGGTCCGATACGGGTCGAACAAACTGAGAACGCTCGCTATTCATCCCAGACGATCAAACCTCAGTGTCGGTTTGTTCCTGGTTATTGGAGCAATTTACAAGATACTCGATGGTGCGAGACGTCGTCGTTTCGGCGGTGACACCTGCGCCGGTAGCAGTGACATCGAACGCGACGGTCGCGCGGTGTTGTCCGGGTGACTGGCAAGCTATTGTCGCCGGCACGTCGAACGCGTCACCAATACCGGCTGAAACACTGGTCGTCTCCATCGCGTCTGCCTTGACGGTCAGCCCATCGCCGGCAGTAACGGTGACTGTGACAGCAAAGTCGACCGGTTGTGTGAAGCGATTACGGACAGTTACGACCGTCACTTCGTGAGCACCACTCCCCTCAAGACGAACGGTATCATCGGAGTAGAGCAGCGACATGTACGCGTCTTTGTCGGCGACGACATTGACCGTCGCATCGCGCTCGACTGACGCCGCACTGTAACTCCCAGTTCCAACAGCGAAGCTTGCAACGACCACCAGCGCACACAGAACCAACACCCGTCTACGCATCATCTACCTCCGGTGGAACGGCGTTCGAACCGATACGCATCTGGCGTGAGAGGACGTAGTGACACGCTGATGAGACGGTAAACACAGCGATCAGGAACACAGTCCACCCAACGAACGGGACAGCCGCGAACGGCTTGATACCCGCGTAGGCTAGCGATGTAAGGACGATTCCGATACTGCTGAGGCCCACGTAATAAAGACTCCAAGGAATATCGTAGCGGTCGACGAGTTCGAGATATATGTCGAGGTCGGCTGCGGACTCGGTGAGTCGCACGTCTCCTTCCCGCTGGTCAAACTCTATAACGCCCATATCAGCCATTTTAGGCAGATGAAACTGCTGGAGTGAGGTGTACACAGTCTTGCGCTCACTCGCCGAGATTTCGGCCACGCTGGTCTCGTTCTCCCAAGCGGCAACTTGCTCGGCGAGATCCGAGAGCGAAGTAGGGCCTGGCGTGCCGCTCAGGAACTGGATAGCATATCGTCGCCGCCGATTACTGAGCATCTCAAATGCGTCGTCTCGCGACAGTTCATCCGGTTCTGTGTCCGACTCGATAGCGGTGTCCGATCCGGTCTCCGTCGAAGCATCTCCAAATACGTTTGTAGACTGGTCACCAGCCGCCCTTGTCGATGTCTTGCTCATATTATCCCCAGCCCCTTGCTTAGATACCGGTCGTTGCCGACGACACGACTATGTCGCCTAGGCATTACTTTTCATGTTATGTTATAATATTGTCGACTGTTTACGTATTAGTCGTCGTTTATACTTTGATACGTACAGTGACGAGTAGTAAATTGGCAGGGTTTGTCGTGTGATCTCCCACAAATGGCAATGTCAAACATCTAAATACCGCTATAGCGGTTTGCTCTCTCAAACACAGGGTAGAAGAGACTGTATAACACCAGCCGCTGGGTCGCAAAGACCCATATCTGTGCTTCAAACACTGCAACCCGTCCTGTCAAAGAGCGGAATACAATGCCCTTGTCAGTGGTTGCATCAAATGTCACGTCCGGCCCACGACACGTGGGGGGTGGGCGTGCACGAACAAGGTGCAACACTGATGCAACGACGCAAATTCCTGATCGGTTTAGGATCGCTCGCGGCTGGTACAGCTGCTGCAACTGGGACTGGTGCGTTCAGCACCGTTCAAGCATCTCGTAACTTTACTGTGGGCACCACAGGTGACGCAAGTGCAGAGTTAGCACTTGAAGGAGCCAACAACGAGTATGTGACCGATGATGGGGTGGATGGTGAACTCGAAATTACTTTCGACAATCTCAACCCGGATGCAGTTACGGGTGTCAACGAACTATTCACAATCAAAAACAACGCCGATCACTCGGTAGAGGTCTGGGGAGATCCGGATGGTCCACATGCAGATAAGGTCGTCTTCGTCCGTAACGGGTACACGAATGATTCACAGGCGACGCTTCGACAATCTGATCCCCCGTCAATTAACGCTGAAATACTTGATGCAGAAGACGAAAACGGCGCTGTTGCATACACCAACGGGACAGTCGGAAAGAATTCTGGTGGCCGGATAGAATTTGGTCCCGGTAAGCAATGGTCTTTTGCCATGATTGTTGATACGCGAGGTATCGACCCTAACGAGGAAATCCTTGACAGTGTCACTGTGTTCGCAGACAATTTTGACTCCTGAGACCGCTCTCAGATAGCTGATTATTGGACCTCTTCACCTCAGTGACCGAAACTTTCGATGTAGTACTTGCCGATCACTGTCTAGCCACCAATTTATTAATGTTCCTTTAGAGATAAAGCATAGTGTCAATGGATCGGCTAAAAAAGTGGTTGGAGACCGCGCTTGAATCGGGGGTGATTATATTTCTCATCGCGATGGTACTCGGCCAGATACTGGGCCAACCCGTCCTCCTGGGATTTGTCACGACCGGCAGCATGCAACCGACACTGGAACCGGGCGACGGGTTCGTCGCGATCCCCGCGGACCTCGCTGGCTCCGTTGAAGAAGGGGACGTTGTTACGTTCCGGGCCGAGGAAATCCAAGGGGGTGGACTGACAACTCACCGGGTCGTCGACAAAACCGAGCGCGGATATATAACACGCGGTGACAACAATCCCTTCACCGATCAAGATAGCGACGAGCCCCCTGTAACCAACGCACAGATTGTCGCTGTCGCCTGGCAACCAAGTGGGGAAGTTGTTGCAGTTCCGGGAGTGGGGACACTCGTCAACGGAGTCCGGAATGGCCTGTCGTGGGTACAGCAACGAGCGGCATCGATATTTGGAGTGCGTTCGCTGCTGGGGACACAAGGGCTGGCATACTTGCTTCTCGGAGTCTCAGTCGGTGCGTACGTGCTCGACTTCGTGTTGAGTGGGAACCGTGATCGTGGCCGACGGGACAGCTCACGGGACACGGGGACGAGCGTCAGGCTACTGATCGGAATCTTCGCAGCGGCGATAGTGTTGTCAGCAACAGCGACGATGGTCGCGCCGGCGGGCCCACAGGAGTTCGGGGTTGTCAGTGCTGAATTCGACTCACCGGGACCGCGCGTCATCGAACAGGGAACGACGGAGTCAACGCAGTATCGGCTCGGTAACGGTGGGTACGTTCCTGTCGTGACATATTTTGACCCTGCAACAGATGGCATCGCTGTCGAACCAAACGAGACGGTGATACCAGCCCGTTCGACAGTCAATGCGACGCTGTCGCTGACAGCACCGCCAGAGACGGGTTATTACCGAAAGTTCGTCATCGAACACCGATACCTCCTCGTTCTCCCACAGCCGACGATTCGGTCGCTGTATAATTTCCATCCGTGGCTCCCGATTATTACCATCGACGCGCTTCTCGGAGGCGCGTTTTACGTGCTCGGGACAGTGCTTGTCGACACCGGCCGTGTCAGGTCGCGGTCTCGCGATAGTCCATCCAAAATTCGTCGACTCCTTACGCGGTTGAGATAGTGTTATAACCCAAATAATTACCAATAAGACTCCATTATATCTTACACAATGGATGGTGGGGGCCGGACAATCAGACAAGACATCGCTGCTAATTACGTGTTAGTGGTTCTCTGCGTGGTACTCATAGGAGCCGTTGGTGGCTATCTCACGTACACGACACACGTCGAACCGGAAACCACGACGGAGACGAGAGAGGTTTCATCCTGGCAATCGAGCGGAGCGTTCTCCCATCAGGCCACGGTCGTCAACGGAACGACCGCGTTCAACGAGGGGACAGTCCTGCAAAACCGATCCGTGTACTTCCGGGGGGTGAGCCCAAAGCTGAACGGCACGTTCAGGTATGCGTACGAGGCCCAGGAAGGGAACCTTACGACAGAGACGACAGTGTTACTCAAGTATCGCTCTGTTGAACCGGCCGATGACGGCAACGGGACGACGTACTGGGACGTTACCCGCCCAGTCGCGCAGGATCGAACCGAGGCGCTGAGACCAACCGAGCGCGCGACGGTGCCCTTCTCCACGAACGCAAGCGCGGCCATTGAGCGGGCACAGCGTATCGACAACGAGCACGGGAACACACCCGGGCAACTCGGAATCGCAGTCATTGCTCGCGTGGATGTCTCTGGAACGCGAAACGGCCAGCGAGTCGACACCACAAACACGTACCGACTCCCCATCATCCCCGGTGACAGCGTCTACCGCGTGGCAGACCCCGGCGTCGATACTGCGTCGGGGTCACAGACTGAACAGGTATCTGTCCCCGTAGAGTACGGGGCCCTTCGCCGTGTGGGCAGTCCGCTGCTACTCTTGCTCGCAGTCGGTTCACTGCTTGGCTTGCTGTATGCCCGCCAAACTGGCCGCCTGTCAGTTTCCGAGGCCGAGCGCCGGTGGGCTGATTATCGAACAACCAGAGCAGAGTACGATGATTGGATCACGATTGGTCACCTGCCGTCAGATACTGATAAGATGCCGGCGATAACGGTCGATAGTCTTGAGGGACTGGTTGACGTAGCGATCGATACGAACAACCGCGTCATTGAGAATGTATCGTGTAACCAATACGTCGTGTTCGTTGATGACCGTTTGTATCGGTATGAGCCACCGTTAGAACCCACCGCCAAAGGTGATGACGAACGTGCCAGCGACGAACAAGGTAGTTCAACTGACCAAACGAAGGATGGGATGACGGTGCCCTCACAGTTACAGGCAAATACGAACCATTCTGATAACCCGAAAGACCACTGATCCGCCATCAATCAACTGTAGAATTCCTGTCGGCTTTCTGGTTCTAATCTGAGCCAGTGTTACCGAAACGATTTCTCGCCGTTACTGACGGACGGAGTCAGCTAGCCCCGGGACACCCGAGTTCGTACGGGTCGTCGGACACCTCCGATGGTATCGAAACCGAGGTCGGCTCGTCGTAGTCAGTGTACTGGACCGTAATCGTCGCGGTTGCGGTCGCTCCGCGCTGTGAGATCTCGATGTCGAGTTCCGACTGGACAGGGCGATTCGTCTCCGGGTCAAGCCACAGTCGCGCCGTCGCGTTCTCAAGCGAACCGGGGTTTAGATCCATGCCACCAGCCTGTCGGCGATCCATGAGTGATTCGATAGTCTCTGCGCTCGGGGACGCCGTGACGAGAACAGTCCGGTTGTCGTTACGCGTCTCATTGCCCTTCCAGTAGACGTTCGAGCGCTCAAAAAGTAGCACTTGTCTGTGGAGCGGCGTCGCGGTCGCCCACGGTTCGGAGCGAGAGACGTTCTCGACAGCGTAGCCGCCCCAGGGATCCTGACAGCCCTGGTACGCTCTGTAGCCGTCGACGTAGGACGTGACTGTCTGGTCTTGCATCTGTGTCGTCGCCTGCATCCGTTTTTCGGAGACGTTCACCGCACCGTCGCCATCGACGCTCACCGTTCGCGACTGGTCGCCATCCGATGCAGTCACGTGCATGTCCATTTGGAACCGGTACGCGTCGACTGAGGCTATCGACCGGTTCGCCTCCTCAACGGCCGCGACGGCGCGCTCGTCGCTCGGCGGCGGGCTATCGCTCATGAATGTACCACACCCAGCGAGGAGGGAAACGAAGCACACAGCGAGGAGCAATCGTCGCATACGTGACTCTGGTTCACCCGTCGGTGTAAAACGTCATGGGTCTGACTGACGACAGCCAGACAACTGAACCCAGACCTCATGTCACGACCCTGTGGGAAGCGCCCTGCAGAATGGGTGTATCGAGAGCCCCGGTGTTGCATCTCCGAGATGTACAGTACGGAGGCGGCGAAACAAGCGTCGACCCCAATCAAGCAGGACCACCGTGGAATGCTGGTAAAGACGCAAGAGCCCCAGGGCAATCGCGAAATCGGCTCTGGTCTACACTCTGGGTCAACGTGGCGCAGACACCACTATCGAAAGTCGAGTTGTGTTTGCAGATCAGCCGCTAGCACGTACGCCACAAGCGCCAGGACGAGCACCGAAAACCCGGTCCAGAGATGGAGATTCACCGCGCCCTCGCCAACCCACTGTGGGACCTCCGGGCGCACAACGGGCGGCTGGAGCGGCCAGAGCAGGTCCGACGACACGTACGGGTCCGGGGGGAGGACACGTTGGTTGTCGGCTACCAGATGTGAGAGATGGGCGAACGCAAACGCCGCCCCGAGTCTGGTCCGGTCGGTTCGGACTGCGTACGCGACGACAGCAATCGAGAGCGGGACGGCGAACGGAAGCGAGTGCATAAACACCCGCCCGGAGGGAATCAAATGGAGTTCGTACGCTAACGGTTTGTCGATGAGATCCGGGAACTGGCTGCCGAAAAACGTGACTGCGACTAGCTGGAGCGACGGGAGGTGTCTGTCCCGGAGAAGGGCGTATCCTGCGACGGGGAGAAGGGCGATGATGAAGTGTTCGCTCGGGAGGACCATCTCTAGCCTGGTAGTGTGTCAAGTCGACGTGCGATAAAATACCTTGTGTGGGAGAGTCTGCGTGTCGCATAGTATTCCGGTGAAGAGTGGACAGTGCGTCCATTATAATGGCTTCCACCATGTACAGTGTCTTTGGTAGCAGTTGGACGACTTTGTGTCGAGGAGAAGTCAGTCACTCCCATCAAGACCTCTCTTAGGTGAGTCTCGCCGGAATGCATCTTGATTTGAAATGTTCTGATCACTGATAGCCTGACAGATTCACGTTCCAGACACACCCAACAACGAGTGAAAGCACAGGACCCCACCGGTGGCTCGAGTAATCGCCAGAGCAGAACCCGGGATGCACTCAGTTCTCAAGAAACCTGTTCAGTTCGCTGAATTCAGCAGGCGACAGAATGACCTCGGTATCGAATGCATCAAACCGTTCAAAGTCGTCATCAATTGTCAACACAGTATTCACTCCTTCGTCGATCGCTACCTGAGCATAGTACCCGTCCCATCCACCAACATTTGTTTCACTCGCCTGTGAAAACCCATCATGAACTGTGCTCTCGGACAGTTCCCCGTTCCAATGGATTCGCTTTGCATCCATGAAATTCTGTAGGAGTCGAGATGCCTCTGCGTTTGAACGGCCGTAGTACGTCGTCAGAACGGTGTGCGCTCCGAACAACGCAGGATACGGAACAACGGCATCTATATCGCCAGCGATGGCATCCCGAACGTACGTAAGTGCAGCCTCACGAACAGGGGCCTCAGTGTGTGCGAGTGCAATTACTCCGACATCGAAGAGATACGGGCCACCAGCATCACTCATCGCTGTTTTTTTCGGCTCCTCTCCGGACAGCGTCTCTATGCTTCTTGCCAATCGGGTCGACTCCCTCGTCTATTGGCGATGTCTTCCCACGCTCCGAATCCGTAGCCGCAACGAGTTTCTCCATGCGTTCAATGATCTGTTCGGGGTTGTCTTCAGGTTCAACAACTGCTTTCCCGTCTTCTTCGTGGATTTCGACTTCTGTGCCAGGAGAAATGCCCAGTTTCTCTCGGACCTCTTGTGGGAGAACGATCCGGCCTTTTGAGTCCACCTTCGCCATATTCCCACTTAACGTGGGAATGCTATAACTCTTGGTACAGAACATGGTGCCATTCAATGGAGCGTACCAGTCGCTGCCTAACTGTCAGAAAGCCTGTCTCAGACACACCCCATACCGAGTATACTGACTGTTTGTGTGTACGTTGTGAGCCACGCTTGGCCGACTATCGATTATCGGCTCCGCCAACTGCTAGCTCCTCCAGCTTCGAGAGCAGTTTCGAATAGAGGCTTGGCGAGCAGTGCCAACCCGCATCAAGCATCGCCTCCAGCGTCTCCCGCGCGTCGTCCGCTTCGAGTTCGCCGTCCCGGACCAGGGAGAGAACGAGATAGGCGGTACCCCGTGTTTCGATGGCTTCCACAGCGGCGATGTCCCGCCCGTACGCGTCGTCCATCACGGCTGTCGCACCGTGGTCAGCCGCGAGTGCCAGTACCGCAACGTCAGCGTCACTGACGTTCGGGTTCCCGCTGAGCCGGTCGAAGAGCGTGGTCTCGGGTACTGACACCACATCGAACGTACCCTCTTCTACCGATTGTTCGATACGGCGGGCATCCGGATAGCCGGCATCAAGACCGACCGTCACAACCTCCTCGTACACGCGCTGTGGAATGCGTCGAGATGCATCGAGACGACTGAGTAACGAGAGTTGCTCTGCTTTTGCGAGGTAGATGAGCGGCGTCGCGTCAAAGACGAACATTAGAGGTCGTCGAGGTCGGATTCGAGGTGGTCGTCGCCGCCCCACGTAATGTCTCGTTCGCGGGCGAGGCGGGCAAGTTCCCACGTATCCACGCCCGCAAGTTCGGCCGCTTTACTGAACGTCACCTCACCGCGCTCAAGCCGTTCGAGCGCCTGTTCTGTTCGCCACTCCTCTAATCCTTCCGAGAGCAGTTTTCGGATCGCCGTGCTCGTATCAAGACGTTCTTGGTCGATGAATGTCTGCAACTCCTCTTCTAAGTCGTCAGGAACGCGTGCGGAAATCGACCCCATATATATACTATGTTTTCAATGTATACAAGCGCTACGGTGAAGCTAGTCGAACTACCGGTGGCGGTTTCTCAACAATGTACGCTCACTGGGGGACCCGCTCGAACGCGCTCAATGGTTTGACTGGGTGATGGCTGGAACTAGCTCGATAGCACCAGAGATATCCATTGACCGGTGAGACACGCACCCGATTCGGAGTTAGTTCAGTTCTCAACTTCGTGAGGCAGGGCTATGCTACAGCAGCTATCTTTGTAGACATCTGAGCGTCTAACTGGGTGTCAAGTGTGTCTCTGGGCTCAGGAATGGAACTGAGGAGTTACGTGTCCTTCTAAATCGAATCGCCGAACTCCTCTTCGAATCCCTCGACAAGACGCGCGACGCCCGACTGAAGCGAGAATTTGGCGTTTTCTCTCGCTTCACGGAGGTGCTTCGCCTGCGTCCCCGACGTTTCCCCTGCCATCTCGTCCAGTTCGATGACAAGCGCTTCCAGTGTCTCCTCATCGTCAAGCGCGTCGTAGGTTCGAAACACGTCTTTCAAGCCACGCTTGGCCGCTTGTCTGACACGGCCATCGTCGTCCGTGAGCGCCTCTAGTAGAAAGCCACACAGTGCATCCGTCTGGTCCTGGAAAGTTGCTTCGTCGATATCGATAGATCGGTCGTCATTGTCGAGTGCCGTTACGATCGGAAGTCCAGGTACGAGTTGGTCTGCGACACGGACAACTGACTGCCGGACGTATCCATCGTCGGCCGCCTCATACAGTTGGACTACCTCGTCGAAGCAGTCGTTGAAGAGTTCGCACCGTTCGCTGAGACTCATGTCGCTAATGTCGTCAATAACGTCGTTGACGCGGTCCGATTCACCGGATTCGAGTTCTGGTGCGAAGTCTGACCACCGCTGGTGCATACTCAGTATTACTCTTTCCACTTATTAACACCTAACCGATAAGCCGTCAAGCGTCTCCGTGTACGAGTCAGCCCCTTGCATCCACCGAGCGAAGAGTGTACCTGTCACCGCCCGGTGATGAATGACGTCGTACTGCGTTCGAATCGTTCGTGCCCGGACTGTCGTATCGCTTCCTTCGTGAGCTCTCATATGGACTACGCGGCTGCTGCCGTGGGTGGCGCTTTGGGGTGGGTGTGCCGTTGATACAGGTGTGCTGGTCCCTGCCTGACTGGTGGAAAGCTTGTCCCAGACGCACCTGACACCGAGTGTACTGACTGGTTGTCATTGTTTGGCCGATAGATTCTCGTCTCAGACACACCCCGCACCGAGTGAAAACTCGGGGCCTCCACGATATTTCTGATGAGCGGCAAGTAACCGGGTTTCGGGACGCAAAGCGGACAAAGCCGCGAAGTCGCGGGTTGAATCGAATATGCGACCCGACTGCCGTTTTACACTAGTCCGCGAGCGGCTCTCGCAGGCACACACCAGGTACCGAGTGTACTGACCGCTGATCGTTATCGGCACAAGAGTGCTCTGGTAGCAAATATCTCTATCGAATGGCTGGAACCAGATCAGATGGGAACATCCAGTACAGCCATTGGCCCCTAGGACACACACCTGCTTCCGAGTTAGTTCAGTTCTCAAGTTCATGTGTTAGAGGGAAATCAAACGCAGATCAACTCTAATGACTTTAGACACTAGTTGGAAATTTATCAATACTAACTCGGAAGCAGGTGTGTCCGAACTCATCTGAGTTTGTGACTTACTCACATATATTACTACTAGTGATTAAACTAATTCCGAATTGGGTGTCTGCACGGTAAGAGTTCAGTACACTATCGCGAATTCGAACCTCTTCAGGACACAGGCCGCTCAAAAAGTCAAGTGGGTTCAGCGTGCGATCTAGTCGGAAACTCCAGCAACCATTAACTCGGAACTTGGTGTGTCACGACCCAATTCAAAGTTAGCTCGGCTATGCTTCTGCAGCAGCTTTTATCGGCTCCTAACCTCTAACTAACTCGGAATTAGGTCCAAAGAATATATGTGTCATCTGGAAATAAAATATGTATGGAGCAGAGCGAAGATGGAGATCTTGATGCTGGGGATGAGCTCTTTGAAGAAGTGGATGGGGACGGGAAGGGTGAAATCTTCGCGAATCGAGAGCTGCTGAATATTGACCACGTTCCAGATGAAAACCGGATTGTTGGCCGGGATGAACATATTACGGAATTAGCAAACGAGATTGGGCCAGCCGTCACAGGATCACCACCGAACTCAGTGATCCTCTATGGAAAGACAGGCTCTGGGAAGTCACTCGTTGCTAATCATGTAATGGAACGAGCACGGAGGGAAGCCCAGCGGCGTGACCGACGACTAGCAACGGTGACAGTCGACTGTGCCCAGTCAAGAGGAGAAGCCGATACAGTCCAGACAATTGCAGATAAGATTAATCGATCGACATCTGGTGTTACAGTCCCAACGCGTGGTATTTCTACCAATGAGTACTACAACCGACTGTGGCAAATCCTTGGTACCGAATACGATGCTGCATTAATTACGCTGGATGAAGTCGACCGGCTGAGCGACGATGATATTCTCATGATACTGTCACGGGCCCGCGAAGCGGGGAAAGTAGATGTCCCGATTGGTATTATTTCGATTTCAAATAAAGTCAACTTCCGGGAACAAATGACCGAACGGGTCAAAAGTAGCCTCGGCCACAACGAAATGATCTTTGACCCATACGATGGAGAGCAGCTACGGCAAATCCTTGAAAACCGGAAAGATGCTTTTCAAGAAGATGTCTTGACGCCTGGAGTGATCCCGAAAACAGCGGCACTCGCTGCACAACGCCATGGAGACGCTCGAAAAGCGATTCGGCTGCTCCGGCATGCAGGTGATTACGCGAAGACCAACAATATTGGGACGGTCAAAGAGTCACACCTCGAATTAGCCCAAGAACAGGCTGAAGTTGAACGACTCAAGGAACTGATTTCAGGCCTGCCACCGCATAGCAAGTACGTTCTCTATGCACTTGCGAACCTTACGGACGGAACGACAAATAGCGATGACTGGTTCCGGACAACAGTGATTTATGATGTGTACGAGGAAGTCTGTAAAGCTGAAGCAACCGATACACTAACCACAGATACGATTCGTGGACTACTCAACGAACTCGCGTTTCTTGAAATAACGGAGTCGAATCAGGAACACGGCGGTATGGGGAAGGGGACATACAAAGAACATCGGCTTCTCTGGGATCCAGACGTCGTTTTCAAGATGAATCCCGATTCTGCACAAGTGGACACTGACTAGCGACTAACTCGGAATCGGGTGTGTGTCTCTGGGCCAGTGAGTGAAGGAATGGAATATCCAACGCAGTGACGCCAACTGAGCAACCGGATCGTGGCCTAATCTCACTAACTCGGAACTCGGTGTGTGTCTTTGAGATCTCCAGTGAATATTCTTTAGAGACCTATATACAGGGGCAGCGTGTTGAGTGCTGACTACGGTCAAAACTCTCAATTTGGTGGAGTGCCTGTGTTACCAGTGCGTTTCGTGAAGACAGAAAGAGCACTCGTCACACCGGGGGTGTGTCTTCGGCTAATAGATGTATACTACAAGATAGCTACACCACTTGACAAAGTGGAGAGAGAATTCTTACTATTCGTGTGGAGATACTTTGCAATACTAATCGGTGGTAAAGTACCAACGCACATGACCAGTACTCACCTATGTGATTCCAGATGAGACATTAGTCGATCATCTATCGACGAAGATGCATTTGTTGCTACTGAAGACATCGCAATCTCAGTGCCGGTAGAGGTGAACTTGGAATTCGTCGGTTTGGAATGTCCACGCGGAGCATATGGAGTGGAAAATGCAGATCCCAACTGCAATAAATGTCGCGGAGGGTCACTCAAACCATTCGACGTATTCGTTACAGTTGTTACACTCGGCACGAGATAGCCACGTCTCACCCTGATTATGCTCAGCCGGCGGCAATTTCTTAACAGAAATTGCGATGGTCCCACACTCTGGGCACTGAGTAGGAATTGTCATTTACCTGTGCTATCAAGCTGTTTTTACTAATACGTTTTGACGAAACAACATATTGGTTGAAGAAGGATATAAATTACGTGGATGGCGTCGAAATCCGCGACAATTCTAGCCTTTGAATTGAAGACAAAGAATCGTGTTTATAATCGCTATACCACCGATCACCACGGCCCATTAATAGCTCGCTGATAGACGGTTTCAGCCTGATTTGCTACCGCATCCCAGTCGTATTGCTGTGCGCGTTTGACTGGGTCCGTCGGTGGGCGCTTACCGCCTAAAGCAGCGTCAAGCGTTTCGGTAAGCGAGTCAGCGGTGGGTTCAACGAGGAAGCCCGCACCATCGATGACTTCGTCTGCCGCCGAATCCGGGTGGTCAGCCGCAATGACGGTACAGTCAGCTGCCATCGCTTCGACGAATGTGATACCGAATCCCTCTCTCGTAGATGGAGACGCGAATATGTCTGCAGCCCGCATATGGCCGAGAACATTCTCGTACTCTTCGAGAAAGCCTAACATCGAAACCCGGTCGGCGTGGGTCAGTGATTCGCGTTTCGTATCCAGCCGGTCACGCTCCGGGCCGTCACCGATGATACCTAGCGTGACGTCATGCCTGTCGGCGACTGCATCGAAAGCCTCTAGCAGAATGTCGACGTTCTTGTGCTCGATCAGTCGACCCGCAAAGACGATGTCGTAGCCGGTGTCGGGGCGGGGGGCCGTCTGGACCTGTTCGGTGTCGAGTCCGTTAGGAACCACCTCGATATGCTCGCGGCTCGGACCGATGTCAGCGAGGTTGTCCGCTGTGATGCCCGAAACCGCGATCGGATGCTGGGGCGTCTTGGCCGTGATTTTTGCGTATACAACCGGAATTACTCTGAAATCAATCCTGCCGAGAACGTCTCGCTGGAGGAACCCTTTGTGGCCATCCCCCTCGCAAACGACCCGGAGAAATCCAAACCTCCCAGCTCACCGGACATCCAAAACGAGCTTACGATCCGGGTTCTGTGCCAGACAGATGTACGGACAGTGGAATTAGCCAACATCCGGCTGGCAAATGTTGATTTCGGGAGACACGAAATCCGAATCAGGTTCACGAAACCAATCACAGGAGATGAGACCGCTCCACATATTGGTCAGGGTCCTCCGACACCGGAAACTAGATAAGACGAGGAACTCCGTGTTAATGGATTACACTCAAAGCGAGAAAGTGCCCGATGAGCGGGAGCCCTCGGTAATCCAGACGCTGTCTTAGAGGTCGTCAATATATCGTTCAACGTACGGGTGAAAGTCGTTGAACGGCGGATAGAAGACATCAAGCGAGCTGTGTTGGTCGTCGCCAGAGAAGTCGGGCTCGTTGTGTTCGAGATGGCAACGATACGCGGTCGCCACGTAGTGTTTCGATTCGACATCATCAATCTCAGATGTATCGTAAAAGTGCTCGTAGGTGCCAAGGCACTCGTCAATGACGACAGACTCTCCGAGTTCCTCGTCGGCGACGCGGTGGACAGCCTCAGTACGGGCTTCATTCTTCAGTACCGTTCCACCGGGCACGAACCATTCTCCTTTCGCGGGTTCGTTTTCGCGTTTGCCCAAAAGAATACCGCCATCATATTTTACAACTATGTCAACAGAGACGAGTGGGACATTCTCTACGATTACCTGCCACTCAGACGGCGGGATGGGTTTCTCTTCGGCAGGCATCGTCAGTCCAAGTAGTATCCGACAGTTCGTTCGAGCCCCTCTTCGAACGTGTACTCGGGTTCCCACCCGAGTGCTTCGATCTTCTCGGTTTCGAGAGCATAGCGCTGGTCGTGGCCAGCCCGATCGTCAACGAACTCAATTAAGTCGTCGTCTGCCCCGACAGCGTCCAGAATCGCTTCGGTGACTTCGAGGTTCGTCTTTTCCGCATGACTCCCGATATTGTAGATTTCACCAACATTTCCCTCACGGAGGACTAAATCAAGTGCTCGGCAGTTATCTTCGACGTAGATCCACTCGCGGACGTTCGACCCGTCGCCGTAGACGGGCAGGTCCTGTCCGTCGGCCGCGTTCTGGATGAATTTCGGGATGAGTTTTTCTGGGTGCTGACGGGGACCGAAGTTATTGCATGTCCGCGTGATGAGGACGGGCAGGTCGTGAGTCGTCTGGAAGCTCTGTGCGAGGAGGTCTGCACCTGCCTTCGTTGCCGAATAGGGATTTCGAGGATTAAGTGGGTCGTCCTCGGAGAACTTTCCGTCGAGAATCTGGCCGTACACCTCATCGGTCGAGATCTGGAGGAAGCGCTCGATATTTGCCTCGTTGGCAGCGTCGAGGAGAGTCTGTGTGCCTTGGACGTTCGTCGTGACGAAGGGTTTCGAACCTTCAATTGATCGGTCTACGTGTGACTCCGCCGCAAAGTTGACGACTGCATCGACCTCAGAAATGAGGTCCGTGACGAGATCGCGGTCTCGGATGTTACCTTCGACAAACTCGTGACGCGGATTATCCAGAACATCATCGAGGTTATCCTTCGAACCCGCGTACGTCAACGCGTCTAGCGTGATTACTTCGTCGTCCTCGTGTTCGTCAAGGACGTAATGGACAAAGTTCGAGCCAATAAATCCGGCACCGCCAGTGACGAGTATTCGCATGATATGGCTGTATTCGCAGTACCTATTTACATTACTGTCGGAACACTACAATATGCAACTCCTCGTCGTCGGTGCAAACGGCCTCCTCGGTAGCAACGTTGTACGTGCAGGTCAGCAACGCGGGTGGAATGTTCGTGGAACCTATCACTCAACACGGCCGGAGTTTGATATTCCGCTCACACAGTTTGACCTCAGAGAATACGATTCGTTCGACGGTATCCTCACCGAACACGACCCAGATGTGGTCGTGAACTGTGCTGCAATGACGGATGTCGACGGCTGCGAAACAAACCCGGAACAAGCCCACGTACTCAACGGTGACGCACCAGGTGAACTGGCCGCTCACTGTAACGCGAACGGTGTTGAGTTCGTTCACGTTTCGACAGATTATGTCTTTGACGGGACGAGGCGTGAGCCGTACAGTGAGTCGGCAGACACGAATCCAGTTCAGGTGTACGGCGAGTCAAAGCTAGCAGGTGAACAGGAAGTCATGGAAGAAACTACGGACGCGCTCGTGGCTCGGCTCTCATTCGTTTGGGGAATTCATCGAAGTAGTAATGATCTCACGGGGTTTCCGGCATGGGTTCGCAGCCAACTTCTCTCAGGCGAGAATATTCCGCTGTTCACGGATCAGTGGGTGACACCAACGCGTGCCGGACAAGCAGCCAAAACATTGCTAGATCTAATTGAACAAGACGCCACTGGTCTCTTCCATATCGCTTGTTCGTCATGCGCCACTCCTTACAAGTTCGGCGAAGTCATTGCGGATCACGTCGACGTTAGCGAGGAATTGCTCAATGAGGGGTCGATGGGCGACGTCGATCGAGACGCGATACGACCGGCGTATACCTGTCTTGATGTCGAAAACATGGAATCAGAACTCGACCGTCCACAACCGACGTTGCGCGAGGACGTCGAAGCTGTCTGGAACGCGTTACGCTAGATCTGGTAGCGGTCCCGGTTTTCGAGGAAATGTTTGCGTGCGTCCTCGGAGAGTTCCTCAAAACGGAGAACTTCCTGACAGCCGAGTCCCGGACACTTCATCACCCGGTTATTTTCGAGTTCATTCGCTGCGACGATGGTGCCACAGGCCGGACAGGTGTGAGTGATGATGCGCATCGTTAGAGTTTGAGTTGTGAGTTCTCACCAACGACGAGTCGCCGGCCCTCTGGAAGAAGGCCGTCTGCACTCTCGACGTTGGCGTTGCGTCCGAGTAAGCTATCGACGATACGGCCGTTGGCGGTGATTTCAGAGTCGCCGATGATGACGCTATTCTCAATATGGATTTCTTCTAGCGTGGAGTTTGCACCAATCGATGTGTATGGACCGACGTACGTACCACTCTTGATCGTCGTGTTCGCTGCGATGGAGGCAGGACCACGAACGACAGCACCGTCTTCGATAACCGAGGAGTCCGCGAGTTCAATGCGGCCGTCAGTCTCTGCACCGTCCTCGACGACGCCTGCTGTATTCAGTTCGGTATCTTCGAGGACGAGCCGGTTCGCCTCCAGAATGTCTTCTGGTTTTCCGGTGTCCTTCCACCAGCCCGTGACGACGTGAGAGTCGATCTCGTAGCCGTCTTCGAGAAGACTCTGAATGGCATCCGTTATTTCGAGTTCGCCCCGCCACGAGGGTTCCAGATCGTCGATCGCGTCGAAGACCGCGGGCGAGAAGACGTACATTCCGATGAGCGCAAGGTTCGTCGGCGGGTCGTCGGGCTTCTCGATGAGCTCTGTAACGTTGCCCGCGTCGTCGACGTCCGCGATCCCGAACGCTTGGGGGTCGTCGACCTCTTGGAGCGCGATGCCTGCGCCGTAGTCGCCGGCTTCGAAGCTTTCGACGAGGTCGGTGACACCGGACTTGAGGATGTTGTCCCCGAGGTACATCACGAAGTCGTCGTCGCCGACGAAGTCACGGGCACAGCCCGCTGCATGCGCGAGTCCGAGGGGGTTCCCTTGGACGATGTAGGTGATGTCGACGCCGTATTTCGAGCCGTCACCGAGGAGGTCCTGAATCTCGTCACGACCCTTGTTCCCGAGGATAACGCCGATCTCGGTGATGCCGGCCTCCTTGAGATCGTCGATAGCGTATTCGAGGACCGGTTTGTTCGCGACCGGGACGAGCTGTTTGGGACCGGTGTGAGTGATCGGGCGGAGGCGTGAGCCCGTGCCGCCAGAAAGTAGGACGCCTTTCATGTTTCACTCGTGAGGTGGTTCCTCCCAGTCTAAAGGTATTTCGTCAGTGTCGTATGGGAGTCGCACCTCGTCTGGCTCTTCGTAGTCGTAGAGGTCTGTCGGATAGTTAATGAGGAGCGACGGTTCGTCGCCGATCGCTTTGAACCCGTGCCAGCAGTCACCGGGAATACGGATCAGCTGTTGGTTGTGCTCGCCGATAACGAACGTGTCGAGTTCGCCTTGAGTAGGGGAGTCGTCGCGATCGTCGTAGACGCCAACCTTGATGCGGCCTTGCGGGCAGACGAAGTGATCAATCTGGCCTTCGAGGTGGCGATGCCACGCGCGGATGATCCCCGGATAGGTCATGGAGTAGTAGGACATCGCCGGATCGATATCGTACTCGTCCCAGTCTTCGCGGAAGACTTCGACGAGGTGGCCGCGTTCGTCAGCGTTTACTTGGAGATCTCGGACTTGGACATCATCTATTTGTACCATATTTGCGTATTTTGAGGATACGTTATAGATGTAGTGGTTGACACTAGTCATATCATACAATGTATCAAAGAATCCGGTCGGTTTAACACCACACACGTGATGAGCAAAAATATGGATGTAACAGATAGTGTCCATATTTTACACCGGTCCGGGGCTCCTAGACATTATTCTGCGATAGAATATTCTGCTAAATATAATGTCGAGCAGTATGAGTACACATTTATAAAACCAGACACAGTGAAGGGAATAAAACTGCCCACACTTCAGAACCCTAAAAAGGCATTGACCAATGTTACCTTCATGAGTAAGGCCGTTTTTCATAAAAACAAAAATATAATTATTGGTGCACCACCGTTCGATATAAGATCGACGTACTTCAACAGATTAGCTGATAGGCACAATATAGTCTATCACACTAGCTGGCCATTTTGGAATGGGTATAGAGTTCCAAAGTCCACCAGATCAACCTATAGGATCAAAAGTTGGGAAGAGTTTTTAGAATCCGTAACAATCGTTACCGTTACCGATGCAGCAAGAAAATCAGTTGAAAAATTTGGGTTTTCAGCTAAAACAATCCCACACTGTGTAAACACGGATTTGTTCAGACCATCAGGGGATGAAGGGGATCATAATAAGGTCTTATTTGTCGGTAGGCTAGTTAGAGAGAAGGGTATTAGATATTTACTCGATGCTATTAAAGATCTACAAACGTCCGAAGTTAGGTTTGAGTTTGTAGGAGATGGTCCTCTTAGGAATGAAATAGTGAGTGCATCTAAACAACTTCCTGTTGATTACTTAGGCTATATTAATTCTCAGCGGAAACTAGCAAAAAAAATATCGAACTCGGATTTATTAGTATTACCATCAATAAGAGACAAAATTTGGGAAGAACTATTCGGTATTGTTCTCATCGAAGCAATGGCTTGTGGTACTCCGGTAGTGGCTACTGACTGTATTGGACCCAGTGAAGTCGTTAACGACGGAAAGACTGGGTTGTTAATACCACAAAAAGATTCATCAGCAATCGTTGAAGCAATTGAATACCTTCTTGAAGCCGATCAATTACGGGAGAAAATGGCAAGGCGATGTCGATCCGTTGCTGTAGAAAAGTACGACATAGAGAAGATAGCAAAGGAGTGGGAATCTACAATCTGAGGTGATTCATTCACAGTTCTGTTCTGGTCAGGACATTACTGCTTATGAGGGTGTCATAGAACTCTTGTCACACCGTGATGATCGTACTTCCCGGATTGTCTCCACGTTCGTAGTTGGTGATAGCGACGACGAGGCGAAGGCACAGGACAAGAAACACCTGCGCTCGTGCGTGGACGCGGCCTCGGGCGTGCGTTCGCCCGAGGCCGCAGTCCTTCACTGATTCGTTGGTTCGTTCGACTCCAGTACGGCGG